>WNFL01119716.1_pt5 | contig 21099 bp, 14 predicted proteins | sample 5400361 | NCBI WGS metagenome assembly WNFL01 (sample SAMN13153351, study PRJNA577476) | soil metagenome | isolation source: 40 cm soil on Douglas fir-dominated hillslope | place: USA:California | collected 2013-09-17
AGGACGGCGTCCTCGTGTCCGGCTCGATCCGCGACATCACCGACCGCAAGCAGCTCGAAGATCTCCGCCGGAAAAGCCTGGAGGAGGCGAACCGGCTGAAGAGCGAGTTCCTCGCCAACATGTCGCACGAGCTCCGGACGCCGCTGAACGGCATCATCGGCTTCGCCGAGATGATGCACGACGAGAAGCTCGGGCCGGTCTCGGCATCGCACAAGGAATACCTGGGCGATATCCTGACGAGCGCCCAGCACCTGCTCCAGCTCATCAACGACGTGCTCGATCTGGCCAAGGTCGAGGCCGGGAAGCTGGAGTTCCAGCCGGAGCCGGTCGAGCTGTCGAAGGTGATCCGCGAGACCTGCGACATCGTCCGCACGATGGCGGCGAAAAAACGCCTGCGGATCGGGACCGAGGTCGATCCCGGGGTGAACTCGGCCTTCCTCGATCCGGCCAAGCTCAAGCAGGTGCTTTACAACTATCTATCCAACGCCATCAAGTTCACTCCGGACGGCGGCCGGATCACCGTGCGCACGGCGCCGCAGGGCCCCCATGCGTTCCGCCTGGAAGTGGAGGATACGGGCATCGGCATCAAGCCGGAGGATTTGGGCAGGCTCTTTATCGAATTCCAGCAGCTGGACTCCACGACGGCCAAAAAGTACCAGGGCACGGGGCTGGGGCTCGCGCTGACGAAAAAAATCGTCGAGGCGCAGGGCGGCCAGGTCGGCGTGAACAGCGCGCCCGGCAAGGGCAGCGCGTTTTTCGCCGTCCTGCCGCGCCGCCTGGAGTCTCGCGCCGGCGCGGACGAAGCCGAAGGGTCCGAGTGGAACATGGAGGGTGGGAGCGCCAACGCGGCGCCGAAGCCCGTCGCCGTAAAAACCGGCGCGCCGACGATCCTGGTCGTCGAGGACGACGCCAAAGAGCGATCCTGGCTCGCCGGGATCGTCGCCGGCGCCCATTACAACGTCGAAGTCGCCGCCACCGGCGCCGGGGCCCTGGCCCTCTGCCGCGAGAGGGCTTTCGACGGCATCACTCTGGATCTCCTTCTTCCGGACATGAGCGGCTGGGATTTGTTAAAAAAGATCCGGGAGGACGGCTTGAACCGGGCGACGCCGGTCATCGTGGCGACCGTCGTGGCGGACAAAACCGCCGCCCTCGGCCACCGGATCGAGGAGTTTCTCATCAAACCCGTCGCGGCATCCGATCTCATCGCGGCGATGCAAAGAACGGGAATCCTCCGGGACAAGCCCGGAAAGATCCTCTGCATCGACGACGATAAACGCTCGCTGAAGCTCGCCGAAACCGCCCTCAGGAAAGGCGGCTATACGCCGGTTTGCGAGACCGACGCCCGGGCCGCGCTTAAATTTTTGGCTAAAGAGCGGCCCGCCGCCATCGTTCTCGATCTCATGATGCCCGGCATGGACGGCTTCGAGTTTTTGGACCGTTTGCGCCGGATGAAAAACGCCGGGCGCATTCCGATCATCGTCTGGACGGTCAAGGACGTGACGCGCGCGGACCGCCGGCGGCTCCAGAAGTCGGTTCAGGCGATCGTCGCCAAAGGGCCGTCCGGAACCGCTCAATTGGTGAAAGAGCTCAACGCGAATATCAGTCGGGACGAGAGCCCGGCGGACGGGAACGGCGCCGCGAAGAGCGGCATTGATCGACGGTGATGGAAAGCAACGTCATCGATAAAATCGCCGCCGACACCGCCGGAAGCGCAGGGTCGGGCTTTTCCCCCGCCGCGCGCCTGGCGCCGATCCGCTTCGGCCAATTCCCGGTCGCCGTCGCGATCGCTTTTTCCATTCTCGCCGGCTGCCTTACGCTTGTCGGCTGGATGCTCGATATCGAAGAGCCGGGGATCCTCGTTCCGGGCTTTGCCCCAATGAAGCCCGCTACCGCCTCGAGTTTCGTGCTGGCCGGCCTCTCCCTCTGGGCGCTCCTGCCGGGACACCCCAACAGGTACAGGCGATGGCTGGGGCGATCGAGCGCGGTGGTCATTACCGTAATCGCCGTAGCGACGCTCAGTCAGGATATCCGGGGATGGAATCTCGCCGTTGACCCATTGCTCATCGAGCGGTCGCCGGCTGTAACTTTGGCATCCGGCCGGATGTCACCGGCGACCGCCTCGAATTTGGCTCTTTTAGGGGTTGCGCTTCTGTTGCTGAACGGGCGCAGCCGACTGAGATTGAGGGCGGGCGAAGCCTTGGCGCTCCTGTCGGGAATCCATTCGTTGTTGGCGCTGGCGGGTCACGCCCTCGGCATCGATCTTTACGGCTCGACCGTCCTTGTCGAGATGGACGTGGGAACGGCCGTCACGTCCCTGATGCTGTGCGCGGGCGTTTTGCTCAGCCTGGGCGATCGGGGTTTAATCAGCGGTCTCATCCGATCCGGCGCCCGTCTTTCCACCCGGCTCGCCGCGCTGGTTCTTATGACCGTTCTGGTGAGCGGCGGGATCGTCGGCGCGCTGTTGATTCACCAGAGCCGGGACCTGTTCTATGAGCAGATCGTCGCCGGCAATGTCGCGGCGGTTGATTTCGCCGCCGAGTTCGCCTCAAGTTATGTCGAGTCGCAAAAATCGACCATGGAGCTGTTTGCCAGCAGACCGAGTCTCCGACAAGCCGTCGCCAGCGGAAGATTTCACGACGCCGCACCCGAGTTGCAAACGTTCCTTCGACTCAGCCCGCAAATCGACGCCTGCAGCCTGTTCGATACGAAGGGAATCAACCGGGCGAGCGGTATTGTGAGCGCGCGTAATATCGGCGGCTATTCGGGAGACCGGGAATGGTTCCAAGAAACCATGAAGACAGGCAAGCCCTTCCTGGGGCTTCCCACCCTTTCCCGCGCCACCGGCCGGCCGAACATCCCTTACAGCGTTCCCATCCTCGACAATCAAGGGGAAGTGCAGGCGATCTTCGTCGGGGGGATATCGCTCGGCGTCCTAAGCGATGCCATCACCAAGTTTCAGACCGGCCGGTCCTCAAGGACCTCTCTCCTCGACCTCCGGGGGGGCGGGGTTCTCCTGGCTCACCCGGATCGCAAGCGGATTCTCACGCCCTCCACCGGCCGGAACAAGGCGGTGGACCGGCTGCTCAAACGTGAGCGCGGCGCCATGGAGACCGCCGACAGCAATGGCAAGCCGAGTTTGATCGTTTATGCGCCGGTGCCGCGTCTGCCTTGGGGCGTTCTAATAATCCAGCCGAGCCAGGCTGCGCTCGCGCCCCTGAGCGAATCTCTTCGCGAAGGAATCTTCATTGTCGCCGCGGTCTTGCTCGGCGCCGCTCTTGCGGGGGGCTGGTCGGCCCACTACCTGACCCGGCCGATCGCCCACTTGCGCCAAGCGGCGAACGCCCTCGCGGCGGGAGACCTCGATCAGCGCGTCCACTTTACCCGGAAAGACGAGCTGGGCGATCTCGGACGCGGCTTCGACCACATGGCCGCCGCGCTCGCCGAGCACCGGGCGCAGCTTGAGGCCGCCTATCAGGACCTGCAACGCCAAAACCGGCTCATTCAAAAGGCCAACCGGATGAAAAGCGAGTTCCTCGCGAATATGTCGCACGAGCTACGAACCCCCCTCAACGGCATCATCGGTTTCGCCGAGATGATGCACGACGAGAAGCTCGGGCCGGTATCCGAGCCGCACAAGGAATATCTCGGCGATATCCTCGTCAGCGCCAGGCACCTCTTGCAGCTCATCAATGATGTGCTCGATCTGGCCAAGGTCGAGGCCGGCAAGCTGGAATTTCAGCCCGAGCCGGTGGAGATCGGCAAGCTCCTACGGGAGGCCTGCGATATCGTGCGCACGTTGGCGGCCAAGAAGGAATTGAAGATCGAGATTGATGTGAAGCCGGAGATCGGCTCCGTCGCGCTCGATCCCGCCAAGTTCAAGCAGGTCCTTTACAACTATCTATCCAACGCCATCAAGTTCACTCCCGAGGGCGGCCGGATCGCGGTGCGCGCGCTGCCGCATGGGCCGCGCGCCTTTCGCCTCGAAGTGGAGGACACCGGCTTCGGCATCGCGCCCGGCGATATTGCGAGTCTGTTCCTTGAGTTTCAGCAGCTCGACGCAACGCTCGCCAGGAAATTCCAAGGCACCGGCCTGGGTCTAGCCCTAACCAAGAAGATCGTCGAGGCTCAGGGCGGCAGCGTCGGCGTGACCAGCACGCCGGGGGTGGGAAGCACTTTCTTCGCCACTCTGCCGCGGCGCCCGGACGCAGAGTCTATAAATGAGTGAACCCATGACAGGCGAGCCGATCCTGATCGTGGACGACAATCCGACCAATCTCAAGCTCTTGCGCGTCCTGCTGCAAGGCGAAGGGTACGACGTCCGGACGGCCACGGACGCGGAAGAGGCGCTCGAAGCGCTGAAGGCGTTCCACCCCCGGCTCATTCTCATGGACATCCAGCTTCCCGGCATGGACGGCCTCGAGCTCACCCGCCGGCTCAAGTCGGACGCCAGGACCCGCGGCATCATTATCGCCGCGCTCACCGCCTTCGCCATGAAAGGCGACGAGCAGAAAGCGCTGGACGCGGGCTGCGACGGCTATATCGCCAAGCCGGTGGACACGCGCACCCTGCCCCGGCTGGTCGCGGAATATCTCAAGCGGGGAGAAACGGCCGAATAGGATTTATGAGCCGAACGGTCGCGAAAAAGCCCGTCGTTTTAATCGTCGAAGACAACGCGATCACGCTCAAGATGATGCGGCTCGCGCTGGAGTCGGCGGGCTACGGAGTGCTGGAGGCGCCGGACGGCAAGACCGCCGTGCGCCTGGTCAAAAAAACTCCCCCCGACTTGATCCTGCAAGACCTCTTGCTGCCGGACGTCGACGGTCTCGACCTGGTGACAGAGCTGCGCAAATCGCTGGGGGCGCGGCGGATACCCATTCTGGCGTGCACCGGCCTGATGTCCAGGCTGGAGGAGGCGCGCACGCTGAACGGCGCGTTCACCGACTTCCTCTTCAAGCCCGTCGAGCCGTCGCGCCTGCTCCAGACCATCGAGCGCTATCTCGCGACGGGGGCCGGCAGGGCCAAGGCCAGGGAAAAAATCAAAGTCCTGATGGTCGACGACGATCCGATCGAGCTCAAGCTCGAAAAGCTTCTGCTCGAAGCGCAGGGATTCACGGTGACCACGGCCAAGGACGGACAAGACGCCTGGGAGACGATCCAGCGGTCCAGGCCCGACGCCGTGGTGACCGATCTCATCATGCCGGGAATGAACGGCTTCGATCTGTGCACCACGCTCCGCAAAGACCGGAGGTACGCGGCGCTCCCCATCGTCATCACCTCCTCGACCGCGCCTTTTATCGAAGACGAAGACCGCGAGCTGGCGGCGAAAGTCGGGGCCGACGCGTTCGTGGGGCGCACTCCCGATTTGAAGGACGTCGTCAAGGCGCTGCGCGCGGCCCTCAGCCGGCGCTCCCACCCCAGGCCGGCGGCGGACTCCGAAAATTTAAAGGATCGTTACCTTCAACGCATCGTGAGCCAGCTCGAGCAGCAAAGCTTGCGCAACGGCGATTTGATCCGCCACGCGGCGGAGGAGAAAGCGCAGCTCGCCGTGATGGCGAGCATCACCGAGACGCTGAATAAAAAGCTGCCCTTGCGGGCGGCGCTGGACGAGGCGCTGGCCCGCATCCTCGACGCCGCCGGCCTCTCCATGGGCATCGTCTACCTGGCCGGGTCCGACGGCGCGCTCGTCCTCGAATCGCAGGTCGGCTACGCCAAATCGAAGCTGGACGAGCTGCGGCATTTTTTCGGCCATCCGGAGCTGCTGCGCCGCTCCCTCGACCGGCGCAAGACGCTCACGATGCCCTCGCCGGATATCGCCCCGGCGATCGGCAAGAGCCTGCGCGGGAAGATCCAGGCCCGCTCTCTCCTGATCGCGCCGCTGGTCGCCGCCGACGAGCCCCAGGGGGTCCTGGTCGTCTTCTCTTCCCGCAGCGAGCTGGGCGAGGAGTGGGCGAATTCGGTGAAGACGGTGGCGGCGCAGCTCGCCCAGGCCGTGCTGCTCGCGCGGACTTTGGAGAAGGTGTCCGAGTCCGAGCAGCGCTTCCGCGAGCTGGCGGAAAATATCAACGAGATCTTTTACTCGACCGGACCCGACGGCACTCCGGTCCATTATGTCAGCCCGGCTTTTAAGCAGATAACCGGACACGGCGCCGAAGGCTTTTACGGCAATCCCAGATTTTGGCTCGACATTATCCATCCGGAAGATCGCGGCCGCGTGGAACGCGCTCAGCTAGGCTCCCCGGAGAATTTTGCCGCCGAGTACAGAGTCATCAGGCCCGGCGGCTCGATCCGCTGGCTTCAGTCTCGAAGCTTCCCGGTCAGGGACGCGTCCGGCAAGACCGTCCGCATCGTCGGCACGGCCGAGGACATTACCAAACGAAAGCTGGCCGAGCAGGCGCGCGACCGGCAATTCCGGGATTTGGACACGCTACACCAACTCAGCCAGGCCGCGCTCAATTCGCTCGACCAGACAAAAATCTCCGAGGAGGTGCTGGAGCGGCTGATGTCGGTCGGCCGGCTGGACATGGGCGTGATCCGTATTCTGGAGTCCGACGGGCGGACGCTCAGGCCCGCCGCCTGGCGGGGCTACCGCGACCCGGGCACGCTTCGAGTCCACGACATGGGGCTCGACAAGACGGGAAGCCCGAGCTTGATACCCCGGCTTATCCGCGCGCGCGCAACCAAAACCTTCGATAGCATTTTCGAGGCCGACGGCCTGAGGACCTTGCAGCGCGAGGGCGTCAAGTCCGCCGTCTTTATTCCCATCCTCGCCGAGGGCCGGATCATCGGCACCGTTCAGCTGGGCGCCCGCGCGCCCCGCAAATTCACCGCCGAGGATACCCGCCTTTACGAAGCGATCGCCAACCAGGCCGGCCTGGCCCTGCAAAAGGCCGAGCTGCACGCGCAGACCGAGCGCAACTTAAACCGCATCCGCGCGCTGCACGCGATCGACGTGGCCATCACCTCGACCCTGGACCTCCACGCCGTGCTCAACGTGCTGCTGGAAAAAATCGAGCTGTTTTTCCCCCTCGGCGCCGCCAGCACCGTCCGCCTGGTGGATCCGGAGAGCGGGGAGCTGTCGTCGGTCGCCTGCCGGAATATCGACGAAGCGGAATGGAAGGCGGTCACCGCAAGAACGAAAAGCGATCTCGGCAGGATGTTGGCCGTCAAAGACCGCCCCGAGGCGGTTCGCAACGCCCAGGCCGACCCGCGCTCGCTCGCCCCTCGTCTGCTCAAGAAATACGGGCTGGTTTCCTATCTCCGCGTTCCCCTGATCGCGCTCGGGCGGGTCCTCGGCGTGCTCACGGTCTTTACCAAGGAGGAGCACGAGTTCACCCCGGAAGAAAGCGAATTTCTCACCACATTGGGCGGTCAGGCCGCGATCGCGATTCACAACGCCCAGCTCTACGAGCAAACGAAAAAGCAGACCGAGGCGCTCGAGCGGTCGAACCGGGTCAAGGACGAGTTTCTGAGCGTGATGTCGCACGAGCTCCGGACCCCCCTCAGCGTCATCATGGGATATACGGGCCTGGTCCGGGACGGCATGCTGGGAGAGATGAACGCCGCGCAGACCGACGCGCTCAAAAAAGTGCTCGGGCGCGCCGGCGAGCAGCTCAACATGATCAACGACATCATGCAGACCACCCAGATCGAATCCCGCTCGATGGCCGTCGAGCGCCTGCCCGTGGACTTGAAGGAAATGATGGACTCGCTCAAGCAGGACTTCGAGATCAGGAGCGACAAATCGTCCGCCGCCATCGTATGGGACTGTCCGGCCGGGCCGGTCGAGATCAGCACCGACGCGGCCAAGCTCAAACAAATCCTGCAAAACCTCGTCAACAACGCGCTCAAGTTCACCAAGGCCGGAACAGTGACGGTATCGGTGCGGCTGGAGAATCTCGATTCCCGCCGGGTCGTATGCCGAGTGGCCGATACGGGCGTCGGCATACCGAAAGACCAGCTGGCGGTCATATTCGACAAGTTCTACCAGGTGGACAGCTCCGAGACCCGGCTCTTCGGCGGCGTCGGCCTGGGGCTTTACATCGTCAAAAAATTCACCGACCTCCTGGGCGGAACGATCGAGGTCCGGAGCGAAGTCGGAAAAGGCGCGGCGTTCACGGTGACGCTGCCCGCCGAAGTCCCGCGCGCGTGATGTTGTAACCTTCGGAGCGCCTCGGATATGATGCGGCCGCGTGAAGATATCCCATAAATTGATCCTGGCGCTCCTCGGCGTCTGTCTGCCGCTGGCGCTGGCGAGCGTCGTCGTCACTTTCTTCATCCATAGACAAATACGGGAGCTGGGCTCCTTTCACACCGCGAGCCTGTATGTGATCCAGTCCATCAGGTCCGAGGCCATGGGCGCCGTGGAGGAGAGCTTCGCCTACATCGTCTCCGGCGATCCAAAAGAAAAACAACTGTTTTTCGAGTGGGCGGGCGGATTTGCCGGCCGCATGGGAGACTTCGAAAGAATCGCCAAACCCGAGCCGCCGAACGAGACGGTAGAGCGCGAATTCAAACGCAAGATTCTGTCGGGACAAAAGAGCATGGTCGAGCGCGCCGTAGCGATGTTCCGCGAGCAGGAATCCCGGGGCAAGATGAGCGCGGCCGCCTTCAACGGCTACGAGGAGGCCGTCAATCAATTGCGCGCGGATATCGACGGGCTGATCCGGCATGAAAAACACGAGGTGGACGCAACCCAGGAAAAAGCCGTGCGGCTCATCCGGTACAGCGAGTCGGCGATCCTTTTTTTGGCCGCGGGCTCCGCGATGCTGGCGATTTTAGCGGGAATCTTCGTCAGCCGGACGATCTCCAGGCCCATCTCGAAGCTCAAAGCCGCGACCGGACAAATCGCGCGCGGCGACTTCGAGGTCGAGACGGCCTCCGACTCGAAAGACGAGCTCGGGGACCTCGGCAGAAGCATCTCGCGCATGGCCCAGGATCTGAGCCAGCGGCGGGAAGATCTCCGCCTTAACCAGGAGCTTCAAGCGCTCCGGGAAATCGACCGCGCCATCATGTCTTCCCTGGACCTTCGAACGGTCCTGGACGTGCTGCTGAAAAAGATCGATTTGTTCCTGCCGCATTCCGCCACGACGATCCGGCTGCTGAACGAAAGCTCGGGCGTTCTCGAGCCGGTGGCCTGCTGGAACCTGGACGACAAGGAGTGGAGAGCCGAGGAGTGGAGCGGCGGCCGCGGCATCCCCAACGCGGTGTTTACAACCAAGGCCGTGCGCATCCTTCCCAATGTCCAGACGGATCCGAGCATACGGGACCCGGAATTTTTCCGGCGCCACGGCCTCGTCTCCTATCTCGGCATCCCGCTCATCGTCCAGGAAAAGATTCTCGGCGTGATTTCTTTTTACACGAGGGAGGCCTACGAATTCGCCGAGCACGATATCCAATTTCTCACTTCGCTCGCGGGTCAGGCCGCCATCGCCATCAACAACTCCCGGATCTACGAAGCGATGGCGAAATCGAACAAGGTCAAGGACGAGTTTCTGAGCGTGATGTCCCACGAGCTCCGCACCCCGCTCAGCGTCATCATGGGATATATCGGGATGATGAAGGAGCGAATTCTCGGCGAGATCAACCCGAAGCAGGAAGAGGCGCTGCAGAAAGTCCTCGGCCGCGCCAACGACCAGCTGGGGATGATCGACGCCATCATGCAGACCACCCAGATCGAATCCCGGGGGATGGTGCCGGAAAAGCAGCTGGTGAACCTGACGGAGCTTTTAGTCCGCCTCCAATCGGACTGCGAATTGATTTACGACAAGCACCGGGTGCCGCTCCATTGGAGCCATGCCGCGGAGGCCGTGCTCGCCGTGACCGACGGCGCCAAGGTGAAACAGATCCTGATAAACCTGATCTCCAACGCGGTCCGGTTTACCTACGAAGGCGAGGTTACGGTCGCCCTCGGCGTGACGCGGGAGAATGGAAAAAATCACGCCCGGTTCAGGGTGGCCGATACCGGCATCGGCATGGCTCAGGACGAGATCCCGCGGATCTTCGACAAGTTTTACCAGGTCGACAGCTCCGAGACCCGCGTCTTCGGCGGCGTCGGCCTGGGGCTTTACATCGTCGAAAAATTCGCCGAACTCCTGGGCGGCACGGTCGGGGTGGAAAGCGAGCCCGGAGAAGGCACGACGTTCACGTTCACGATACCCTGCGACCGGTAAAACCAGGGGCTCGACCACCTCCGGCGCGCTAACTCTTTCGTCGGGCTTTCGGGATTCTGAATCGGCATGCGAGATAAAATAGCCGGGCCGGCGCGCGGCCCTGCGCTGATCGCCCGGGCGGCGGGCGCGCTCGCCGTCGCGCGCTGGCTTCCTTTGCTGGTCGGCGCGGCGGCGCTGACCGGAACGGTCGTTCTGTGGCAGGCGATCCTGGGCTCGGAGCGGCGCCAGATCGAGCGCGTGGTTCTGGGACGCGCGTTTCAAGCGCGCGATAAAATCGAAGAGCACCTGGAATCGAGGGCCCTCGATCTCGCGCGCCGGGCCTCGCAGGGGAAATATTTCGAGACCGGCTCGCGCAAAGACTGGGAATCCGACTTCGCGCAGCTGCTCGACTACATGCCGGGCTTCCAGGCCTTCGCCTGGGTCGATCCGGCCGGCCATATTCGCTGGCTGGCTCAACAGGCAGAGCACGAAGCGGCGCTCGGCCGCGACCTCGGCGCCAAGCCGCGCCAGCGGGCGGCCATGGAGGCGGCGGCGCGCCGGGCGATGTCGATCGCTTCGGCGGCGGATTTTCCGGGCGGCGAGAACAGCTACATCCTGTACGCGGCGATTTCCCGCGGTCCGAAGTTTTTGGGCTTCGTCGCCGGCTTGTTCCAGGCGCGCGAGTTTCTGAAGATCGTCGTCGGCAACCACGATTTGCCGGGCTATTCGATGGCCGTGCTCGACGGATCGCGCGAGGTGTACCGGCGGTCCGACGCCCTGCGGACCGGCGAGACCTGGAGCCAGAGCCTGGATCTTTCGTTCTACGATTTGAACTGGGCCGTGCGGATCTGGCCGCAGGCGGAGACGCTCGACGAGATGGCGGCGAAAACGGACGAAATCGCGCTCGTCGTGGGCGTGTTGTTCTCCTGCCTGTTGACCCTGGCGACCTACTTCGGCCAGACGAATTCCAGGCTCTATCGAGAGACTAAAAAGCAGGCGGCCGCTTTGGAGCGGGCCGGCGAGCTCCAGGCGGACTTTTCCGCCATGATCGTGCACGATCTGCGCGCGCCGCTCGCCAACATCGCGTCGAGCGCGGCGATGATGGAAGCCGGATATTTCGGCGCCGTGAGCGAAGAGCAGAAAAAGTGGACCGGCAAGATCAAAAACAACACCGCCAGTCTCGTCGAGCTGGTCAACGATTTTCTCGACCTCTCCAAGCTCGAAGCCGGCCGTCTCGACCTCGCGCGGGAAGCGACGGATATCGATGCCCTGCTGGAGAACGCGGTGGAGAACCATCTCCACACCGCGAAGGCTAAAAAGATTGCCCTGGCGTACCGATCGGAGGAGCGGCTGCCGCGAATCCATGCCGACCCGCGCCGCCTCGATCAGGTTCTAGCGAATCTCCTGAGCAACGCCGTCAAGTTCACGCCGGAGGGGGGAGCGATCCAGGTGCGCGCCCTGGCTAAGGAAGGTGCGCTCCAAATCCGGGTGGAGGATACGGGCGTGGGAATCGATCCCGGCGAGATCGGCGGGCTGTTCGAAAAATATCGCCAGAGCGCGAGCGGCAAGACCTCGGCGCACAAAGGACCCGGGCTGGGGCTCGTGATCTGTAAAATGATCGTCGAGGCCCACGGCGGGAGAATCTGGGTGGAGAGCGAGGCGGGGAAGGGAACGGCTTTTGCCTTCACGCTGCCGCCGGTGGTGATTCCCGTAAACCAAGGGGCCGCCCGTCCGCGCGCCGTAGAGTCGAGCCATCGATGCGACGGCTCGTCCGGGGCGGCTTAAAAAATTCGCCGGGAGGAACCGGGCTCATGAACCCATCGATCGCGCTGCTCGCCAGCGATTCCTCGCATCTGCCGCTGCTCGCCGTCTTCCAGGAGTGCGGCGCGACGCAAAAGTACGGCTTCGACCTCGAGCTGGACCTGGTCGGGAGCGCCCGGGCGCCGAAGCTCGCGGACCGCTCCCGCCTGCTGCTCGCCGGCGAGGTCGATTTCGTGAGCGGGCTGCACCACGAGCCCTATCTGTGGCGCGCGCGGGGCGACAAGCGCCTGGTTTATCTGGCGCAGACGCAGAACAACTGGGACGACCGCCTGCTCGTCTCCGGCAACATCGGCGCGCTCGAGTCCCTCAAGGGGAAAAAGATCATCTGCCACTGCTCGGCGCCGTGCGTGCGCGGCAATCTCGCCGCCCTGCTCGCAGACCACGGGTTTAAGAAGGACGAGATCCGCATCGAGGCGATCGAGGACATGTCGGGATCGTACCGGAGCTACGTCGACCAGGTGATCGCCGGCGCGGTCGACGCGACGCTCGTGGACATGCCCTTCGACCTGTACGGCCGGAAGGGAGGCTTAAAGATCCTGGACCTGCCCGACCGCCCGGTCATCCACAACACCACCATCCTCACCACCACCGATTACATCAAGAAAAACCGGGAAAAGGTCACCGCCTTTCTCAAGGCGCTGATCGAGGCGATCCATTTTTTCAAGACGCGGCCCGACGACGTCGCGCGGATTCTGAAGAAAAATCTTTCCCGGCGCTACGGCCTGGAGGACGAGGAATACTTCGTCCATCTCCAGCAGGGATGGGCGAAGCTCCTTTTGGCCAAGCCCTACCCGTCGCCCGCCGCGATCCATAACGTCTATGAGCTCGACGCCGGCAAAGACCCCGAGATGAGCCGGACCGCTCCGCTCGAGCCGTGGGACCTGCATTATTTGAGGGAGATCGACGACAGCGGCTTTATCGACCGCCTTTACGCCGTCTGAGGGATCTTTTCGGCGGGGGCTTTCAGGCCGTCCCGGTCTTGAGCAGCGCCCGGATTTTTTTTCCGACGATGGAATAATCGACGATCGGTTTGGAGATGAAATCGCTGCATCCCGCGTCGAGCGCCTTTTCCCTGTGCTCTCTCGTCGCGTAAGCGGTGACGGCGATGACGGGCGTATCCTTTCCCCAGTCCGTCAGGCGGAGCGCGCGCGTGGCCTCGTAGCCGTCCATGACCGGCATTTTGAGATCCATCAGGACCAGGTCGGGCCGGGCCCAGGCCGCCACTTCCAGGGCTTCCTTGCCGTTCGAGGCGAGGAGGATCTCGAAGCCGCCCATGCCCTCGAGCCGGCGCACGATGATATCGAGATTGTCGCGGTTGTCGTCGACGATGAGTATTTTATTCACGGGCGTGACCTCGCGCGGAAATCGGAGCCGTTTCAAACCGTGCGTCTGGCGATCGGGTTCCTGGCATGGAGCGCGAGGGGAACGCTCAAAATCGCGTGCGTCCCCCGGTCGCGCTGGCTTCTTATCTCCAGGCTGCCGCCGAGAAAGTCCGCCAGGCGCCGCGCCACGGTGAGGCCCAGGCCCAGGCCGGAAAACTGGCGGCGCAGCGAGCTGTCCATCTGCTGGAACGGCTGAAACATCCGCTCGATGTGCTGCTCGGGCATGCCGAGGCCGGTGTCGACGATCTCGATCTCCACCGTCCCCTTCTCGGCCGACGGCTGAAATCTCACAACGACCTTGCCGGCGTTCGGGGTGAACTTGATCGCGTTATGCAGGAGGTTCTGGACGACGCGGGACGTTTTCCCCGAGTCGCCGACGATCTTGACGCGCTCGGGCGGCGGCTCCAGGGCGATCTCGATGGTTTTTTCCTCCAGGAGCTTCTCGTAGCGCCGGAGACAGTCGTCCAGCATCACCCCGGCGTCGAACTCTTCTTCCATCAGGGCCAGCTCGCCCGCGTTCAGCGAGGTCAGGATCAGCACGTTGTCGACCAGCTCCAGGAGCTCGCCGGAATTTTTGTAGACCCGCTCCAGAATCTTCTGCTGCTGCTCCGACAGGTGGCCGAGCAGCTGGTCGAGCAGAATGGAGACGAAGCCGATCACGACGCTGAGAGGCGTGCGCAGCTCGTGGGAGATATTGGCGAGAAATTCCGACTTGACGTTCTTGAGCTCCATCTTCGCCTGCCGCCGCTCGAGCGCGCGCCGGACCAGCGCCAGGATGTGGTTCACGTCGAAGGGCTTCGAGATATAATCGAACGCCCCCAGCCGGAGCCCCTCGACGGCGGTATCCATCGAGCCGTAGCCGGTGATGATGATCGCCTCGATGTCGGGGTCGTGCTGCTTTATCTTCTCCAGCACTTTGGTGCCCGAAAGGCCGGGCATTTTGAGGTCGAGGGTCACGAGATCGACCGGCACCTGATCGAGCATCTGAATCGCGTCGGTCGGCTTTTCGACGGCGATCACGTTGTAATAGGGCTTGAGAATCACCTTGAGCGATTCGCGCGGCCCGATCTCGTCGTCCACCACCAAAATGTTCGGTCTTTCTTCCATGGGCGGGTGTAAGGACTTTTGAGCAATTGATGTGCCAGCGGTCTAGCAGGGCTAACCGCCTGAAATGGCTGGATTTATGAAATGGACGGCCGGGGCCGTCCGAGGCTAAAAAGTCCCCGGTAAAAGAGCTTATAAACCGCAGTATTTAGGGACTAAGCGCGAACCAAGCACTAGATGATGGGGGCTACGGAGGCTCGGGTAGGCGCACAAAGTTGGCGCTAATTGGACAACTTTGCGCAATCTTCGGCGGGCGGGCTATCGCTGATCTGGAGCTTTTCCATGCGGTAGCGCAGCACCCGGCGGCTCGTCCCCAGAAGGGACGCGGCCTTGGTCTGATTGAAGCCGGTCTTTTGCAGCGTTTTGATGATGATCGCCCGCTCGAACTCGTCGACGGCCTCGCCCAGCGGGCGCGACCCGCCGAGCACCGCCTCCTTGAGCGAGCCGGTCGACGGCTCGGCGCGCATCTCGGCCGGCAGATCGTCGAGCGCAATCGTCTCGTGCGGCGTCAGGATCGTCAGGCGCTCGACCAGGTTTTCCAGCTCGCGGACGTTCCCCGGCCACGGGTAGGAGACCAGGCAGTCGACCACCGCGGGCGCGAGCTTCTTCGGCGCGAGCGAGTTTTCCCGCGCCTTCAGCTTGATGAAGTGATCGACCAGAACCGGGATGTCGTCTTTCCTCTCGCGGAGCGACGGCAGGCTCACCGACACGACGTTCAGGCGGTAAAAGAGGTCCGCGCGGAAACCGCCCTCCCGGGCGAGCTTTTCGAGCTCGCGATTGCTCGCCGCGATGATCCGCACGTCCACCTTGCTTTCTTCCGTCGCGCCGAGGCGGATGAACGTCTCGGTCTCGATCGCCCGCAGGAGCTTGGCCTGCGTCCCGAGCGGCATCTCGCCGATCTCGTCGAGGAAGAGCGAGCCGCCGTGCGCCGACTCGAAATGGCCGATTTTTCTCTGGTAGGCGTTGGTGAACGCCCCCTTCTCGTAGCCGAACAGCTCGCTCTCGATCAGGCTGTCGGGCAGCGCCGCGCAGTTGACCACCACGAAGGGCTTGTTCTTGCGGTCGCTGTTGAAGTGGATCGCCTTGGCGATCAATTCCTTCCCGGTGCCGCTTTCACCGGTGATCAGCACGGTGCTTTTCCTTTTCGCGACCAGGCTCACCATCTTGAAGATTTCCATTATCGGCCGCGAAGCGCCGACGATGTTTTCGATGCCGTATTTCCGCCCCACCTCTTCCTGCAGGCGCTCGACCTCGCGCGAGAGCTGGCTCTTTTCCAGGGCCCGCGCCACTCTCAGGCGCAGCTCGTCGACGTCGAACGGCTTGGTCACGTAGTCGAAGGCGCCGGTCTCCTTGGCGGTGAACGCCGTGCGCGCCGTGTTCAAGGCCGTCAGCATGATCACCTGGCCCTCGGGATGGACGCTCTTGATCTGCTTCAGCGTCTCGAGCCCGTCGGCGCCCGGCATCATGATGTCGAGCAGGATGACCTCGGGCGCCTCCTCCCGGACCTTGCGGAGCGCCTCTTCGCTCGAGCGGGCTTCGTGCACGCGCAGAGTTTTGCCGAATATCAGGCGGATCGACTCCCTGACTCCGGTCTCGTCATCGACGACCAAAAGCGACGATTGGCTCATGATGTTTCTTCCGACCCCCTTGTGTCCGCCGCGGGCAGCTCGGCCCGGATCCGCGCCCTGGCGCCGTCGGAATAGTCGACCGTGACCGCGCCGCCGTTCCGCTCGAGCAGGATATTGGCGAGGAGAAAGCGCAGCGGCAGAGCTTCTTCCCCCGACCCCGCCGCCGCCGCGCCCAGATATTCGCTGAGCGCGCCCACCCCCGGCGCCTCCCGCGCGTACGAGATCGCCACCCTCCCCTCGCCTTCGACGTCCACCTGGATCTCGCTCTTGGGCTTCACCTGGGCGAGCGCCGCCCGCAGGATGCTCTTGAAGGCGAAGGTAAATTGCGCCGGGTCGGCGAACGCCGCCGCCGACTCGCCCCGCCTGCCCCACTGGAGCGCCGTTTCCCTCTTGATGCATTCCGGAAGCAGCTCTTCCTCGACGCGCCGGAGGTGCTCGTAGAGCAGTATTTTTTCCCTGGCCGGCTGGTTGAAGTGGGAAAAGTCGAGCAGGGCTTCGAGCAGGTCGTCCATCCGCTGGATGTCGCCGTTGACGGTCTGCTGAAAGCGCACGCGAAAGGTCGGGTCGTCGAAGCGGTCCGCGAGGAGCTGGGAAAAGGTCTTCACCGTGACCATGGGATTTTTAAGCTCGTGGGCGAGCTCGCCGATCAGCACCCGGATCTCCCGGGAGTAGCCGTTGTTCCATACCGAAATCTCGCGGGATTTCTTGTTTTGCGGCGCGGGCGCGCCGGCCGGCGCCGGCCGGGCCCTCGGCGCCTCCGCCCGCTCGGGCGGGGCAACAGCGGCCCATCCCTCGTCCCCCAGGACGAGATCGGGCGCGTCGATCAGCTCTTTTCCATGCGTCGCGAGCGTGCGGGAGATCACGCTCTCCATCTCGTCCACGTTGCCGAACCAGAGATAATTGCGCAGCCGCTCCAGCGCCGCGGGGGAAAAATGCACCGCCCCCATGCCGAGGCGCCCGGCGCACTCCTCGGCCAGCCGCCCGGCGAGCGCCGGGATGTCCGCCTGCCGCTCCCTGAGCGGCGGCAGGCGCAGCAGCAGCGTGGCCAGGCGGTAGTAGAGCGCGTCGAGAAATTCTCCGCGGTAAACCCTTTCCAGCAGATCGGCGCGCGAGTTCGAGATGAGCCGGAGCTCCCGCCTCTCCTCCTGCTCGATCAAAAAGTCCAGCAGCGCGGACTGGGCCGAAAAATCCAGGCGGTCGACGTGGCTCAAGTAGACCGTCGGCCGCTCGCGTCCGCCGGCGGACGCGAGCGCGGCGGCGAGGCGCCCGGCTTCGGCGGCGTGGACCGAGAGCCACGGACCCGGGCGGTCGCCCTGCGCATGCAGCGCCCGCGCCAGCGACTCCTGGCCGGAGCCCGGCTCCGCCAGGATCAGCAGGGGCAAAGGCGCCGCGGCGAATCTGCGCGCGAGCGGCGGAACCGCGGCGGGGACATAGGGATAGTCGAGATAGCGGAGCGTTTTGCCCGCGGCCCCCGCCGCCATTCGCTCCGGCGGCCCGATGAGCGCGGCGATCTTTTGTTTGAGCTCGTACGGGTTGAACGGCTTGGCGAGCCAATCGCGGCCGCGCTCGGGCGCGCCGGCCGCGGGCGGAGCGTCGACCAGGAAAAGGACCGGGCAGGAAAAGCGCGCCGCGGCGCTCTCGATGGCAGCCGGCGCCGAAACGGCGCCGATGATCAGAAGATCGGCGTCCGGCGCGCCTTCGCCTTCGAGCGAAGGTCGCTGGACGACGGCAAAATCCCGCCCCAGGACCAAGTGGATCGTTTCTCGAACGGCCTGAGACGCATCAACGACCAGGATCTTCTTCATGGACTTGGGTGACGGGCTTCGGCTCCTGCGGCGGAAAATAGCCCACGGGCAGGCGGACAAAGAAGCTGGTCCCGCGCCCGACCTGGCTCTCCACGTCGATGTACCCGCCGTGTTCCTTCACGATCTGATGCGAGATCGACAGCCCGAGACCGCTTCCGTCTTTTTTGGTCGTAAAAAAAGGATTGAAGATGTTCTCGATGTCTTTTTCGGGAATGCCGATGCCGGTGTCGCGCACTTCGATCTGGACGAAGCGCTTCGACGCGTTATCGCCGAAAAGACGGGTGCCGATCTCCACCGCGCCGGCGCCTTCGATCGACTGAATCGCGTTCAAAATCAGGTTCATGCATACCTGTTTTATCTGTTCCTTGTCAATGAATATTTTGGGCAGTCCGGCGCCCAGATGGAGGCCGACTTTGACGTCTTTTTCCTTCGCCTCGGTCTCCAGGATGCGGGCGATGTTTTCGACGATTTCGTTGGCGTCCTGGGCCGCAATGTTGGGCGTGGACGGGCGCGCGAAGTTCAACAGATCGTTCACCAGGCCGCAGATGCGGTCGACTTCCTTCAGCGCGAGGCTTTGAAACAGCTCGCGGAACTCCCGGTCCAGGTAGCGCTCGGGCAAAAGCTGCGTGAAGGTCCGGATCGCGACCAAAGGGTTCCGGATCTCGTGCGCCAGGCCCGCCGTCAGCATGCCCAGGGAAGACAGGCGGTCGGCGCGCCGGATGATGCTCTGCGACTGCTTTAAGTTCTCGTACAGGCGGGCGTTCTCGATCGCGATCGCCGCCTGGTTGGCCAGCGTCGAGAGCACTTCGATGTCTTCCTGGGAATACATCTCCTTCCCTTCCCGGTGGCCCAGGTTGAGGATGCCGATCAGGCGGTCCTTGGAGCTGAGCGGCAGCGCGATCTCGGCCTCAAGCTGGCCCATCTTTCGCGCCGACTCCATATCCTCCACGGCGTCGCCCGCCATCTCGAGCTCCTCCCGGACCAGCGCCTCGCGGCGCTCGATGAACGCCTGCGCGAGGGGCTCGTCGCTCGCGATGTCCGGCAGCGGGGCCGCGTCCCCGGAGAACCCGATGCTGCTCTTCAGCTTGAACGAGCCGTTGCTCTCTTCGAGGAGAAAGAGCGAGGCCTTCTCGACCCCGAGGGCCTTGACGACGGTCTTGAGCAGGTTGTCGGAGACCGCCTCGAGGTCCACCATCGAGATCATCTCCCGGCTCGAATAGAGCAGCGTGGCGCGGTAGTCGTATCTCTTTTTGAACAGGACCCGCTCGAACGCTTCTTCCGTGCGGAAGCGGATCTTGGGGAAAAAGAAGCCGACCAGGATGAACACGCCGAGGGCGAACACGGAGAAGCTCGGGCTCACGTTGTCGAAGAAGAACAGCTGCGCGCCGAGCAGCAGGAGATAGCACGGGATCAGCAGGATCAAGAGCTGCGACGCGTAGATCAGGCTTTTTTTGATGACGACTTCGATGTCGAGCAGCCGGTAGCGCACCATGGCGTAGGCGAAGATGCCGGTATAGGCGCAGACGAGAATGTTGCCGTAGGGCAGGATGGGGATGCCGTACCAGAGGGGATAATTGGTCGCGCCGCCGGACCAGCCGACGATCTCGGCCAGGATCAAAAACTTGATCTGGTTCCGGCGCAGCCCGTCGGACCTTTTGAGCTCCCGGAGCAGCAGCCAGAGCCCGAGGAGCGCGAGCCCGCCCAACTGGACCACGTGCAGGTGAAAAAGCGGGCCGGGAACGGGCCAGAAGGGAAACGGGCCCTGCGGCCCCACGTCCGCCACGATCCAGGGGCCCCAGTTGGCGAAAAAAAGCAGCGCGGAGAACAGGTAATTGCCGGCGATGAGCGGGTAGGAGAATTTTCTGTCCAGGAGCCGCGCGAGATGATGAAAAGCGGTCGGCGGGATGAAGATGGCGCCGGCCATCAGCGCCCGGCTCCACACCAGCGCGTCGAGGCTGTTCGCGCTGAGCATCCAGCGGAAGTAGCTGTAGCTCCATCCCGCCAGGCAAAAGCAGAACAGCGCGTACGTCCGGTGGCGCGGATCGTAGGGCTTCCGCGAAAAGACGAAGAACCCGAGCAGCGCGGCCGACACGCCGTTCACCAGCCCGGCGAGCGCAAAGAACTGCGTAGGCATGAGCGGCTGTTAACCCTTTATGCCGACGGCCACGTTGGCTTGATTCCCGAACGAGCGATAGGTTTCGACCTCCGAAATCCCCGCCGCCCGCAGGAGATCCGTCAGCTCCTCCTCGGAAAAAAACCGGTAAATCCCCTCCGCCTCCTTCGCCATCACCTGGCCGGCGTTGCTGAGCAGCCGGCGCGCCTCCTCCACCTCGCGGTCGGTCTCGGCGACCTCGACGAAGTTGCGGTACACTTCCGAAAGGTCGGCGAAGGGCTTGAGGCTCGTGATCGCGATGCGGCCGCCGGGCTTGAGGACGCGGCCGAGCTCGGCGACCGCGCCCCCCGGCTCCTGCAGGTAGGAAACCACCAGGTTGAAGCAGACTTGATCGAAAGAGCGCGCCGCGAACGGCAGCGGGCCCTCGAGGTCGGCGAGAAAATAGGAGGTATCCGCCGGGCCGGCGCCGGCAGCGAATTCCTTTTTCAGGCTTTCGTGCGTCTGTTTCGCCTGAGCGATCGCCTCTTCGACGAAATCCACGCCCACGTAGGAGAAGAGCGAGGCGACGGATTTCGGGAAGAGCTGCTGGCCGGCCCGGTAGAGCGCCTTCATCAGCAGAAAAGAGCCGTAATTGCCGATGCCGCAGCCCGCGTCGAGAATCTTTTCCTGCGGCTTCGGCTCGCCCAAGACCCGGTGCATGAAGTCCAGCAGGTTCCAGTAGTCGTGCACGTTGATGATGAAGGCATACTTCTCGAGATAGCTCTTCCAGAACTCCCGCTCCTGATCCCGGGTAACGGAATGGAGCAGGCGGTTGCGCTCCTTCTCTCTCCGGATGCGCTTGCCGATTTCCTTGAGGTCGGGCTCGCCGACGTCGATGATTTGCTTCGGCGCGGACAGGTAGCGCACCGCGTATTCGACCGCGCCCTTCAGGGCGAGCTTGGCGACCTCGGGGTTTTCGTAGAGCCGGTGCATGCCGTCCTCGAGGACCCGCAGATGCTTCCGCTCGCTCGCGGCCGCCGCGAACACTTCCTGCACGTCCCGGAGCTCGACCCAGGCGTCTTTTTCCGCGGCGAAAAAAACGAGCGGGGCGCGGATGCG
>WNFL01382369.1_pt1 | contig 21088 bp, 13 predicted proteins | sample 5400361 | NCBI WGS metagenome assembly WNFL01 (sample SAMN13153351, study PRJNA577476) | soil metagenome | isolation source: 40 cm soil on Douglas fir-dominated hillslope | place: USA:California | collected 2013-09-17
CTGCCTGCAGAAGATCGCCAAGCTCGTATCGGACGGAACCACCCTGTTGTTCGTCTCCCACGACCAGGAAAACGTGAGAACGCTCACGGCCCGCTCCCTGTTGCTCGACAAGGGCACGGCTGCGGCCTGGGGGCCGACAGCCGACGTCCTGCTCGAATACCGTCGCCGCCTCAACGAGGAGGAAGCGGCGTATTTCAGCGCGGCCGTCCAGGATCTGGCCGCCCGCGCGCGGGATGTTCCCGAAGTTGAACCGCGCGCCGAGGGTGAGCCCGTCGCGCAGGCAGGCGACGAACCCGATGCGGCGGCGATGGAAAGTCCGCAGTCTCCAAGCGGCGAGGCAATCAGCCGATCATTCGGCGACGAATCGGTGGCCGTTGCCGCTGTGGAAACCCTGGACGCGGCCGGGAGCCCCTGTTCGGTTTTCTTCCCCGGCGAGCCGCTCGTAATCCGGATGACCTGCCGCGCGAACGTGAGCAGCGACAAGCTGAACGTGGGCATTCGCATCAGGAACAAGGAGGGCGTGAAAATCTATTCCTGGGGGACCCTGAACCAGGACATGAGCGTCATCGCGGCCGGCGCGGGCGACGCGCTGTTCTGGTCCCGCCAGGTCGCCGCCGGAGAGACGCTCGTCCTGCTTTTCCAGTGCGCGTGCGACCTCGGCGCCAATCTCTACGAGATCCAGGCGGTGGTGTCTTTCGAGGACACCCCGGACTACATGTCGCAACGCATCCTGCATTGGGTGGACGAGGCGGCGTTCTTCCAGGTGCTCATGAAGAAGGACGAGCGCTTTTTCGGCGGCGTGGTGGACCTTCGCATGAAGGCGGCGTGGTGAGCTCGAGCCCCGACGACATCGAGCGGATCGCCGACCGGGTGATGCGGACCTGCGGCGGCGGCAGGATTCTGGATATCGGCTCCCCTGACGGCGCGCTCGTCTCCGCCCTGCTGCGTCGCGGCGCGGATGCCCACGGCGTGGACCTCTCGAAGACCCTGCCGTTCGAGGACGAGTCGTTCGGCATCGTCGTGCTCAATGCGCACCCGGGACTTGCCGCGCGGGCCGTCTCCCGGACCTTGCGCGAGGTTCATCGCGTCACATCGAGATCCCTCTTCGTATGGATCCCCGCTGTCGCGCCCGGAGCGGACCCGCATCGGCATGCCGGGCAACGCGCGTCGTGGGAGCATAGGTGCTTCGACGCGGGGTTTCGCAAGCATCCGGCCTATTACAAGGTGAACGACTACGAATCCTTGAACGAGGAAGGCCCGTTGATCTGCATACCCCTCGAGAAGCTTCCGAGCGCGGCGCGTGAAATGTATCCCCTCGAGTCGCTTACCGCGGAACGCGGCTTGCACATGGACATGCTGCGCGACTCCGGCGAGCGCTCGGACGCCCACGTGGCGCGCTACAACTGGGCGTGCGGCTTCATCAGGCCTGGCGATCGCGTCCTGGACGCGGCATGCGGACTCGGCTATGGGGGCCACGTCATCCTCGAGCTGACCGATGCGGAGTCGGTGCTTGGCATCGACGACAGCGAATATGCAATCGACTACGCGTCCCGATCCTTTACCGGACCCGGGGAGCGCGCGCGATACGCGCTCGGCACGTTGCCCCAGGCGTTGACGTCGCTCGAGCATGGATCGTTCGAGGCGATCGTCTGCTTCGAGACACTGGAGCACCTGGAGGATACCGACGCGCTCCTGCTCGAGTTTCATCGGCTGCTATCGCCGGGCGGAAGGCTCGTCGTCAGCGTCCCCAACGACTGGAGCGACGAGAGCGGGAAAGACCCCAATCCGCACCATCTTCAGGTCTACGATTGGGCGAGACTCAAGCGCGAGCTCGGCGAGCGATTCATGCTCGAGCAGGCATTCGCGCAGACCGCAAGCCAGTGCAAGGTGCGCGATCGCGGCAGTACATGGGAACGACGATCGCGCGCCTTGAGCAGGATGGAGCTTGCCGACGACGCCCCGGCGGACTGCGAATGGTGGCTGATGGTGGCGATGAAATCGCCGCTTGGCGCATCGGACGAATATCACGAGCGCGTGTTCCGCAATATCGCCGACAGCCGCCACCCTTCGATCGATTACTCCGGAAGCTTTCGCAATCCCTGGCTGATGTACGCAATGGTCAACGTGACCTACCGGTTGCGCAACGGCATCGAGCTGGAGAACCTCGCCGGCGCGGTCATGGACTCCTCGCCGAAGGACTCCAACGATTACGCCGCCGCCCTTTGCGTCAAGGCCTACCGAGTGCTCGATCGCGGATTACCGAGCGGCCCGGAATCGCTCGAACTGATTTCCGCCATCGATGCCGTCGTCGCGCGGCGCCCGCGCGGGGGCATGCGTCTTCGCTGGAAGGTTTCGCTGTTGTTCGTGGGAGCGCGGCTGCTCCAGGCGATGGGCCGTCTCGATGAGGCCAGGGCTTGGTTCGAGAAATGCGCCCGGCAGGATGTGCGGGGATTTGGAATACACCTCTCCACCAAGATCACCGAGGCGTGGTTCCTCGCAGGCAAGATCGCCTATTCCCTTGGAAATGCCGCGCACGCCCGCTCCTGCTGGGAGCACGGCGTCGAATACGGGGATGTCCTGCGTTCCGCATCGCTCGATGAAATTCTCATCAACCGGACCTTTCCGAATCGGTTCAACCATGGCGATGGCGTTCGCGAATTCACGGTTTCGTGGGACAACATCGCGCGCTGCGCGAACGGCCTGCACTTGCTCAGCCGTGGCCGCCCCCTCGACGATGCCGCGCTGGAAAGCTGCTTCCAAACGGAATACTCCGTCGTCTCGCGTGAGTTGATCGAGGCCCGGTTGCGCCTGGCTGAAACGACCGAAGAGCTCGTCGCCACACGGCGTACCCTGGTCCAACGCACGGAGCAACTCGAACGGGCCGGTGAGAGCGCCCGGCCCGGAATGCAGGATTTGATCGAGACGCGTGCGAGCCTTGTCGAACGCACGCGGATGCTGGAGGCCGCCAACGCGGATCTCCTCAGCCGGACCAACGAACTGGTGGAAGCCCGCCAAACCCTATCGGCCCTCAACGAGGATGCGCAGCGGCTCGCGATCGCCAGCCGGGACCTGCGCGAACGCACGGACGAGCTGGTCGCGACCCGCGAGACTCTCGCCGAGCGCACCCGACAGCTCGAGCTCGCCGGCAAGGACCTCCACGAACGCACCGATGAGCTGGTCGAGATCCGCGAGACTCTCGCCGAGCGCACCCGACAGCTGGAGCGCGCCGACAAGGATCTTGCCGAGCGTACTCGATTGCTCGAACTCTCCGGCAAGGACCTTCGGGTACGCACCCAAGAGCTGGTCCAGAACCGCGAAACCCTGGTGGAGCGCACCCGACAGCTCGAGGCCGCCGCAAGGGATCTGGAAGAACGGACGGATGAGCTGGTCGAGACCCGCAACGCCCTCGTCGAGCGCACCCTGGAGATCGAGGTCACCCGCAAGGACCTCGATCAACGCACGGATGAGCTGGTCGAGACCCGCAGTGCCCTCGTCGAGCGCACCCGAGAGATCGAGGTCATCCGCAAGGACCTCGATCAACGCACGGATGAGCTGGTCGACACCCGCAGTGCCCTCGTCGAGCGCACCCGGGAGATCGAGGTCACCCGCAAGGACCTCGATCAACGCACGGCCGAGCTGGTCGAGACGCGCGACACCCTCGTCGAACGCACTCGACAGCTCGAGGCCACCGGCGTCGACCTCCAGGAACGCACGCATGAGCTGGTCGAGACCCGCGAGACCCTCGTCGAGCGCACCCAGGAGATCGAGGCCACCCGCAAGGGCCTCGATCGACGCACGGCCGAGCTGGTCGAGACGCGCGACACCCTCGTCGAACGCACTCGACAGCTCGAGGCCGCCGGCACCGACCTCCAGGAACGCACGTATGACCTGGTCCAGACCCGGGAGACCCTCGTCGAGCGCACCCGGCGGCTCGAGGCAGTCAGCGCCGATCTCGCCGAAACGGCCAGAGTGCTGGAAAGCGTGAGGGCAAGACTCGAGGAGATTGGCGGCGCCCCGTTCTCATACGCGCTCACGGCCACTTTCCGCAAGCTTTTCAAGTAGCCTTGCTATCCGGTCGGAAGGGATAAAATTTGGGATCGACCCGGGGCGGGTGGGAACTGCGGTGGGCGCACAGGAACGAGCACCATGAAAAGAAGCGACAAGATTCTGGTTACGGGCGCGAAGGGACTGGTGGGCTCGGCGCTGGTCGAGCATCTCCGGCAGGAGGGTTTCGACAGCGTCATCGAAGTCGGGCGGGAGAATTGCGACCTGACGGACCCGCGGGAAACGCGCGAATACTTCGACCGCAGCCGTCCCGATTATGTCTTTCACGCCGCTGCGCGGGTGTACGGCCTCGGAGGCAATCTCAAGAACAAGGCGATCTCGTTCTACGACAATGTGCTGATCAACACGAACGTCGTCGATGCGAGCCATAGGGTGGGCGTGAAAAAGATCGCGGTGATGGGAAGCGGGGCTGTTTATCCGTACCCGCCGCCCGAGCTGCCCTTTCGCGAAGACATGATCTTCATGGGGGAGCCCCATCATTCCGAGGACTCCTACTCGCATGCGAAGCGGGCAATGCTCGGAATGCTGCGCGCATACCGGGAAAGCCACGGGCTCGATTGGGCTTACATCGTTTGCTGCAATCAGTTCGGCCCGCGAGACCGCTTCGACGCGGAAAACGGGCATGTCGTCCCCTCGCTAATCAAGAAGTTCCATCAGGCCAAGTGCGGCGGCGGAAATGTCGTCGTCTGGGGCGACGGATCCGCGCAGCGGGATTTCATGTACGTGAAGGACACGGCGCGAGTGGCAACGGCGATCATGGAGCAGCTCGCCGGGCCGGTGAACATCGGTAGCGGCAGCGTGATCACGATTCGGCAGGTCGTCGACATGATCACCGACATATCCGGAATGCACGGCCGAGTCCTCTGGGATGCGACGAAGCCCAACGGCCGCGAGTACCTCGGGTATCAACTCTCGAAAATCGATTCGATCGGATTCTCCTGCAACTACACGGTCAGGAGAGGACTGGAGGAGACGTGGTCGTGGTACACGGCCCACGCGGACAGACAAGCGGCATGACGGCAGTCGCCACCCCGCGCGTACTGCTCGTCGCGCAATGGCCAAACATCAAGAATGCCGAATACGAACTCGCAGAGAGGCTCCGCCGGACCGGCTTCAAGATCACGGTTGTCGATTTTCTCGGGTTCGACGTACGCACCGGCCAGTGCATCAATGACGCCAACCTTTGCGACGAATACGACTTCGCGGTTTCCCTCCATTACGAGACACCGAAGTTCCTCAATGTGCCCACGTTCCTCTGGGTCGCGAACCCGCTGGAGTTCATCCACGCGCAGGGCAACTATCGCACCCACCTGATTCACCATCTTCGGTCCTACGACGACTATGTCTACAACGGCTCCGACTACCTCAAGGAGCACATCAAGTCCATCGTCGGCACCGACTGGGTGGACGGCGGCCTGGGGTTTTTCCAGTCCTGCTCCCGCAACGCCCTGCTGAAGCCGCGCTTGCCCGGTGAGGGCGCAGAAACAACCGGCAAGCTCTTCTACTGCGGCGTCAACTGGGAAGCCATATCCGACAAGGCGAGTCGCGCCCAGGGTTTGCTGGAGATCCTGCAGGAACGGGGAATCGCGGACTTTTATGGTCCGAAGTCGATCCTGAGCGTCGATGTCTGGGCCGGATTCCCCTCCTATCGCGGCGAGATCCCGTTCGATGGCGAGAGCATGTTTCCGGCAATGCACGACTACGCCGCGGTTCTCGCCTTGTCGTCACCGGCGCACCTCAAGTCCAGGACATCATCGGGGCGCGTCATGGAAGGATTCGCCGCCGGGGTTCCCGTGATTTCCGACGACAACCACCACGTCCGCAGTCAGTTCGGCGATCTCGTGTACTACTTCGATGGGGCGACGGAGCGGGAGCGCGCCGACTCCATTCAGGAGGCGCTGCGCGAAATCCGCTCCCGTCCCGACGGCGCGATCGAACGCGTCCGCGAGGCGCAGTCCCTCATCTCCCGGCAATACTGCTTCGAGGTCTGCCTCGAGAAAGCCCGGGACGCGGTCGAACAACGTGCCGGCCGACAAGCGGTCTCGTTCCCGGCGCGCGCGGCGAACCGCGACAGGGATATGGTCGTCGACGTGTTTCTTTTCTTTCACGATCCCTATGCGCCGCAAGGGCGTGCCGAAACCGGGTTCACCAACCTTGCGCATATCCTGCGCGCGATAGCGTCGCTCGCCCCCCAGGATGGCGTGCGGTTTCGCATATTGCATTGCCAATCGACGCAAGCGCGGGAAGCGGCACTCGGTGGCGCGTCCTCTCGCGCCGAATGGATCGACGTGACCGGCGATGCCGCCGGCTCCGACGAATGGTTCGGCCTGCGGCTGGGGGAGAAGGTCTCGCGGCTCACGCGGCTCGCCACGGGCGACTTCGCGGTCTTCCTCACGCAATCGGATTTTCCGCAGCACGACTACTTCGTCAAGGCGCTGGGGTGGTTTGCGCGAACGGTCGGCGATGGCGAGCCTGCCCTGCACATCGCCGGCTTCTACGTGAACGATCTCTCCGCGAGCGCGCCGCTGAGCGCCGGGGAAATCCTTCGCAACAACTCGTCGAATGGACTCTATCGCTGGACGCAGGACAGCATTGCCAATCATCAGCTTGGACAGCTCTGCTTCAACCGGGGCGCGCTAGGCGCCCTGAGCCTGAGTCGTCTGTGTCGATTCGACGTGCTGCTGCCGGTGGTCGCCATTCTGGATTGCATGAGCCGCGGCGTGGCCGTCCACCGCTCTCGACATCTCCTGATACGCGCGCGCCACGGCTATTACCACCGATATTTCGACGCGTTCACGCGCGAGTCGGGCAAGGGACTGTGGGCGCAGCACTACGAGCTCCTGAGCAATGCGACCCACGAAGTCAACGCGCTGTACGACGCGTTTCACGAACTTCCCGAGGCGGTCGCGATCGCCGACAAGATTTACGGGATCGACCTTCCGCCTCCACCTCCCACGCCGGTCACGGTGGATCCGGCCGTCTACCAGGTCAATCACTTCCTCAACCGGATCAGCCCCTACGTCCAGATGGTGAAGCGAGCGGTGCGCGCCTTCGGGATCAAGCTCCAATAGCCGGCGAGCCCTCCATGAATCCACGAACGTTGATTCCGTATGCCGCGCTCGCCGGTGTGTGGATTGCCTTTCTGGCGCCTTCCGTGCTGCTCAACCAGTGGTTCACGCTGGACGTCGGCGGCATTTTCTCGAGGGCGGCGATCTATCCGCACAACCTTGCGTGGACGCTCCTGCCCGACACGCCCTACAACATCGGCGGAAGGTACTTCCCTGCCTACTGGCTGTACAACTTCATGCTCGTGCGGCTTTTCTCCACGAATATCGCCGCGCATTTCGCGGTGCAGAGCGTGCTCTTCGCGCTTGCCCTGGGATTGACCTGCTACCTCTTTTTCAGGACCACCCGGAACCTGAAGGCGACGCTGGTGCTGGGGGTCATCGCTTGCCTCGGCGGCGCGGTCGCGGAGAACCTGTACACGCTGTGCAAGCCCGAGCCGTTGGCTTACCTCTCGGTGATCGCAATCCTCGCCGTCTTCCACGGCATCGATCCCGGCAAGCGTGGCCGATCCGCGCTGCAATTCGCCGCCATCGCCGTCCTCGCGGCGCTGGCCATGTGGTTCAAGGAGACGTCGCTCGTGCTCCTGGTCCTCTGTCCGGCCGCGCTCGCGGCCAGCGCGTTCATCCTCCGCGTCCGTCTCGCTCGATGGCGCGAAAACCCGTTCTTTCGACGCTACGCGTTGCTGTTTGCGTCGCTGGTGGGGGGCCTCGCCGTGGCGAAGGCCCCGAGTCTCTTCACGTCGTCGCATCCCACGCTATCGCGCTCGCACATCACATACCTCGAATACGACATCGATCAGGAGCTCGTGACGGACAACCTGGTCTTCTACGCGACCCAGCAGCCCGATGTCCTGCTGATCGGCCTCGCCGCCGTCTTTCTTTGCGGTATGGCCGCCCTGCGGTTGCGCGCGGAGTTCCGTGACGTCCTGCTTCCCTCGACGTCCAATCTGATCTTCGTGATCGGCCTTCTGGCGATGGCCTGGGGGTACTACCTCGGCCTCATGATCTGGCGCTGGCCGATGGGGTACTACATGCTGTTGCCTTCCATCGCGTTCAAATTCTGCGCGCTGTATGGGCTGGTGCTCGCCATCGAAGGAAGGCTGCTCGGCCCCCGGGCCGTTCGCAGCCTGGTCGGCGGCCTCGCGCTCTGCGTGGCCTACGCCGGCATCCACTCCTTCTACGTGGCGTCGAGCCAGATCACCTATTCGCGTCTGTACACCGAAGCGATCTCCCGATACATGGCGGTCTCGAAGCCGACGAATCGCCTGATCTTCGAGTCGTTTCCCTTCTATTCGGAACAGGTGAACAATACGCGCGAGCTCATCAACGTGATTTCCGGGGAGACCCGACTGGTCAGCGGCATCGCCGACCTGCTCAACCCGGCCGTGACCGCGCCGAAGATCCTCAAGCTCCTGGACATCTCGCAGGCGCAGCTCGACAACAACGAGCTGTCGCTGCCCGACAAGGATGATTACCTGTTGCTCATGACGGGCAACAAGCTCGCGACGTGGTTCGTGCGGGGCGTCACCCCCTACTTCAGCGACGACTCGATCCTGAGAAAGGACGACGCGTACGAGATGATCCCGGTCGCGGAAGGCAGGATGTTCACGCCGACCGCGTTCCTGAATGTCTGGACCGATCGCCTATACTTCGGACCCACTTATTTCGGCTACAAGCTCTACCGCATCACCAGCGACCGGCCCAGGCTCATCTGGCGGGGAAGGTATCCGGACGGGTGGGTTGGGAAGAGTGCCTCCATCCGACTATTCCCCGAGTTCGGGAGCCGGGCGCGGGTCACCGTCAGCACGCCGGAGTTCAACTCGCCGAACCGAGTCGTCGTCTCGCGCGACGGCGTGCTGGTGGCGGACTTGCCGCTTGTCGGAGGCAAGGAGGTGGTCTTCGAGGTCGCCAACAACGCCCAGGAGAATCCGAGCCACCTTCGCTTTTCGGTCGAGCGCACCGTCGTCCCCAAGGCTCTGAAGCTCAACAAGGACACGCGAGAGCTCGGGGTCCTGGTTCGCGTGGAGCCGCTTCGGTAGCGCATGCGCCCCTCGACATCCCCGCACAAGAAAGGATCGATCGTGAATCATCCCATCGTGGTTGGCGTGTTCGTCGCGGTGTTGCTGGGTGCCTGCACCGAAAGAACGCCGGCGTTGAAGAAGCTCGACGAGCAGGCCGCGACCGTCGGCATCATGGCATTGCAGTGGCCCAAGGTGGTTTCCTCCAATGAGGGGTTCGCCGTCACCGTGGCCGTGCGCAACGTGGGCGGGCAGGCGCTTCCGTCACTAGGCGCCAGGAGCGATGGCGCGCTGCGAATCAATGCCACGTACCACTGGAAAACGGGTGACGGCAAGGCGGTCGTCTGGGACGGTATCCTGACCCCCCTCGACCACGATCTGGCGGTCGGCGCGGAGCAGACTCTCAACCTCGCTATCAGCCCGCCACCGGCGGCGGGGAAATACGTGCTGGAAATAGACCTGGTCCAGACGGGTGCCTTCTGGTTCGGCGGCGTCGGATCGCAGACCGCGTCCATGGTCATCGAAGTGAAGTGAAGCGCCGCACCGCAAGGTAATTGCCGCAATTGGTGGCGTACGATCTGGACCTCACTAGAGCGAATCCAAGAGTATTCGGAATGAAGACTTAGCGTGGGCGACAGGGAGATCATGAAAGAAATGTCGGGAACTTTGGCAATCACCGCAAGGCGGCGGCTCCTGGAGCCATGACTCCCAGGCAAGCATTGGAACGCGCCTTCCTGGCCGCGAATCGCGGGATGGAAGTCGCCATGATCGGCTTGGCCTCTGCTCCCGCGTTCGCGCTTCGCTACCGCGCGCTGTTGTTCGCGCTTCTGGCCGCGACGGTCTTTTATTTCCCCGCCATCACCGTCGGCGGGGAATTCCTCTACAGCGGCGACACGCTCGGTTGGTATCTGCCGGCTCTCGCGAAGACGCATTCCCTCATCCATAGCCTGGATTTCACGGCGCTGGATTTCTCGTCGTACAACGGCAGCTCCGATTTCTTTCTCAGCCCGAACTTCTTCGCGTACCACCCGATCGTGGTTCTCTACGCGCTGGTGATGCCGGTGACTTCCCTGCGCGGCCTGGGAAATCTCCTCATCGCGCTGCTCGCCCTGCACACGTTCCTCGCGCTGTATTTCACCATCCGGTTGTTCGAGCGTTACTTCGCGTTCGAGTTCGGGGCCGCCATCCTGGTCGCGGTGATGTTCGCGTTCAGCCCGTACATGCTTCACGCGACGTTTGCACAACCGCCCTTCATTTTCTGCGCCACGGTGGTTCCCTGGGTTGCTTACGCGGCGCTGGCCTACGCCGAAGAGCCATCTCTTCGCGGCGTGCTGTTCGCTTCGATCCCGATGGTCTTCGGTTTCACCGCCGGTTATCTTCCGTTGGGCGTGGCATGCCTTGCCATGTCCGCCGCCCTTGTCGCGGTTCGCCTCGTCGTTCTGGATCCGCTGGGGACTCTGGAGCTTCGGCTGCGAAGGCTATTCGTCGCCGCGCGTCCGTTCGTCCTGGCGCTAGGCGTGGTGTTCTTCTACCTCTATTCGATTTACGCATTCCACCAGGAAACCACGGCTTCGGCCGTGCCGTCGCTCTTCTACAGCGCGCATCAGCTTGGGGAGCTGCCGCAGTCGGTGCTGCGATTGTTTTCGTCGCATTTCACGGTGCCGGGTCCGTTCTACGAGTTTTCGCTTGCCTGGGGTGTGATCGCCATCACCATCGGCGCGCTTTTCCTGTTCACCCCGCGTGCGGGGCTAGCGCTGCCTCTCGCGGACTGGCAAATTCTGAAAGTGGCGGCGGTGATCTATTTCGTGACCGTTCTCGCCATCTACGGAACGTACAGCGCCGTGAGCGACATGGTGTACTACTTCATCCCGCAGGTCGGGAAGATGCACATCTACCAGCGCTTCCTGTTGCCGGCCCATTTGATGTTCGGTGTTCTGGTGGCGCTGATGCTCAAGGCCCTCGTGGAATCGCGTCCGCCCATCGCCTCGCGAATCGCATTGGGCGTCTTGGCGCTCGCCACGATCGGCGCGGCCTACGCGGTGGCGTGGCATCCCGCGAGCGCAAGCGCCAGCGGCCTCGACAACTACATCGTCTTCGAATTGGGGCTGGGCTTCCTGTTCGCATGCGCCCTGACAATTCCCGGCAGGGCGTTCGTCTTCGGCATCGCGGCGTTTCTGATCACGCTTCCGTCCCTCGACCGGATCTACGACGGGTCGATCACGAGCCACGAGTTGGAGAAGCAGAAGAAGGCGCATATCGGCATCAATGCAGAATCGCGGTCCGCTTTCGTCTCGTGGCTTCGAAAACGCTTTCCCGAGCGCGATCTGATCAAGTACGTCGATATCACTCCGATGTGGACGAAAGGGCACGGAGAGACTTTTTCGAAGGTCTTTCCGTTCTTCGTGCTGCAGGAGGTACCGTTATCCTCGTATGGCGGCTTCACCTTCTATCTGTCCGCCCGCGGCGATTACATGCGGCGCATGCCCGTGCAGGGAGATGTCGAGGTTCGCCCGGACTGGGAATACGTCCTCAACAGCGGCGCAGACTTCGTCGTCGCACGCGCGAGCGACCTTCAGACGACTGCTCTCGGAGCGATAGTCGCGCGGATCGACAAGCAAGAGATGTATCCGTTGCCGAACGACGCGGTCGCGGTGCCTCTGCGTGCGGCGGGCACGGACAGGATGTCGAACGACCGACGATCGTTCGACAACGGTTATTTCCGCGTTTCTCCCAGCTCGTCGACGCAGCTTCCCCGCAAAAACCTCGCGCTCGGAAAGACGGCGCGCCAGTCCGGCACGGCAGGCGGCGCGGCCTCGCTCGCTTTCGATGGAAATACCAATGGCGACTTTGCGGCCGGCTCAGTTACCCACAGCGCCCGCGATCTGCATGCGTGGCTCGAAGTGGATCTCGGCGCGAGCGCCAATATCGACGCGCTTCGAATCTGGAACCGTACCGACTGTTGCGGATTTCGTCTGCGGGACTACTGGATATTCATCTCGGAGACCCCCTTCGAGCCGACCGACACCGCCGACAAATTGCGTACGCGTACCGGTACCTGGGGGCGCGTGCACTTCATGCCGAACCCTTCGACCACGCTGGAAACCGGAGGCGTACGCGGGCGCTACGTTCGGCTCCAGTTCGGCGGCAAGCAGCCTGAGGAAGAGAGCTACCTTACGGTGGCCGAGTTGGAGGTCTTGCAGAACGATCCTGCCGTTCTGGCCAGGGCTGCGAGCGCGGCGCCGGGCGCGCTGAAGATTCATGAATTCCTCACCGACGGCGCTCAATGGCTGAAGCTCGACCTGGAGGGTCCGGAGCCGATGACCGTGACCTATCTCCTTTGGGATAATCCGCGCCTCAGCTATTACGTGGATGGTCGGTCGACCAAAACCGTCGAGCGAGGTGGGCTGCGCGCGATAGAGGTCGGGCCGGGCAGGCATACGATAGAAATCCAATACCGGCACTGGCCTCTCAGGATATTCTGGTTTTTCTATGGCCTGTACGGTATCGCTTTGTTGCTGGCCGTCGTGTCGATGCTTCCGCGCAGATGGCGGGTGACTCCCAACTGGAAGCGGATGGCGAGCCGGAAATGATCATCAAGGGCAAGAAAGTTCTCGTCACCGGGGCCGACGGCTTCATCGGAAGCCACCTGGTCGAAGAGTTGCAGGAACATGGCTGCGACGTCCGCGCGTTCGTCTTCTACAACTCCTTCGGCAGCTGGGGCTGGCTCGATACGCTGCCGCTCGAGAAACAAAGGCAACTCGACGTCTTCGTCGGAGACGTGCGCGACTCCAATGGCGTTCGAACAGCGATGCAGGGTTGCGACGCCGTGTTCCACCTCGCCGCGCTCATCGGAATTCCGTTCTCGTATCACTCGCCGGACTCGTACATCGACACGAACATCAAGGGCACGCTCAACGTGCTGCAAGCCGCGCGCGCGACGAACGCGCAACGCGTGCTCGTCACGTCGACATCCGAGGTCTACGGATCCGCGCAATACGCTCCGATCGACGAGAAGCATCCGTACCAGGGGCAATCGCCCTATAGCGCGACCAAGATCGGCGCCGACCGGCTGGCCGAATCGTTCTACCGCTCTTTCGATACCCCAGTGACGATCGTGCGGCCCTTCAATACCTACGGACCCCGGCAATCCGCGCGCGCGGTCATTCCCACGATCATCACGCAGCTCTTGAGCGGCGAGATCGAGTTGCAGCTGGGAAGCGTTTCGCCGACGCGCGACTTCAACCACGTGGCGGACACGGTCCGCGGCTTCATTGCTCTCGCGGAAGCCGATGGCGCGATCGGGGAAGAGGTCAACATCGCGAGCGGCAAGGAATACTCGATCGGTGAGATCGCGCGGCGCCTGGTCTCGCAGATCAACGCATCGGCGCGGATCGTCGTCGAGGAAGAACGCATTCGCCCGGAAAAGTCCGAAGTCATGAGGCTGATCGGCGACAATCGAAAGATTCGCTCGCTGACCGCTTGGGAGCCGCGCTACGACATGGATGCGGGACTTCGAAACACCATCGAATGGTTCCGCGATCCGCAGAACCTGGCACGGTACAAGGCATGGATCTACAACGTTTGAGGCGCATGAGGGCGGTCATCCTCGCCGGCGGACGCGGCACGCGTCTGCGGCCGTTCACCACCCTCATTCCCAAGCCGCTGGTTCCGCTCGGCGGGCGCTATTCGATCCTGGAGATCGTCCTGATGCAACTCGCCAAGGCCGGATTCACCCACGTGACGCTCGCGGTGAACCACCTGTCGAACCTCATCAAGGCATACTTCGGCGAGGGCTCGCAGTGGAACATCAAGATCGACTACTCCCTGGAGGATAGGCCGCTCAGCACGATCGGCCCCCTGACGCTGATCGACGACCTCCCAGAGACGTTTCTCGTGATGAACGGCGACATACTGTGCGACCTGGACTTCGCGCGATTCTTTCGTGAACACGTCGAAAGCGGTAGCGAGGTCTCCGTTTCGGCGTGCCGGCGCGAGGTCAAGATGGACTTCGGGGTCCTCACGTATCGCGCCGAGGACAACACCCTCGAGGGCTTCGCCGAGAAGCCGACCTATTCCTTGGACGTCAGCATGGGCATTTACTGCATGAACCGGAACGTGATCAGCCGCTTGCCGCGCGGAGAGCCGTACGGTTTCGACACGTTGATGGTCGATAGCCTCAAGAACGGCAGCCGCGTCCGCATCCAGCCCTTCAACGGCTATTGGCTGGATATCGGCCGCCCCGACGACTATGCCTACGCGGACGAGAATTTCCCCGAGCTGGCAAAGCGCCTGGGCATCGACCTGCCGGGATGACGACGCTGGTGACGGGAGCGTGCGGTGGCTTCGGCCGGATTCTCTGCCGGGCGCTTCGCGACCGACGGGTCGACGATGTTGTCGCCGTCGCGCACCGGGCCGCCGGCGAAGACGACGTCGTCGAATGCGATGTGACGGATGCCGAAGCTGTGCGCAATCTCATATGCCGCGTGCGACCGCGGCTCATATACCACCTCGCTGGCAGCTTCTCCAATCGCTACGAAATCGATTACAAGGTGAATGCAGCCAGCGCACGCCATTTGTTCGAAGCGGCCGCGGAGCACGCCCCGGGCGTTCGGATCGTGGTGATGGGAAGCGCCGCGGAGTATGGCATCGTCGAACCGGAGGAAAATCCCGTGGACGAAGGCCGGGTGTTGAAGCCGGTCTCGATATACGGCTTGACCAAGGCGCTCCAGACCAACCTGGCCGGGTATTTCGCTCATGCGCACGGCCTCGAGGTGATGGTCGCGCGAATGTTCAACCTGATCGCCCCCGGTCTTTCGGAGCGCCTGTTCGTCGGCCGGGTGGAGCGCCTCATCGCAAGCTACCGCAGGGGCGACGTGACGAAGATCGAGGTGGGCAATCTCGACAGCCATCGGGATTACGTAGGCGCCGACGAAGCGGTCAGCCAGGTTCGCGCGATCGCCGCCCGCGGGCTGCGCGGCTGCGTTTATCACGTGGCGAGCGGCAATGCCGTTTCCATGCGTGAGCTTCTCCACGGCATGCTCGGCGCGGCGCAGGTACCGCTGGATGCCGTCAGCGAACGGACCCCGGCGGCGGGCGGCCGAACCGGCTATGACGCGCCGCTGATCTATGCGGATATGCGCCGCACCCGGGCGCTACAGGAGGCGAACGCATGACGCGCAGGAGCATGACCGTGCTCGCGCCGGTATTCAACGAGGAGGAGGTCATCGAACGGTTCTACACGAGCCTGAGAGACGCTCTCTCCCGGCTTGCCGACCGATACGACTCGAGGATCATGTTCGTTCTCGACCGGTCGAGCGACCGTACGCTCGACATTCTTCGCGACATCGCGTCGCGGGATGCCTCGGTGCAGGTTGTGACTCTTTCGTCCCGGTTCGGCCACCAGATGTCGCTTCTTGCCGGCATCGACCTCGCCCGGAACGCCGACGTCATCGTCATGATGGACAGCGATCTCCAGCATCCGCCCGAGACCATCGCGGCGATGCTGGACGCCTATGAGGAAGGCTACGATATCGTCTACACCGTGAGGAGCGACACCGAAGGCGCCGGTTGGCTGCGCGGGGTTGCGGGCAACACGTTCTACCGATTGCTCAGCTATCTCTCGCGCGTTCCCATCAACGAGAACGCCGCGGACTTCCGGCTGATCTCGGGCCGCGTCGCGAAGATCATCCGCCGCGACATTCGCGAACGCAACATGTTCCTGCGCGGCCTGTTCTCGTGGATCGGCTTCAACCAGAAGGCGATCCACTTCAAGGCGGGCACCCGCGCGGCCGGAAGCAGCAAGTACACGCTTTCACGAATGATGGGGCTTGCCACCGCGGCGATCCTGTCGTTCAGCACGAAGCCCCTCCAGATCGGCATCGTCCTCGGATTGGGGGTTGCGGCTGCAAGCGTCCTTCTCATGGTGTTCACGATCGCCTCCTATTTCGTGGACGAGTCCATTCCCAGCGGCTGGACGACGCTCGCCATGCTGGTGCTCGCATTCAGCGGCGTGCAGCTTATCGTGATGGGGATCCTGGGCGCCTATATCGGCGGCATCTACGAGGAAGTCAAGGGCAGGCCGCACTACATCATCGACGAGACGATCAACTTCCCGCATGAAAAAAGTTGATTTCGACCAGTACGCCAGCCGGTATAACGAGCTTCTTCGAGAGGGAACCGGCTTCTTTACCGAGGATGAATCCTACTTCGCTCGCTACAAGGTCGCGATCGCTCGAAGTCTCGTGACGACATCGCCCGCGACGGTGCTCGAATTCGGCTGCGGCATCGGCCGGAACATCCCATTCCTGAGAGCGGCTTTCCCCGGCGCGGAATTGATGGGATCCGACGTGTCCGCCAAGAGCATCGAGACCGCGCGCGAGGAGAATCCTGGGGTACGGTTCTGGGTCGACGGCGGGCAGGAGGGCGAATGTCCGCCTTTCGACCTCGTCTTCGTGGCAGGCGTTTTCCATCACATCCCGCCGGAGGAGCGCCGGGCCGCGGCGGATTACGCCGCCGCGCGCCTCGCCCCGGGCGGCTCCATTGTGGTGTTCGAGCACAATCCCTACAACCCCATCACCCGCAAGATCGTTGCCGATTGCCCGTTCGACGAGGGCGTGGTGTTGCTGCGTCCGCGCGAGATGCGCGAGCTTCTCCGGAATGCGGGTTTACAGGTGACCGGGCAGGGCTTTTCGCTCTTCTTCCCGCCGAAGCTGAAGGCTCTCGCTCGGCTGGAGCCGCTGCTAGCCTGGTTGCCGCTTGGAGGGCAGTACTGGACCATCGCCCGCCGCGCATGAAGCAGTTCTCCCGCTATCTTGTCGTGGGCTTCCTGAACACCGCGTGGGGCTACCTGCTGATATTCAGCTTCATGTACCTGCTCGGCTGGTCACCGGAGGCGAGCAATGTCATGGGGTACGCAATCGGGCTCGTGACTTCGTACGCGCTCAACCGGCACTACACCTTTCGCAGTCGCGACACACCCGCCCCGGAGTTCGCCCGATTTCTGGGAACCTTTGCCGTGGCCTTCGCGGCGAACTTCGCAACGCTGGCCTTCCTGGTGCGGATTCTGGAAGTGCATGCAGGCGCCAGCCAGGTTCTCGCGGGCGGCGTTTATGTCGCAACCTCTTACCTTCTCAGCCGGCACTATGTTTTCCGGAACGTGGGCACGTATCGCCCCGATTCCAATGGCTGATGCAACCGCATGAACGTACTGTTCGTGATGTACGGGGATTTCAGCAGCAATAGTGCCCACCCCATGGCCCTCCACGCGCGGGGGCTGCACTCATCCGGGCACGACTGTGCCGCCGCGGTGCCGTCGAACGCCGAAAGCGTTCGCCAGCATGTCGATCCTCGTTTTCACCCGGTTCTCTACAGCGACGTCCTCGCCGATCCCGCCGCCGTCTTCCCCGACGGTCGCCCGGCGGACATTCTCCACGCATGGACTCCGCGTGAAGGCGTGCGGCGCTTCGTCACCGCCTACCTCGCGAAGATGGCGACGCCATGGGTCATCTATCTCGAGGACAACGAGGCCTGGATCGCCAAGGCCGCCCTGAGCCTGGTCGGGTTGCGCGAGGATGTCCTCCTCCAGCACACCGAGGAAGTCATCTCCACCTGGACACCGGAAGGACTTCCCCATCCGCTGCGTCATGAGAGCTTCATCGGGCTCGCCGATGCGGCCGTGGTCATCCAGGACAAGCTCGCGGTCGAGGTTGCGCCGTGGGTTCCCTGCACGACGGTGATGCCCGGCGTCGACCTGGATCTTTTCGCGCCTCGGCCTGCGGATCCGTCAATGCGCAAGCGCTACGGCGTTGCCGATAACGAGCGCGTGATCGTCTATCCCGGAGGATTGAATGATTTCACCCGGCCGGGCTTGGAGGCGGTATGCCGCGCCGTAGGCCTGATCAACCGGCAGGGAACGCCGTGCCGATTGCTTCGCTCGGGTCCGTTCGCACTGGATTTCCTGGAGCGTCTGCCGCCCGATGTGGCCGCCGCGGTCAGCGATCTGGGCACGCTCGCTCGCGGCGAGCTGCCGGGGCTGCTGGCGCTTGCCGACGCATTGGTCCAGCCCGGCAAGCCCGATCCGTTCGAGGATCTGAGACTTCCCGGAAAGTTGCCCGAGCTCCTCGCGAGCGGCCGACCGGTCGTTCTACCCGATACGAACATTGCGAATCTGCTGCGCGATGGCGTGGACGCGGTTTTCCATCGCACCGGCAGTCCGGAGGAGATCGCCGAAAAATGCCTCATGCTTTTCGCGGATCCGGACCGTGCCCGCAGCATCGGAGAAGCCGGCCGCCGTTTTGCCGAGACGCATTTCGATCCCAAGACGCAGGCTTCGCGCCTCGAAAGCGTCTACGGCGCGACTCGCGACGCGTTCGATCCGGACGTCGCGAAGAAGCTCTGGGGCGCCGATGCGGAGCATTTGCCGGTGCCCGCGTTGCTCGCGCGAAAATTGCGACTGCTTGCAGGAGCGGGGGCCGCCGGCATGCGGGCCTCGGGCGCGATGCTGCAAACCCATGCGCGTTCCATCGAATTCACCCTCGAACGCTCGAAGGGATTGGAAACAGGCATGGCGGTGCGCGATCGGGAAATCGCGTCGCTGAAAGAAGAAGTCGAGGCAAGGGGCAGGCGAATCACCTCAGCGAACCAGGCGATCGCCGAGCAAGGAGCGCAAATCGCCGCATTGACGGACACGGTGGCCGAGCGCGAGCGCCATATCTCGGCGCTCGAGTCTTCGTTGAGCTGGCGCATCACACGCCCGCTCAGAAACGCCGCGCGGATCCTCATGCGCTGGAGCTCCTATTTGCGCTTCTGACCGGATCGTCATCGTCCCGTGACCATCGAATTGAGCCTTCGCCCGAAGGACAACGACCCGGTGCTCGTCCATGACGAAGGGGGACGCGCCCGCTGGCGCGCCGATTCCAGCGATCCCGCGTTCATCGCGAGCATGCCGCGCGGCTCCCCGCCATTGAGTGCCGGCTGGTACGTGGCACGCGTGCAGCTCGAGCAGCGCAGCGGTCGTGTCGCCGGCCCTCGCCTCTACGTCCCGTCGGCCTCAGGCGACTATTCCGAGTTCCGCTCGGTGGAGTTGAAGCCGCAAGGCAGTGGCTACAGCGCCGAGCTCTTCGTCTCGGACGCCACGGCGCAGTTGCGGTTCGATCCGAGCTTCTATCCCTGCGAATTCGAATGCGGCGCCATTCAGCTCACGCCGGTTTCGGGAGTCCGCCGCTCGATCCGCACTGCACTCGGAATTCTGCAGGTTCTCGGCCGCTTGAATGCGCGCCTGCTTGTCGTGTGGGCTCGGCAGGGCCTGAACGTCCTCTTCACCCGCGGGCCGAAGGCGCTTTGGGACGCGGCGTTCTGGGCGCTCAGCAATCACGCGCGCGCCGAAGTGGCGGCCTATCCCGATTGGGTCAGGGAGTACGCCACGCCTTCCGCGGCCGACCTTGCGGCGATGGCCGAGGAGTACGCGGGCTTTTCGCGCCAGCCGGTGGTGAGCTTCGTCACGCCGGTCTACAACACGCCCGAGCCGTACCTGCGCGCCATGATCGACTCGGTGATCGCGCAGACGTATCCGCGCTGGGAGCTCTGCCTCGCGGATGACGCCTCGACCGCGGCGCATGTGCGTCCCATACTCGAGGAATACGCGGCCCGGGATTCGCGCATCAAGGTTGCGTGGCGCGAAACCAACGGGCACATCAGCGCGGCGTCGAACACGGCAATGGGAATCGCCAGCGGCGATTACGTCGCGCTCCTCGATCACGACGACGAGCTCGCCCCCGACGCGCTCTACTGGGTCGTAAGGGAGCTGAACGATCATCCAGACGCCGCGCTGCTCTATTCCGACGAGGACAAGCTCGACTTCGGCGGCGCGCGGACCCTGCCCTACTTCAAGTGCGATTGGAATTACGACCTCTTCCTGTCGCACAACCTGATCACCCACCTCGGCGTGTACCGCGCGGACATCGTCCGCCGGATCGGCGGCTTCCGGGAGGGTTTCGAAGGCGCGCAGGATTACGACCTGGCGCTGCGCTTCATCGAGCGCATCGAGCCCGCGCAGATCCGCCACATTCCGCGCGTCCTCTATCACTGGCGAATGCTCCCCGGCAGCACCTCGGTCGGCGCCGCGGAAAAGGGCTACGCGGCCGAGCGGGCGAGGCTCGCCGTCGAGGAGCACCTGCGCAGGAAGGGTATTGCGGCGACCGTGGAGACGATCCCGGAGCTGGCCGTGCAGCGGGTCGAGTATCCCTTGCCGGAACCGCGGCCCCTTGTCTCGATCATCATTCCGACGAGGAACGGGCAGAAGCTCGTGCGCCAATGCATCGAGAGCATCCGGAAGAAGACGACCTACGCGCCGTACGAGATCGTTCTCGTCGATAACGGCAGTGACGACAAGGCGGCGATCGCGTACTTTCACGCGCTGCGCGACGAAGGCGTGGTGCGGCTCCTCGAGGATCCACTCCCGTTCAATTTCTCGCGCATCAACAACTTCGCGGCAAGGCAGGCGCGCGGGGAATACCTGGTCTTCCTGAATAACGACATCGACGTCATCACGCCCGGCTGGCTGTCGGAGATGGTGTCGCATGCGCAGCGCCCGGAGATCGGGGCGGTCGGGGCCAAGTTGTGGTACCCCAACGACACGATCCAGCATGCGGGGCTGGTGCTCGTAGCGGGCCTCGCTGCGCACGCGCACCTCGGCAGGAAGCGCGGGGACCACGGTTACTTCAGCCGTGCGAGCCTCGTTCAATCATTGTCGGCTGTCACCGCTGCTTGCCTGTGCGTTCGCAGAAAGGTATTCGAGCAGATCGGGGGCTTCGACGAGACGCTGGCGGTCGCCTTCAACGACGTCGATCTGTGCCTGCGCATTCAGGCGGCGGGATACCGCAACCTGTACACGCCCTTCGCGGAGCTCTATCACCACGAGTCGGCGAGTCGCGGTTACGAGGA
>WNFL01380621.1_pt2 | contig 21083 bp, 16 predicted proteins | sample 5400361 | NCBI WGS metagenome assembly WNFL01 (sample SAMN13153351, study PRJNA577476) | soil metagenome | isolation source: 40 cm soil on Douglas fir-dominated hillslope | place: USA:California | collected 2013-09-17
GTGCAAGAGCGAGCGTTATCTCCGGTCACCGTGTACGTAGTCTGTTGAGTTGGAGTCACCGTAATGCTCGAAGTGGTTTCTCCGGTGTTCCAATGATAGTTAGTAGCACCGCTGGCTGTAATTGTACTTGATGATCCCGAACAAACTGTTGAAGGATTTGCAGTCGCTGTTACATTCAAACCGTTACCCACCGACACTGTCACAGAAGCTGTTCCAGTGCAGCCGCCTGAATTAGTTCCGGTAACAGAGTAGGTTGTGGTTGAAGCTGGACTTACTGTTATGCTGGCCGTGGTCTCGCCCGTGTTCCATTGATAAGTAGTGGCACCACTCGCGGTGAGTGTGCTCGATCCTCCTGCACAAATTGATGACGGTGATGCAGTCGCGGTGACTGACAGCGATGAACCTACCGTAACCGTTACCGATGCAGTACCTGAACAGCCGCTGGAGCTGGTTCCCGTCACTGTATAAGTTGTGGTAGAACTAGGACTCACGGTGATGCTTGCTGTTGTTTCACCTGTGTTCCACTGATAAGTGGTAGCGCCACTTGCCGTGAGTGTGCTTGATCCTCCTGCACATATCGCTGCAGGTGATGCCGTAGCACTTACCGTAAGCGATGACCCCACGGTTACCGTCACTGATGCCGTACCCGAACAGCCACTCGAATTGGTCCCGGTCACTGAATAAGTTGTAGTTGAGTTTGGATGCACCGTTATACTGGCGGTTGTCTCGCCTGTGTTCCATTGATATGATGTTGCACCACTGGCTGTGAGCGTACTTGATCCTCCCGAGCAAATAGTTGCAGGTGATGCAGTCGCAGTAACTGCAAGTGCCGAACCTACTGTGACGGTTACAGAAGCAGTGCCTGAACCTCCACCATTCGTTCCAGTGACAGTGTAAGTTGTTGTTGAGGTTGGACTCACGGTAATGCTTGCTGTAGTTTCTCCCGTGTTCCATTGATAATTTGTCGCGCCACTTGCGGTAAGTGTGCTTGAACCTCCGGCACAAATTGATGACGGTGATGCGGTAGCCGTCACTGTAAGACCAGAACCTACATTGACAGTGACTTCTGCAATTCCCCTGCAGTTAAACGAATTGTAACCAGCCACAGCATAAGTTGTTGTAGTACTTGGACTGACAACTATAGTCTGTCCGGTTTGCTGGGTGTTCCACTGATAAATGCTTGCTCCGCTAGCAGTGAGCGTAGATGACTCGCCTGGATTAATCGTATTTGGAGAAGCAGTTGCCGTAACTGTTGGTGTTGGGTTAACAGTAATTGTTATGCTGGCAGATCCCGTGCAACCGCCACTATTACTTCCGGTAACCGTGTAAGTAGTTTGCTGAGTGGGACTCACTGTAATACTTGCCGTAGTCTCACCGGTATTCCAGGAATAATTGGTTGCACCACTCGCAGTAATTGTACTTGAAGATCCGGAGCATATGGAGGATGGTGAAGCTGATGCTGTCACATTGAGTTCTGAACCCACCGACACTGTCACTGATGCGGTGCCCGAACATCCACTGGCATTTGTTCCGGTAACGGAATACGTTGTGGTTGAAGTAGGGCTAACTGTAATGCTCTCTGTCGTCTGGCCTGTACTCCATTGATATGATGTTGCTCCACTTGCCGTTAATGTGCTTGAACTACCTGCGCAGATTGTCGAAGGCGATGCAGACGCAGTAACATTTGGTGTAGAACCAACGGAAACAATTACCGATACAGTTTTTGAACATCCACTCGAGCTTGTTCCGGTAACAGAGTAGGTTGTCGTTGAACTAGGACTGACGGTGATGCTGGCAGACGTCTGGCCCGTACTCCAAAGATAAGTTGACGCACTACTCGCAGTGAGTGTTGATGAACCTCCGGAGCAAATCGTGGAAGGCGATGCAGTTGCCGTGACGTTAGGTGAAGAGTTAACGGTTACAGTAATAGAGGCCGTTTTTGAGCATCCGATAGAATTCGTGCCTGTAACAGAGTAGGTTGTAGTTGAACTTGGACTGACGGTAATGCTTGCTGTTGTAGCTCCGGTGCTCCATTGATACGATGATGCACCACTAGCCGTCAATGTAGTTGACGCTCCTGCGCAAATCACAGAAGAAGGCGAAGCCGATATGGTAACGTTAGGAGAGAGAACTGACAAGAGACAAAGATTACTGGTAATCGATCCGCAGGGATTAGAAACTATACAGCGGTAATTACTGCCATTCAAGTTGGCAGAGGCTGTCACCTGTAATACAGAAGTTAAGACTCCGCTAAATGTTGTTCCATTTGAGCAATTCGTAAAACCGGAACCGGTATTAACCTGCCATAGATAATTCAGATTCAGACCAACAGCCACAACCGAAAAAGTGGCCACTCTACCAGCGCAAACAGTGCTGCTGCTTGTTGGTTGAATTGAGATGAGAGGAGGAATGCAAAGTTGTGCATCCGCAACCCGGACCAAGGTTGCCAAAATCAAAGCCATTACGATTCTGGGAGAGTGTATTTTTTTTCGCATAATTTATGTACTTAGAGTAGGTAAAAAATATATAGCACTGATTGATCTAATGTGTTGTTAAATACGACCCAACATATTTCTACGAAAAATAAGACGGCCGTCAGAGTTGCAACAATGATGACAACAATTGAAAGTTTATGATTGATATCATCGGCTCAGGCGTAAGTTGAAATGAATTAACTTCGTTTAATTTATATCTGGCATCAGTTGAAAAGATAAATCATCAATATGTGTTGCTGTCATTAATCAAGTGACATGAAGCACTGGGGAATGCCACAAAAAAATTTGTTCTCAAATGGAAATTTTTTTTCTGTAAGAAAGAAGCAAGAGCAACGGCTTCTCTCGTGCGGACACCCCCCTTATCAGGGGAGGAGCAGTTTAGTTATTAAATACTAGCAAGTGTTACACTTAATTTAACTCTCCCCCTTGCAAAAGGGGGAGCCTGCTAACTATGAAAACGAAACAGGTAATGTCGGGAGTTGGCCATGCAACCCTTGTGCCTTGAAGTGAGTCTGTACTAAAATTTAAACCCATGAAAAATATACTTTTACTTCTCGCAATCGGTTTGACAGCTCATCTATCTTTTGGCCAGGACCGGAGTGATGGCTTAGTAAGATTGAAGTCGCACAGAAATGTGATCGTCAACGTGCATCGTGATAGAGTCATGATTATTAAAACAGATGCTAACCGCAACGTTTATCAACACATTATGGCTGATGGCAATATGTGGCGGCTGACTGGCCGTGGCGCGTACTCCCGATCCATGATGTACACGCATTACTATCGCGCGACCAATCGCTTTATTTTAAAAAGGGAGCTGCAACAAGTACGTTTTGCGGTACGGAATGCTATCCGCTCAGCTATTCGATTCGGGAGAAATTGAAAGTAACTGTAGGATTGAAGATTACCGGAAGAATTTCCTGTAGAACCTACCTTCGTATCTCATACCACAATTCCACCATTCCACTTTTGTAGGCAGTCACGCCTTTAAGGTGTAAGGCCTGTTCTAGTCCGAGTTGGTCAAAGAATAATGTTCCGTCACCTAAAATAATGGGCAATACGGATAACCTTATTTCGTCTGTCAATTTTGAACGAATGAAATCTTTGGCTAGCGCAGCACCGCCCACAAGCCACACATTCTTGTAGTTTGGTTTTAGTTGTTCATTCACCAGTTTGTTAAGGTCGCCCGAATACGTTTCGATGTTCGGTCTTTCAATCGACAATTTTCTGTGAGTTAATACAATAGTCGGCTTGTCTCCATATGCCCAGCCATACGATTTTGAAAGTTCCAACGCGTGTTCATACGTGCGTGCTCCCATGACATAGCAGTCTATTGTTTTAAGAAATTCCTCTGCATTTTGTTCGGTAATTCCTTTCTCATAGTTATCCGATGTTTCAAACCACGAAACGCTATTATCTTTTTTGGCAATGATGCCATCAAGACTTGATACCATATGTATTGTCAACTTAAATGAGTCTGTTGGCATTTATGTGTGATTTGTGGTTATCTTTTTTTGCTAATAGCGAAATATAAGAAATAGCTGATGAGTGTGGAGTTCTGAAAAACGGTAGCGTGCGAGAGAGCAAGCTAGATGCGGCAGGACGCTTGCGCTAAGAGAGGGTCGATATAAGCAATTGCTTAGATACTTGATATAGAAAATTGCTTTTGACAGACCGTCACTCAGGCCGAAAAAAAACCAGCAGAAAATTTGCTGCTCTGATCATGAGATTAAAGACTAACTATCTATAAAGCTTACTCTAAATATGTAGGTAGTTTTTTTAGAAAGTATAGCCATAGGATAAACTCCCAGGCAGAGCGTTATACATTATTCGTTAATCAGTATTTACGCATAACAATAACTATTAACGTTTTCCGACTTACACAATAATTGCCTGAGTTAAGAGTTATTCTACCCGTGCTGCTGTTTTCGTGAGAGGATAGTACTCAGTGTAACCCCAAACACATACCTGTCATGGCTATTGAAGAACCAAGTGCACCAGAAAATCCACATGACTATTCCACAACAGAAACAAAAGATTTGACGCTAAGTCAAATCTCCTCTCAAGATATTGAGAAGGTATATCCCTACCATCGTGACCCGGGCTATCGTCCGTGGTTGAGACCTGCGGGGCCAAGAAAGCCTACACCTTACGAGGAGATTTTAGCCATGATGGCCAGGCATATAAATTATGCTGTGATGGCTTCGCGGTGCACGTTCATCTTTGCAGTCGTCATTGTTTTGGATTTTACGCTTCCTAAAACACCACATGCTATAGAAGTGATTGGCTACAATACTTCTCCGGGGGGCACCATTCAAATGGAGCTCAACGATGGAAGTGTGATCAACATTTCGAAAAAGGCGATGCGTAAAATGAAAGGCCAGTTTCTGACGATCTCCAGGACAAGAATATTCAGCGTGCCCTACCGAATGACAGACCAAGAAAACAACTCGGCTGCTATCGAGATTTCAATTTATGGCAATTTTATTTTCTGGCCGCTGGTATTACTGCTCACATCACTCGTTGGAGTTTTGTACAGGAGGGGAGTTGAATTGCGTTTCAATCTCGGAGTTGCAAGTGTTGTTCTCGCGCTGCTGAACATTGCTGTTCTTCATGTTCACGAATTTTAAAGTTGCGCTGACTGATTCGGCTACTTAAGCACAAAAACAAGTCACTTCCTTTTTCATTATCACCAAATAAGCCGCTCATAAATAAATAGTAACGATTCCCTCCTGCAGAGAAATTCTTCTTCGTGTAAATCGACACTTTGTAATTCAATTTTGCCTTTTGACCGATCCAAACTGGTAAGGCTTATGGTCTTTGAATATTTTTATATCTTACTATACATATTATACGTATAAATCGATGCTAGCATAAAATCAAATGATATGAAGCTCTCAAAATTCTATTTCAATCGTGCACGGGTTTTCATTGTATTGTTAGGCGTCTGCATGCTGGTATATTTCGTTTTCTGGCTTATTTCTTTGATTAAATCCTCTTAGACATCTCGATTTACTCGAACGAGTTTCACAAGTTATTTCGTTTGGAAATTTTACTGCCATTCCATATTTGTTTGCTTTCGTAGTCAATTAATTGATGCAAAAAACGATGAATCATTTACAACTCGATGAGAGGTAGGATTTATTTTGAAATTATGAACGCAGGAAAATATTACAAATCGAAAGCCGACAAAATAATTATGCTTATTGGCGGAGCATTATTGGCGCTTTACTTGTCGCCCTTTTGATGGCGTAATTTTCTTGAGTAATTATTTTGGGTTGTAAATCAAGGATTGCACGCCTCGCACTGTTTGTGACAGTCAGGTCTTCCGGCCATAGTTGTCAAACCATGTCGTTTAGTTAAGGAGTTAATACCTTGAAATACTTTGCGCCTCCGCGTCTTTGCGGTTTAATTTTTTACCGCGAAGGCGCAAGGGCGCGAAGAGTAATTGCTTAACTAAACGACATTGACTTGATGGCTGTGGTTTGCAAAACCTGACGCCTATAAAATTGAAGATACTTTCAACTGTTTCTCTCCGCTTCCTTACAAAAGTTAAATCCGATCAGCTTTTTAAAGACACCTAAGTAATAATTCGACTTGTAATCACGGATTGCACGCCTCACACCTTGGATGTGGACTAAGCCTATTCTCGAAAATATAAATATCTGCAAACGCTGCAGAGTCAAATGGCCCAATCCAAACACCATTCTCGCCTCGGACCGCTCATAGGGCTACCGGCACATGCACATGTTCACACCAATGCTGGCAAGTATGACAGCACCAAAAAAATAAAATTATCATCGCGGAGGAGCAGTATAATCCTCTAGCTCGACTCGCTGCTCTCGTTCGGAAATAGTTTGTGGTCTTTGGTGATACGATCAAGGCGCTGCAGATAGCTAATACAAGTTTCCAGGATATTCCCATGAACATCTGATTTTACCCTACTCCACTTGCTGACATCTTCACTAACAATAGTCAAATACGAATCGATTGTATTTAACATGTCCGAATCCTCCGGCTTTAAAAGAATTGATTCGCTCTCTAATCTGCTTTTTATGAAATTATAATATTCGCGGGTCTTCGTCAGTATTGCGGTCACATCATCGTCTATCATAAACGGGAATCTTTAGAAGTTTGGGCGCCTTCCCTTTCACATCCTGAATGACCAGATCCTCCATGTACTTCTTTACAGACTTATCCGCGTAAGCAGCTACGATCTTCAAATCTTTTAAGATATCCTTCGGTAGGTGGATTTCCTTTCTAAACTTGTCTGCCATACCCAAAAATAACCTGCCAAAAATCCATAGAAAAGGGTTTTTCCGTATGATGCGTATAATGCGGATATTAGATAGTAAACTTATGATCTGTGGTGAGCAATGAACCTCGCTTTACTTGTAGAGTAGAAACGACAGACTGTGATCAAATTTAGTAAGGACTTGGAGTAGCGGTATTCTCGTAGCGCCTTCACCCACAAAAACCTGGTCTTGCTGCAGCGACTAAATACTTTTTTGTTTTCATCTCAAAAAATTCCCTAATACGGGTGACTTAATGAAGAAGTGCGATGACCACTTAAAAAATACTTGTTCTTTATTGCGCTAAACACAATCTGAAAAGATAAATTAAAAATGCTTTTCTCAAGTGTTAAACCAAACCATTCCATTCCCATGAGAAATCTATCTAACACAGGCCGGATTTTCTTTGGAGTTTCCATAGCCGTTATGGGGTTGCTCACCATTTATTATAGTGATTTTCCTTATATGCTAATACCACCAAAGCACAAATGGATTCCCGGTCTGGCAGTGCTCGCTTCTATTTCCGGAGTCTTACTTGTATTGGCTGGAGTGTGTATTGTTCTTTCAAAAAAAGTCAGGTCAGCTTCTCTTCTTTTAGGAGGCGTGTTGCTGCTGATATTCTGCTTTGGCTTTATCCCGTATCAACTTATAGGCAGCAAGAATTATATGCATTTTGGAGATTGGGAGAATGCAGCGAAAGAGTTGACATTAGCCGGTGGCGCGCTTGTCATTGCCGGTTGCTTTTCGGAAAAAAATGAAAATGCGCTTTTTCGGTTTTTGAGTAAGCTAATCCCGTTGGGACCTATTCTCTTTGCGCTAACAATCATCAGTTTTGCCGGTGATCATTATCTCTATGCCAAAGAAGCAGCAGACTATGTTCCGTCATGGATACCCTTCCATTTGTTCTGGATTTATTTTACAGGCGCAGCCTTATTTGCTTCGGGCCTTGCCATTATTTTGAAAATCAAGTCCCGACTGGCGGCCACTCTTCTGGGCTCGATGATCTTAACCTGGTTTATCATTCTCCACATTCCCCGCATAATAGTTTCTCCAGTACCTTATCTGGGAAGTGAAATTGCAAGTGCATTTTTAGCGTTTGCTTATAGCGGAATTGCTTTTGTAATAGCAGGGGAGGCTAAAAAATAGAATTAGTTCTCAGCTTTCACCTGCTTCCCAAACTCATACCAATCGAATCCTGTTTCAATCCGGTTATGCCTGAGCGCAGGAATCTGCGTGGTGATGATTAGCGTAGTTCCAATGAAGTCCGCCCGATGATGTTGTGGAATTTGTTGCTTTACAGCTTTGACCATCGTGAATTTCGCAGCAGGAAAGAATTCGTGCACCGATTTTTTTAGCAAGTTGATATTATCCATGCCGTACATCACCACAACTTCCGGTTTGTAGTCACTTATGTTTTGAAGTATTCTGCTCATGCGGCTGGGATACACGTGCTCTTGATAGGATGTACGGCTTTTGAGAAACGGGAATTGCGGCAAGTCTAACCAGGAATAATACCACGCATGGTTGTGAGCGGGTAGGGGATATAGCTGAATCAACGCTTCGCTGGGCGATGACGATAATGCAAATGAGTTTTTCTGGTACGCAAGCAGATCAGGAAGCTTCTTGTTTTTGTATCCATGCACAAAGGCGATGATATTTTTCCATGTACCGTGCAGTGTAGCATCTTTGCCGAACCGATGGTCATGGAAGGTTGCAAATTTTTCAGCTCTTGGCCCGTCCACCCGAAAAGCTACGTGACGATAAAGTTCGCGGATGTCGCAGAGTGTAGGTGTAGTGTGCGTCTGTAGCTTATAAAAGTAGTTGAGTTTCTCCGCGACTTCTTCCGGCACATCACCGCCACTTTCTTCATAGCCAACGAACCAGAACCTGGCTTGCCATGATCCGTATCCGTAAAAATGATCGATCCAGTGTTTGAGCGCTTTCTCTTCAATAAGCATGGCAGGAAAGATAATAAATGGAGCTGCGTCTCTTTGAACGGACGTGCGAAATTTGATCTCCTTTATTTCTTAAAAACCCTCTTCCTGAGGAATGAGCCGGCATAAGCTCCCATGAACCCAAAAACAAAAACGAGCAGGGTCAGATAGTTTTGATTATTTATAGTTTGGTCAAGGGGAATCCAGAGGCTGGTAGCGATAGCACAAATAAATGGCTTCTTTGGATTGATAAAACTGATCAGGCCAGTGGCTATTATGACCAATCCCACCGTAATTCCGGTGTCATCCCAGTAAGGCCGGGAATCGATCCACCAAATGGTTAACCCTAACATGGCAGAGGCAAGTATTGTGTAAAACGTTTTCATTGCCTGTAACAAGGTAACATTTTGTGCTTGCCATGTCAAAATGATGCACTGTGCCCCACTAATGTTCGTCATCCTTGCAAAAGTCCCTGAAGTAGCCCTCTGCCAGGGGATCTGATCCTTGCAGATGCTGTTTAAAAAATTCCCGAACAGTGCAAAATTTGTAAATCGTATTCTCTAATTTGTTGAACCCAAAAAAATTTAGTTATGCAGCTACTGAATTTTATAAAAGAAAAACTAGTCATTGTCAGCATGATAATCATCATGGCGTTGATCGTATTAGCCACAACATTTACCTGGCTAAACAAGAAACGAATAATTGAAACTACGTCCGTAAAGGTGCAGGCAGAGACAGTGAAAACGGATATCGGAAATATTTTCAGGGAATATCTGAGAGGAATGGACTTGGGCTTGAGGGGTTACGCCCTTACAAAAAATAAGCAAGTTTTATCCCCCTATGAAAATGCCCTGACAGCTAATGCAAGAAACCTTAGAAATTTGGATAGCCTCTTTAAGCTTCAAAAACTGGATACGGTATCCGCACGATTTGAAAAAATAAAAGAAGGCATCGAAAAATATGTAGAGACCACGAAAGCAATGAAGGCAGCCGTGGAACGTGACAGTATAAAAGAATTTGTAAGACTACTCAATCAAGACAAGGGCTATGATTTATGGGTGCTCTTCTCACCTTTTAATGACAGAATCATAAAATACGAAGACGCTATTATATCAAAAGCTCAAGCTGACTACGAATCCGCTTTGAACTGGAATATTCTCATTCTGGTAATCTTGCTGGCCATTGGTCTCCCGTCTTTAACCTACATCATCTTTGTTATAAATAAAGAAGCAAGAGACAGAAAACATCTGCTACTCGATTTGGAAAGAAATAATCGCGAATACCTGTTTGACCCCGGGCACGAGGATCAAAGCACTCTTGGTTTTCAAGATGCGATCCGCCATTCGATCAATAATTTTAAAAAAGCAGCTGAGTTTATAAAAGGAATATCTTCAAAAAATTTTAATGTTAAATGGGAAGGCCTTGATGCTAGCAATATTCAACAAAATGATCACACCCTTGCCGGGGAATTGATAAAAATGCGTGATCAGATGAAGGCCGCCAAATTGGAAGACGAACAACGCTTTTGGATGAACGATGGCCTCGCTCAATTTTCCCAAATTGTTCGCAAGCATCAAGCAAGTCTTCCGGAGCTTTGCAAAGAGGTTACATCCTATCTTTCACACTACCTGAAGGCTCAACACGGTTCTCTTTTCATTTATAATGACGAAAGCGAAGACCATCCATTCCTTGAATTGGCCGGTAGTTATGCAACCGAATTGAGAAACAATACAAACAACCGTGTGGAAATTGGTGATGGCCTTGTTGGTCAAACTTACAAAGACGGAGAGCCGCAGATATTAAAAGCGGTACCGGAAAATCTTGTCCAAATTAAATCAGGTCTTGGCAATTCAACTCCTGCCAGCTTGTGCATGGTTCCATTAAAATACAATAACAAAATCGAGGCCGTTCTTGAGTTGGCTTCGTTTCATGTTTTCGAAGAATACGAAATCAAATTTTTGCAACGGGCTGGTGAGTTTGTAGCCTCGGCAATAATTACGGCAAAGGTTTCCACCAAGATGGAATCAATGCTCCACGAAACGCAACAGCAAGCCGAAGAAATGCGGGCTCAAGAAGAAGAAATGCGACAAAACATGGAAGAGCTAACCGCAACACAAGAAGAAATTTCCAGGCAAGGTCAGGAAGCAAAAGGATTGTTAGACACAACCATTAACATCCTTAATCAACTGCCGCAAAAGATTTTCCTTAAAGATGAAAACGGCAGGATGGTGCTCGCCAATATCAACGTGGCCAAGGCTCACAACTTGAGCGTTGATGAGTTGATCGGGAAAAGTGATTTTGATTTTGTAGATGCCAAGACCGCTCAGGAATGGCGGAACCAGGAGCTGGAAATAATAAAAAAGGGCAATGACACGTATACCTTTGATGAAACGCTTCACGGGCACACCAGAACTTTGACAACCACAAAAATGGCATTTTACATTCCTCATTTAAAGCAAACCGGCCTGCTCGGCATTCAAACCGACATCACAGAACTGCAGGATTTAAGAAAGAAAGCCGGAAGATAGACTAAGTCTAAATTCTGTAAACAGGATTCTAGGGATGACAATGTCGTAGCCCTGAGCTTTAGCCCAGGGTAAGAAAAGCAAGAATCCCGAAATTTCGGGATGTCGATTGCTCAAGCCCAAAGATCATTAATGTTTATCTGACACGAAGGCATTCACTTGGCCAACGCACCTAAGTGCGCGCCTGGTAGGAATCAGATGAAAATAATTTTGTGCATGGCGCTCTTAAACATCGCGATACTCTTAATATCCACGGGTTAAAACCCGTTGCTACAAAAATTGAGTCTGTCTCAAAAGTCGCGTATATGTCAGGTTGAGCCTGTCGAAACCTGATTTGCGAAGCGGAGTCGCCTTCGACAAGCTCAGGCTGACATCGACTAATACCTTTTGAGACGGCCTCTCTTTTCTTGGACACTACTGAAAATCAACCTGTAACTATTTGCAATACTCGGAGTATAATAACTACATTTAAGTAAAATATAAATGACGTGAGCCGACATCAACTTGGAGAATTTGAAGAAATTGTAATGCTTACCGTAGGCTTGCTTTACAAAGAAGCCTATGGAGTTGCCATCATTGACGAAATTGAAGGGCGACTTAACCGGAACGTGAGTATAGGTGCGCTTCAGACCGTCTTAAGACGTCTCGAAAGCAAAGGCTACCTGACATCTGAATTCGGAGAGGCCACCAACGTGCGCGGTGGCAAACGAAAACGTTACTTCAGCCTCACCAATCTCGGATCACGCGTATTGCGCGAAACACAAGAACTGCGCCTGGAGATGTTCAAAGCTATTCCACGTGTTGCATTCCCTAAATCATGAACCCATTACCTAACATACAACCTCCTGAATTCTTACTCCGGTTCTTCCGTTGGTTCTGCAATCCCGCTTTTGCGGAAGATATCGAAGGTGATCTCAAGGAAATGTTTCAGCGTGACATCTCTACCACAGGAGACATTCGGAAAGCGCAGCTGCAGTTCTCACTTCGTATCATTCGCTTGTTTCGTCCGGGCATCATCAAGAAAATCGGTCAATCATCATTTAACAGTCCATCGCCTATGTTCAAAAATTATTTTATCACCTCCGTGCGTTCGCTGATGCGAAGCAAAGGTTTCTCGACTATCAATATTGTCGGGCTGGCAGTTGGTTTTGCCACCTTCAGTCTCATTTCATTCTATGTATCCAGCGAGCTTACCTTCGACCGGTATCATCAAAAGGCCGACCGCATCTTTCGCATCGTAGAAAACCTGAGAACGGAGAACGAAGAGTTGTTTCAGTCCACCAGTTCACCGCCCATGGGGCCTCGCTTCCTGAAAGATTTTCCCGAAGTAGAAAACTATGTGCGCTTTCAGCAGTGGAGTATGCTCGCGCATCGCAATGATATCTCCAGCTACGAGCGTGAATCGTATATCGCAGACAGCACCGTATTCGACATCTTCAGTTTTCATCTCCTGAAGGGTGATAAAAAGACTGCGCTGCGTGAACCGTTTTCTGTTGTGCTCACAGAATCGATGGCCAAAAAATATTTCAGGGATGAAGATCCGGTTGGGCAAACGCTTAAAATGGATTATGACAATTACAAGGTAACGGGAGTGATGGAAGATGTTCCTGAAAATTCGCATTTCCGTTTCTCCAACCTCATTTCATTTTCAACCTGGAGCCGCAACAACAAGGGTCCGGAAGATAGAGCGTGGTTCTGGAATGGATTTCACACGTATCTGCTTATGCGCGATGCGTCTTCTGTAAACAAGGTTCGAACCAAGATGAAGGACTTCCTTACCAGGAATGTTGAAAAAGGCGGAATGTATTATGAAGATCTTCCGTTGCAACCGCTTGCCAGTATTTACATGGCGCCACCACGTTCGTGGGAGAATGGAACCCGCGGCAGCATGAGCAACATGTACATCCTTTCCACTATTGCCCTGTTTATACTTTTAATTGCGTGCTTCAACTATATCAACCTCGCTACCGCCCGCGCCTCGAGACGACTCAAGGAAGTGGGGCTTCGTAAATCGTTGGGTGCATTGCGTGGAATGCTTATCGCTCAGTTTCTTGGCGAATCGCTGATCGTCACGTTCATTGCTTCGCTAATTGCCGTCTTCCTGGCATGGGCCGCACTTCCTGCTTTTCGCACACTCGTTGAATCTCCCCTTAGCTTCTCAATATTACCAAATCCCTGGATGGTGGCAGGCGCTGCACTCTTACTGATTGTATTTGTCGGTTTGCTTGCCGGTGCTTATCCCGCTTATATCATTTCCAAATTTCAGCCGCTGCAAATATTTCGTCCTTCCGCGAAAGGAATATTCGGGCATCATAATTTGAGAAAAATATTGGTGGGTCTGCAGTTCGTAATCTCCATCACGCTGGTAGCAGGAACACTGCTCGTGTATGATCAACTCGATGTAGTGCGCAAACAAGATCTGGGTTTCGACAAACACGGAATACTGGTCGTGCCTACCAATGGCGACACCGCTATTGTGAAATATCTTGATGCGGTCAAGAATGAGTTGAAGCAAGTAGCCGGTGTGCGCAGTGTCACCGGCTCACAATCTACTCCCGGGCAATCATCAAATAATAATTATACAGAAATTGAAATGACCGATGGAAAGATGTCACCTACCAATATCAATTTTAATTATGTTGATCATGATTTTCTTTCCACCTATGGTATAAAACTCCTGGCCGGTCGTGATTTCCAACACGATGTAAAAGCGGATGACACCACGGCTTACCTGATCAACGAAACTGCCGTGAAAGATTTTCACTGGACGCCAGAGCAGGCCCTTGGCAAGAAGGTTAGGGGAAGATACAAAGGAAAGATCATCGGGGTAATGAAAGACTTTCATTATCGCTCATTGCACACCAAAGTAGAACCGCTTATGATAGCTCTAACAAAATATGTGGGGCGCATGTCGATTCGAATCGAAGGGGATAACGTGCCCGACCTGATTGCGCGTGTTCAAAAGAAATGGAGCGAGCTTATACCATACCTTCCGTTCGACTATTCATTTCTTGATGTTGAATTCGATCGTCAATATAAAGCGGATCAGCAATTGGGTAAAGTAGCCGGTGTGTTTACCGGTCTCGCCATGTTTATCGGGTGCCTGGGCCTGCTTGGGCTAACTTCATTTGTTGTGGAGCGCAGAACCAAAGAGATCGGTATCCGCAAAGTACTTGGCGCTTCAGTGCCTAGTGTGGTCATGCTGATCACGCGTGAGTTTGCGTGGGTGATCGCTTTTGCTCTTGCGGTGGCCACACCGCTTACGTGGTACCTGATCGACCAATGGGAACAAAACTTTACGCTGCAAGCTGTCATTAATCCTATTCGATTTGCGATAGCAGGTATTTCGGTATTCCTGGTGGCGTGGCTTACTATCAGCTTCCTGTCATTTCGCGCGGCAATGGCTAACCCAACAAAAGCATTGAGGACCGAGTAGAGGGTTAGTTAAATGACATGAGTTTCATACCAAGCATTTTATTTAGTCAAGCATCTTCTCTTGTCTCCCATAAGATGTTGTGATCGACCATTGATGATGGCTACAGGACTCATTTAATGTAAATCGACCAGGTAAGAATTTCGTCAACACTTAAATGCAACTTATCTACACAGCGTGTTACACTCCGAATACTTTTAGCGAGATTTACGTTTACTGCTGCGGAGAGGGAGGGATTCGAACCCTCGGTACAGTTGCCCGTACAACGGTTTTCGAGACCGTCCCATTCGGCCACTCTGGCACCTCTCCGGGAAAAATCACCCAAAACTAATGTTTATGAATAGCAAGATATTTAACGGGGTGTCTTATTTTTATGAAAATTTAAATTGAATCCGATGAGAACTTTTCAGTCGCTTTTATTAGCAGGTGTTGTGGGGTTGATGATTCTTGCATGTTCTAAAGATAAAACGGTCACCCCGATTGCTGATATCAATGGAGCTTTTCTGGCAGGGGCAAAGGGTTCTAGTAAAAACTGGCAACTTTCTTCGGGCACAGCTATTCCCAACGGAGGACAAGAACAAACCCTTTCGCTCGACGCGTGTTTTTTGGACAACATTTTTAAGTTCACCAACAACACCACTCAGGATTACGAGAATACCGAGGGTTTAAGCAAGTGTTACAGTACTGACTCAACCTTGGTGGAAAAAGGATCCTGGGCTTTTACTTCTGACGGAAAGACATTGCTGATTGATGGGACGTCATATTCACCACAGAATTTATTCACCGGAATAGGTGTGTCGGTAATTGTACTTCAGCTGACCGACACAAATATGAAACTTTCGTTTACAACCCACGGTAGCAGCGGGACTGTTGTTTACTATTTAAATTTTGTCAAGGCTTAATTTTGCATTTGTAGCCCTGCTTTCTGCTATCATATTGGAAGGATATCCTCAAAGTTCGGGATCAAAATTTCTAGCCCTTGGTGATTCTTATACGATTGGCGAAAGTGTGACAGAGAATGAGCGATGGCCCAATCAATTAGCAAATGAACTGGGCATAAGTAAACCTCTGATCATCGCTACCACGGGATGGCGCACCGATAACCTCGCAAATGCAATCTCCATTGCAAAGCTGAAAGAAGAATTCGACCTGGTTTCATTGCTTATTGGAGTCAATAATCAATATCAAGGGAAACCAATAGATAAATACGCCCTCGAATTTGAAACTCTGCTCAATACTTCCATCCGATTAGCAAACGGAAGAAAAGAAAATGTTTTTGTTGTTTCTATTCCTGATTACGGATTCACTCCCTTTGGAATGAAAAACAAGGACCGGATTTCTTTAGAGATTGAACGGTATAACGAGATTGCCAAAAAGATTTGTTCCAGGATTCAGGTCAAATACATCGACATCACGGATATATCGCGAGAAGGATTAAGTGACCCGTCTTTAGTTGCACCTGATGGATTGCATCCCTCAGGAAAGATGTACGCTTTATGGACAAAAAGAATTGCAAAAATCGTCACTCAGAAATAATTTCCTTTTTGTTCTTTCGATTCAAAAGCCATTTTGAAAATCGGAAGCCAACCCATCCGCTTCCCAACCCAACGACAGCGCCTACCAGAATATCTCCGGGATAGTGTACTCCCAGATAAATTCGAGTATAGGTCATTACTGCAGCCCATAAAAATATCCATCCCATCCAACGATAAAATGGTTTGAGCATGAGCCATACAAAAAGGGCGGTACCAAAAGTATTGGCCGCATGACTTGACGCGAAACCATAAAGGCCACCTCGGTAAACGCCCTCGCCAAAATAGTTTTTTACGAGATGCACCGTGCCACTCAAACTTGGTTCGTGCGATGGTCTAAATCGCGCAAAGAATGGTTTCATTAACGAAGATGTAATCTGGTCGGCAAGAATTATTGTGACGACAGCGCCAAGCAGAATATACCAGCCGCTTTTCTCATACTTTTTAAAAATAAGGAAAATTAAAAATGTGTATAAGGGTAACCAGAAAAAAGTTTGGGTAAGATAAAACATCACCGGATCCAATAGCGGGTGATGCATGCTGTTCAAGAACAGAAACAGCTTTTTGTCTAATTCAATTAATGTCTCCATTTTTTATAGTGCGGGTGCCTCAACAAAACTTTCAATCCATTCTTCGGCTTGAGTGCGGTTAGCAAAGGATTTTATTTCAATCCCATAGCCCGCAGCAATTTTCTCCAGACGCTCAAAATATTCCTTACTTAATAGGTTGTCTTGGGAAACCGTGGCGACCTTTCGAAGTCCATAACGCACTGCTTCCGGCATCATCGTTGAAATGACCCACTGCTGATCCTCAGGAGTGATCGAACCCCGATCACTAAGGTCAGAAATCCAGAAAGGCGTGTGGTAGGTTCGTACAATATCAACGCACTTCATAAACGCAAACCTGTACTCTTCACTGGGCACCAGCCCTTTCCAACTTACCGATGTGCAATTTATACGCGCATTGTAAATCACCGATCCGAAGTCGCTTTCATAAACCACCTGGCCTTCGGCTCGAACAGGTTCTTTAAAGGTGACTTTGAAATTGGAGCCTGAATCGGGCTTGCTTTGCACCTCCACACTCCCGCCCAGTGATTCTATCTGAAGTTTTACAAGATATAAACCAAGCCCCTTGCCATCGGTATGAGTGTGGAATCGTTTGTAAAGGCCAAACAAATTGCGATCATTTTGACTCAAATCTATTCCCAAACCATTGTCCGAAACTTCGAGTACAACGCCTTCCTCTGTTCGAGTTGTTTTGATCTTCAGATTTAGCGCACGGTCTGGGGATCTGTATTTGATTGCATTACTAGATTATAAAGGATACTGGTTAGAATAGGTCGCACAGTGAACACCATTGGCGCTTGACGAAAATCAGTTTCAATGTGCATATCCGGCTGAATGAAGGAAGACAGCCCTCGCAGCAAACTGCTCCACTCTTCCTGGAAGAAAACTTTTTCGCGAATACGGAAGATATCGTTGCGTATGTCAATGATCTTACCCAGATCGCGGATCACTTCATCAAGTTCTTTGGCCGATTGAGAAACCAGTTTCACCAGCTCTAGCTGTCCACCCGTAAGATCAGACAAATCTTTATCCATCAAGTTGGTCAGTCCCAATAATCTTGCCAATGGTCCACGCAAGTTGTGCGAAATGGTGTATGAAAATTGTTGGAGCTCGTGATTGTATTTAATCAGCTCCTCATTGGCATTAGTCAGTTCTTTGTTACGCTCAAACAATTCAGATTTCAAATCGGATTGAATTCCCAAGAGCCTTTCTTTTTGCTTTTCGATGAGTGTATTTGCTTGTAACAACTGATCCTGCCTGGTCATCAGCTCATCTGACTTCGATTTGATTTCGGAATTCTGATTAGTAATCTTCTCATTGGCTTTGTTAAGAAAAGAAATGAGTATTTCATTTTCCCTGAAGGCTTTATTGCTTAGGTCTTTCTCGAATAGAAAACTGAAAAGTATAAAAAGGTAAGACGTGATGCTGAAGAAATTGGCTGCGAAGAAATATTGTTTTCCGTCACCCACCAAATCTTCGTATCCTACGTGCAAGAAATTGAAGATAGGATCAAGAAAAAAAAGCAAAAGCGCGCTACTTCCCAAGGTGCAAATCAGGAGAGTTCTTTCTTTTATCTGAACCACTAACACAGGAATGACGAGGCACCCAACTAGAAAAAATCGAACATCCACATAATTAAATATTCTAACGGTTTCAGGATAAAGAATTTTGTTTGTAATGGATAACGTAACAATGGTGACCGGTGGAAGTGTGCAGGCAATCCATCGGCTGACGAGTGTCAAATTTGCTTTGTTAAAAAGAATAGGCGTTAGATAAAAGACGGCTGCAATCGAGACAAGAAGGCAATAGGTTGTATCTTGCCAGTGCCGGGCAGCAAGAATAATTGCAATTGAAAAAAGTAAAATCGAAACCAAGTTGGTGATTACGATGCTTCTTCTTTCTAAACTGGATTGCTCTGCCGTGGCGCCTGTGGAAAGGATATGGAAGAAAGTTGTTCTCAGAAGTATTTTTTGCTTTTGATATTAGAGCAAATATCCTAAAATTTAGAGCAAATTCATCTTGTCTATGGAGCGTTTTGATCTGGTCGTCATTGGTGCGGGCCCTTCCGGGTATGCTGCAGCCATGCGTGCAATCGATTTTAAGAAGAAAACCCTGTTGGTTGAGAAAGCTGAAGTAGGTGGCGCTGGTGTCACTAATGGCGCGCTTTCCTCTAAAACATGGTGGGAGCTTTCACGTGAGGCTTCCGCGTTTCGCAAAAGCCTGAAGCGCTATAATATCAAAGCGCCAAGTGTGATTTACAGAGAAGTACAGGACGAAGTGCGAAGGGCCGTTCTGGAACGCAAGTCCATGCTCGAAGAGCATATGGAGATGCTTAAGGAATCTAACTATTCGCCCTATCTTAAATTCAAAACCGGTACTGCCTATCTGATCACCAAGAACGAAATAGAAATTAGAGTCAACGGAAAATCTTCAAAAGTGTGGGCCGACAATATTATTCTGGCCACGGGCAGCAGGCCTCGCTATCTTCCTGAGTTGCCCATCGATGAAAAAAATGTAATGACCAGCGATGGCATCGAGAATATGGAAGATTTTCCCGAGAGCATGGTAATTGTGGGAGCGGGGGTGATCGGTTGCGAGTTTGCTACTATCTTTTCCGGTTTTGGAAGGACAAAAGTGCACTTGATAGATAAAGGTGATCGCATCTTGCCTTTTGAAGACATTGATGTGGTGCGTATCATCGAGCGCAACATGGAAAACAACGGTGTGCTCATTCACCGCAACTCCCGGTTGATCGGAATGAAAATCGTGAATAACAGAGTTGAATACGAATTGGAATACAACGATGGCAGCCGCGAAATTTTCAATGTTGAAAAAGCATTGGTTTCCGTGGGCCGCGTGGCTAACCTCGAAGAACTTTGGGAAGACAAAGTAGGAATTGACATCACCAAGCGTGGTATCGACAATGATGATACGCAAACAAATATTCCTAACATCTATGCGGTTGGCGACCTTACGGCCGATATTTCATTGGTGAACGTAGGGGAGTTGGAAGGTCGTTATGCCGTAGAGAAAATTTTTGGCAAACCGTTGAGGAAACTGGTTTACGAAAATATTAGCACCATCATGTTTTTGATCCCTGAAGTTGCAGGCGTTGGCTTAAATGAAACGCAAGCCAAAGAACAAAAAATGGATTATAAAGTAGTGACGCTCGAGTACAGCACCATACCTCGTGCTATTGCTAAACGCAATACGCAGGGCTTTATAAAATTACTTGTGACTAATGATGATGCCATGAAAATCTTGGGGATGAAGGTGGTGGGCAATAACGCCAGCAGTGCTATTCAGGCTGTTGCTGTTTTGATTTCGATGGATAAAGGAATTGAGGAGCTAGCCGAATGTGTTCATCCCCACCCAAGTATCACCGAAGGAATTCAGGAATGCGTGCGCATGCTCATGGGCAAATCGCTTTTCAAACCAACTGCCCTTCGTGGAAGATTATCCTGTAGAAAATGTGTGAATGGTGTTTATGAAGATATTGTTTTTTAATCCAAAATTCTCCGCTGGCTTTCTTTGCTTTTTCTGTTGCTCGTGCTCGATGCAAAAACTCTATCAGATGAAGGCAGCAGTAAAGTCACCGTATGAACAAATTACGTTCATCGAGTTAATGAAGAAGTATATGGATAAAGATGTTTCCGGGCAGAAGAGCATTGAGGGAATTTATTCTGTTTCAGCCTCAGCTGTAAAAAAAGGTAAAGGGCTCTTCTCCTCAGCTGAAACAGAAAGAACACTCGATCAAAAAGAAAACTATGCCATGGTGGCGATCGTAAGGGATCATTCAAAAAATGGTCGAGAATACATTGAAGTTCCTGTAGATAAGGACAGTCAGTATTCGTATCCGATCCGTGGAGAATTTACAACGGCTTCCGATGGCAACATTCTTGTGCTTAAACACTTTGAGCCCAAAGGAAAAATCCTCACCTACACCCTCGCCTTTGATCAGGAGAAAGATATTTTGGAAGGCATTCGCACCGAGTCTTCGGGTAGCACAACGCGCACGTATAAAATCACTTTTTTAAAGATGTATCCCAAACCTCAGGCTCAGAAATGAGACTGTTATTTCGTTGTTTTCTTTTTCCCTGATTTTACCTTTGCAAGATCTTCCCTGACTCTGAATTTTACGATTTTGGAAACCAACCCATATGGTATTGGTTTATCTAGCGGAAATTTCACAGAGCCTTTCGCACCCTCATAAACAGAAAGTTCTTTTTTGAATGCAACGGTTCCGGATGAAGTAGGGTAAAATCCAATGTGGTTTTTCCATCCACCGAAGTAAACCAAGTTGCCA
>WNFL01401386.1_pt1 | contig 21082 bp, 23 predicted proteins | sample 5400361 | NCBI WGS metagenome assembly WNFL01 (sample SAMN13153351, study PRJNA577476) | soil metagenome | isolation source: 40 cm soil on Douglas fir-dominated hillslope | place: USA:California | collected 2013-09-17
GTTGCCGCGATCGAGCGCGCTGTAGAGGTTGAACATCCCGGCATCGCCCTTGTACACGTTCTGCGCGGTGAAGCTGAACATGTGGTCGTGGAACCAGTGGGTGCTCATGGTCTCGTGCCAGTCGCCCGGAACCTTGGTGATGCCGCCAGCGTCGTTGGGGCTGCCGGCCCTGGGATCCGTGGCGGTGGTATTGATCGTGTTCAGCCCCGCCAGGACGATGGGATAGTGATAGTCGTAGAACTGGCCCGGGTAGAAGAACGCCCCGGTGAAGCCGTCGTTCTCCGCCCCGTGATGCCCGTTGTGCTCGTGGGTGCTGAGGGTATGCATCCCGAAGCCCCCGTTCTGGGTCCTGTCGAACGGCAGCTTATTGCTATGGCGGAAAAGGATCCCCTCGCCATAGCGGCCGATGAGCAGCTTGGGCGGTAAGGTCCCGTTGAAAGTCCACATCGCGTTTGGCCCCTGGTCCGGCAAGCCCGGGTGAAACGCAGGCCGGAAAGGAGCACCGGCGTTGATGCCCGAATTCAGGCTGGACGGGACCTGGGGGTTGTAAACGGTGTTGACTTTGGCCCCCTCCGTCGAGACTGGCACCGCGATCTTGGGCGGCATCGTATCGAACTTCTGGTGAGCCCAGATCGGGCCGGGGGGACGCCCTTCGATGGGACCTGTGTCGCCGGGTGCCACCCCTTCCAACGCGGGATTGAGAAGCTGCTGGGTGGTGTTGGCTTCTTTCGTCGGCGCGGGATTCAGAGACGCGAGCGGGTTGCGCGGCAACACGTCGAAACGAGGCATGGGTTGCGTGAACGCCTGGACGCCGAACAGCGGGCTGCGCGGAAAGCCGGTCGGGACGCTCGCGTACGCACTGCGGACGAACGGGTTCAAGCCATGCTTCGCGACCAGCAGTCCGCCCACCGTGAACAACCCCCACTTGAACAGATCGCGGCGCGTGACCTGGCCGTCGCTCAGCGCCTTGATGATCTCCTGGCGATTCCTGCGGGCGTTCTCCGCTTCCCTGATCCGAAGTTTCGATGCTTTCCTGTCAAGAAACATTCGTTCCTCCTTTTGGATGGCCGGACCTCGCAAACCGCAGAGGAATACTAGTCGCAGAGAAAATAAATCGAGCGGTTCTGCCCTGCGGCAAATTGTCGCGAAAGCGGGTCAAAATTTTTTTTGACGAGCGGAATAAATTTAAAACCTGTAGTCGTCGCGCTCGAAAATAAATCGAGGCGCAGTCGGTTGCGTCCCTCCACGCGCCGAGAAACGCTCTGGGAATAAAGAAGCAGAATGATGCACCGCCACATAGCGGGCGGTATGCGTGGACGGCGGACCTGCTAATCGCGAACCGGATGCTTACCTAGTTTGCGCTGCAATGTGCGCCGGTGCATTCCGAGCACGCGCGCGGTCGCGGAGACGTTGCCGTTGTTCCCGCTCAGCACGCGGTTGATGTGCTCCCACTCCAGTCTGTTGACCGAGAGCGGTTTTTCGCCCACCGGCGCCGCGGCCGCCGCCTCGCCGTCGCCGCGCAGCGCGGCCATCACGTCATCGGCGTTGGCGGGCTTGGTCAGGTAGTAGTGCGCGCCGCTTTTTATCGCCGCGATCGCCGTGGCGATGCTGCCATAGCCGGTCAGCACCACGACTCGCGCACGCCGGTGCAGATCCATCAGCTCCTTGATCAGGCACAGTCCGGAGCCGCCGGGGAACTTCAGATCGACGACCGCGAATTCGAACGGCCTGACGGCCGCCGCGGCGAGCGCGGACTGGTAATCGTAGGCCACCACGACGTCGTACCCCCGTCGTTGCAGCGCGCGGGCCATGACCGTGCAGAGCACTTGATCGTCGTCCACGAGCAGCAGGCTCGGCTGCGTTAGGTCGCCCTTCGCCTGCTCCACGGCTTCCCTCCCCGATTTCACGCGGTACCCGCGAGCGCGCCCGACAACGAAAGCGACAGCTCGACGCACGCTTTCCCGTCCGCCCGCGCCCGCTCGCTGAGCGTTCCGCCGAACCGGTCGATCGTGGCCTTCGCCATGAGCAGATCGAGCCGATCGGCCGGCGCCGGAGCGGCGCGCGCGAAAAGCGGCGCGCCCGCGCCGGCATCCTCGACGGCGGAATGCGTCGCGCCATCGCAGAACCGTATCCACAGGCGCTCTTCGTCCCACCGGATCGAGATGTCCACCCGCCGTGCGGCGCCCGGGGCACTTTTGAGCAGAACCAGAATCGCCTGCTCGAGCGACGCGTCGGCGAGGATCTCGGGCGCCGGCGACGCGCTGCCTTCGCAGCGGCATTGCAAGGTCATCCAGGGCTGCATCAGCTGGCACTTGTCCAGGACCGCCGCGCAGAACTTGTCGGCCGCCATTCTTCCCCCGCCTTCGGCGCGGCTATAGCCCGCCGACGCGAGCAGGCGCGAGGCGATCTGCTTGCAGCTGTCGATCTGGCGCGCGACGATCTCGAGCGCCTGGTTTCTCTCCGCGGGCGGGCCGGCGCCGTCGCGCAGCTCGCCGACGACGACCGCCATCGTGGCGAGGGGCGAGCTCAACTGGTCGGCGGCGACCGCGGCCAGGGTTCCGAGCTCCGCCGCATGCCGCTGCCGCAAATAGTTCTCCCGGATTTCCGCCACGAAGCGCTCGTGCTTGCGCGAGGTCCTCGCCAGGCAGAAGACGAAATAGGCGATCGACGCACCCGTAAGCAATTCGATCGTTTCCTCGTCCGGCGCGTAGCGCGCGGTCGACGGACCGGAGTAGATGCACGCGAACTCGCGGCAGCCCAGGATGGCGAGGACCACGGCCAGGGTGTAGGGCCATGGCAAGGTGGCCGCGGCGATCGTCAGCGGCAGGAGGTAGAGGGCCTCGAAGGGGCTCGAGTCGCCCCCCGTGAGGCAAACCGCGCCCGACAGAAGCACGACATCGGCGAGGATCTGCAGCAGAAACTCGCCGTACGACACGGGCGCCACGTGCTTCAACCGCAACCACGTGGCCAGGTTGAGGACCGCGGCAGGAGCGGCGACGGCGGCGATCCACGGCGAAACCCACCAGGAGACGTCTTCCACGAGCGCCACAGCCATCCAGACGCAAAACGCCGTCAGAAGCACATTGCGCGTAATGAAGTCGAAGCGCAGGTGAGCGCGCGTCGCCGTGAGCTGCACGAACGGGTCCTCCGACACCCCGGACGTCCGCATGGGAGCTTCGATGCCGCCCGGCAGATCTCTCAGCATCCTTCCCTATACCCCGGTAGAGAGGTGCAGCTCCGCTTGGGTCGCGGCGCCGTCGCCGTGCGGCGAGGATTGAGCGCCGCTGCCGGACAGGCACGCGACCCGTTCGCCATGCTCCGCCAGCCGCGAAAGGATGCTTCGGCACGCATCGATCTGGTCCGACATGATGCAAAGGCTCTCGGCGATCTCGCGGCGATCATCCGCGTCGGACCGCTGCCTCAATTCCTCGACCAGCACGGCCATCGTGGTGAGCGGCGAGCACAGCTCGTGCGCCGCGCCGGCGAGCAAGGCGCCCATGCGCGCCCCGCGTTCGTCGCCTTGGAATGCCGCGGGCTGATCGCGCAAGCGTTCCGGCGACGGGCTGAACAAGACGGCCGCGAAGCGACGCAAGTGGTGCCAGGACAACGACTGCATATCCCCTCCTCCGCTTCGCTTCATTCTCCCGGCGTCCGCAGTCCGTTATTTTTTGGTCGGATCTGCCTTCGCCGCAAGTGCTGCTGCCTAACTTATACGAGAAGAATCTAAAGGACGCGATATTAACGCGCTACCGTTTTCGATTGTCTTTTCGTACGATTTTTTTGTACGATTTACCTTACGCGCTCAGCGCACGACGGTGTCGATGACGACCGCCACGCCTTTCGAGTCGTTCGCCACCGCGCCGCTCAGGCCCTGCAGGTCTCCGGGCTGCGGCGTCGCGTTGCCGGCCCTGGAAATGCGCGCCCCGACCACGACCCGGGAAAATCCGGACAGCTTCACCCCCGGCGCCATCGCCATGGCGTCGTCCAGCGAGAACTTGACCGGCAGATCGCGCGCCTGCCTGCGAAGCACCGCGAGCGGCATGGGCGGTCCTTCCGCAGCGCGCGCGAAAATGAATACGGTGTCGGTGGGGGAGACCTTCTCCGCGAGCTTCGGCGAGAGGCTGACCGTGCCGCTCAGGCTTTTCGCCGCAAGGTCTTTCGCGGCAGCCTCTTTCGCCGCGGGCTTGCTTTTCGCCGTCGTATCTTTCGCGGCCGGCCTGCTTTTCGACAGAGTGCTCGCTTCGTCGATGTTCGCCTGGATCGTGCGCGCCTCCTCCGAATCCTCCGGCACGAGCGGCAGCATGCGCTGCCAGTAGCGGCTGGCGCCGGCGAAATCGCCGCGCTCGTAGGCGGCGCTACCGGCGAGCGCGAGCGCTTTGAGGTTCCTGGCGTCGATCTGCAGCGCGCGCAGCACCAGCTCCTCGGGCTCGCCTTTCATCTTCTGCCCGCGCGCCATCGCGAGCGCGTCGGCGAGATCGGCGAGCAGGTCGGCGTCGCGCGGCGCGCGGACCGCCGCCTTGGAATAGGCGTTGGTCGCCTCGGCGAAGCGCCCGAGCACGCTCAGCGACCTGCCGAGCATCTTCCAGCCCTCGACGTCCTCGGGATTTTCGTTCAGCCGCGCGGCCAGGCGCTCGACCATCTGCTCGACCTGCTGCTGCGTGATTCCGACGCCGGCGTGCGGATCGGCGAAGCCGATGGCGCCCGGGTTTCCAACCGCAAAATAGACGCCGATGGCAAGCAGCGGCAGCAGAAGCGCGCCGATTGCCGCTGGACGGTACCCTTCCCGTCCGGCAGGCGCCTGTATGCCGGACATCTTTTTCCTGGACCCGTCTCCGGCGAGGTCCTGCAACAGCCGCTTTTCGAGCTCCTGCCGCGCCTGCTCGTAGTCGGCCTGCGCGAGCTTGCCCGCGGCACGGTCGGCGTCGAGCTCGCGCAGCTGGTCGCGGTGCACGGCGAGATTCAGCGAGTCGCGCGACGCGCCTTCGCCGCCCGCGCGGCGCTTCAGGAGCGGCCGCAGCGCGAGCGCGAGCGCGGCGGCGGCGACGAGCGCGCTCGCGATCCAGAACAGGATCATGCGCGCGCCGTCATTCGTTGCGCGAGCCGAGCAGCTGCGCGGCGCGGGCGCGCTCCTCTTCCGACATCGGCTGTTCCTGCGAGCGCTTGCGCACGAGGCGCCTGAAGAGGATGAAGATGCCGACGCCCAGAAACAGGAACGGGCCGGTCCACAGAAGCACGGTCGTCGCCTTCAGCGGCGGGCGGTAGAGGACGAAGTCGCCGTAGCGCGCCACCATGAAGTCGAGCACCTCGCGCTCGCTCGCGCCGCGGCCGAGCTGCTCGCGGATGCTGTTGCGCAGATCCACCGCCAGCTCGGCGTTGGAGTCGGCGAGCGTCTGGTTCTGGCACACGAGGCAGCGCAGCTCGGAGGCGACGCCCATGACGCGCTTCTCGAGAACGGGATCCGGTGGTTTTTGAGAAAAAACGTCTCCACTGAAGGAGAGAGCGAACAATACCGCCCAAAAAACTTTATTCACGCTGAAGCTCGTCGATGAGCGGCGCGATCTTCTTCGCCAGGACCTCGCGCGTCACCGGCCCGATCTGCTTGTAGCGGATGACGCCGCGCTTGTCGATCACATAGGTTTCGGGCACGCCATAGACGCCGTAGTCGATGCCGACCTTGCCGTCGGCGTCGTAGAACGAGGCGCGGTAGGGATTGCCGTAGCGCTCGAGCCACTTCATTCCGTCCTCGCGCCGGTCCTTGTAATTGAGCCCGTAGAGCGGCGCGGCGCCGCTCTTCGCGAACTCCACCAGCAGGGGGTGCTCGTCGCGGCAGGCGACGCACCAGGAAGCCCAGACGTTGAAGACCCACACCTTGCCCAGCGGCTCCTTCGACGAGAAGGTCTTGTCGGGCTCCTGCAGCAGCGGCAGCGAGAACTGCGGTGCCGGCTTGCCGATGAGCGGCGAAGGCACCTCGCGCGGGTCGAGCCGCAGGCCGACGCCGAGCACCGCGAGCAGCGCGGCGAAGATTCCGACCACCCAGACGACGCGGGCATTCACGCCCTGGCCTCCACGATGTCCTCGCTTTTGGGTCCTTGCATGGCGAAGCGGTAGCGCCGGTCGGTCGCCGCCAGCAGCCCGCCGAGCGCCATGACGAGGCAGCCGCCCCAGATCCAGTCGATGAACGGCTTGTGCTGAACGCGTAGCAGCCAGCCGCCGCCCTGCACCGGCTCGCCGAGCGAAACGTAAAGATCGCGGGTGAATCCGGGGTCGATCGCCGCCTCGGTCATCGGCATCTGCTGCACGTTGTAGACGCGCTTCTCCGGATAGAGCACCGTCACCGGCCTGCCCTCGCGCGCGACCGATACCTTCGCGCGCGCGGCCTTGTAGTTCGGCCCCTTGACGTTGGCGACCTCGTCCAGCGTGAAAACATACTTGCCGAGCTCGACGCTCTCGCCCTCGCGCAGGGTGACGTCCTTCTCGCTCTCGTAGCCCTTCACCAGCGTGACGCCGACGACGAACACGGCGACGCCGATGTGCGCCACCACCATGCCGTAGTGCGCGCGCGTCTGTCGCAATCCCTTTCTCAGGGAAATGAGGCCGGTCGCGACGATCCACAACGCGAGCGTCAGGCCGAATCCGACCATGGCGCTCCATTTCCCCATCATCAAGGGCAGCAGCAGTCCCAATGCAAGGCTCACGGCCAGCGCCCAGCGCAGCAAAACCGCAAGCTCCGGGAGCGAGGTCCTCTTCCAGCGAGCGAGCGGGCCGACGCCCATCAGGAAGAGCGCCGGCGCCATGAGCGGCACGAAAACCGCCTCGAAGTAAGGCGGGCCGACCGAGATCTTGCCTCCACCGACCGCGTCGAGCACCAGCGGATACAGCGTGCCGAGCATCACCGTGCCGGCCGCCGCGGCGAGCAGCACGTTGTTCGCCAGCAGGAAGCTTTCACGGGACACCGGCTCGAAGTCGCCGCCGAGCCCGATGCGCGAGGTGCGCCACGCGTAGAGGACGAGCGCGCCGCCGATGAACAGCGCGAAGAGCGCCAGGATGAAGATGCCGCGCTTCGGATCGACCGCGAAGGCGTGCACCGATGTGAGCACGCCCGAGCGCACGAGGAAGGTGCCAAGCAGGCTCAGCGCGAAGGCGACGATCGCGAGCAGCACCGTCCAGCTGCGAAACGCGCCGCGCTTCTCCGTCACCGCCAGCGAATGGATGAGCGCGGTGCCGACGAGCCACGGCATGAAGGACGCGTTCTCCACCGGATCCCAGAACCACCAGCCGCCCCAGCCGAGCTCGTAATAGGCCCAGCCGCTGCCGAGCGCGATGCCGATGGTGAGGAAGGTCCACGCCACCGTCGTCCACGGACGCGACCAGCGCGCCCAGGTGGCGTCGAGCCGGCCGGAGAGCAGCGCCGCGACCGCGAAGGCGAACGCCACCGAGAAGCCGACGTAGCCCATATAGAGCATCGGCGGATGCAGCACCATCCCCGGGTCCTGCAGCAGCGGATTCAGGTCGCGGCCGTCGGGCGCCGCCGGCAGCAGCCGGTCGAACGGGTTGGAGGTGAACAGCATGAAAGCGAGAAAGCCCGCGCTCACCACGCCCATCACTCCGAGCACGCGCGAAACCATCTCGTCGGGAAGATGCGCGCTGAAGAGAGTCACCGCCACGGTCCAGACCGCGAGCATCAGCGTCCACAGCAGCAGCGAGCCTTCGTGCCCGCCCCAGGCGCCGGCGATCCGGTATTGCAGCGGCAGCGCGGAGTTGGAGTTCTGCGCGACGTAGAGCACGGAAAAATCGTTGTTCACGAAAGAGTAGACCAGGCAGCCGAACGCGAAGGCGACGAGCAGCGCCTGCCCCTGCGCCGCCGGGCGCGCGAAGCCCATCCAGGCCGCGCTCGAGCGTTGCGCGCCCCAAAATGCGCTCGCAGATTGAAAGAGGGCGATAACGAGCGCCAGCGAAAGCGCGAATTGTCCGAGCTCGGGGATCATGGTGCTTTCTTGTCCGGAACGATCAGGCTTTTGGAAGTTTTCTCCTGCGCCCGCTTCACCGCCTCGGCGGCTTCGGGCGGCATGTAGTTCTCGTCGTGCTTGGCGAGCACCTCGTTGGCGCGGAACACGCCGTCGGCGCCGAGCCGGCCTTGCGCCACCACGCCTTTGCCTTCCCGGAACAGATCGGGCAGGGAGCCTTTATAGGTGACGGGAATGCTCTTCGCCGTGTCGGTGACGGTGAATTGCACCGTCACGCCGTCGGCCTGGCGCCGGACGCTGCCCTTCTCCACCATCCCGCCGATCCGGAAGGTGCGGCCCTGCGGCGCCTCGTGCGCGACGATTTGCGAAGGCGTGAAGAAGAACACCAGGTTCTCGTTGAACGCCCGCAGGACAAGCGCCGCGGCCACGCCGAGGGCGACGACGCCGATGACGATGACGGCAATTCGCTTATGCCTGGGTTTCACTTGCCTTTGCCTTTCCGCTTCTTTTCATCAGAAAAAATATTTCCAGCCCAAGAAGCGAAAAGCAGACGCCATAAGCGCCCCACACGTACCAGGCATAGCCGCCCATCGCCAGGAACTCGCTCATTTCTGCTCCCGGATGATGCAGCGCACGCGCACCAGCGCGACCGCGATGCTGTAGAGCCAGAACGCAGCCGCCATCACGATCATCCCGGTGAACATGGTCGCCGCCATCGTCGGCGCGCTCTTCAGGCTCACCGAGGAGCCCTGGTGCAGCGTGTTCCACCATTTCACCGAGTAATAGATGATCGGGATGTTCACCACGCCGACGATCGCGAGCAGCGCGCCGGCGCGGTCCGCGCGCCGCGGGTCCTCGATCGCCGCCTGCAGGGCCATGAAGCCGAAGTAGAGGAACAGCAGGATCAGCTCCGAGGTGAGGCGCGCGTCCCAGACCCAGTACGTGCCCCACGTCGGCTTGCCCCACAGCGAGCCCGTCCAGAGCGCGATGAAGGTGAAGAGCGCTCCGGTCGGCGCGAGGGCGCGCGCCATCATGCCCGAAAGCCGCGTGTTGAACGCGAGCCCGATCGCGGCCCAGAACGCCATGACGACATAGATCAGCATCGACATCCACGCCGCCGGCACGTGGATGAAGATGATGCGGTACGCCTCGCCCTGCGTCGCGTCGGTGGGGGCGACGAAAAGCCCGATGTAGAGCCCGAGGAGCGTAAGCACCGCGGCGGCGCCGGCGCACCAGCGCGCGAGCGCGCCGGCGAGCGGAAAGAACGTCTGCGGCGACGCGAACCAGAACCACTTGATGCCTTGAGCGCTCATTCCGTGGAAATCCCAGCATTCATTCCGTAGAAATTCTTAATGCCGCGGCGATCCCCCAGGGCGCCAAAGCCGCCGCCGCGACCAGCAGCGCGCCGAGCAGCAGCAGCAGCCCCTGCCCGCCCAGACCCGCCGACGCCATCTCTACGCTTCCCGCTCCCATGATCAGCACGGGCACGTAAAGCGGCAGGACCAGCAGCGACAGCAGCACGCCGCCGCCGCGAAGGCCGAGGGTCAGCGCGGCGCCGATCGCGCCGATCAGGCTGAGGACCGGCGTGCCCAGGAGCAATGATAACGCCAGCACGCCATACAAAGATGGCGCGAGGTCGTACTGCAGCGCGAGCAGCGGCGCGATCAGCACCATCGGAAAACCCGATATCAGCCAATGGGCAAAGGTCTTCGCGGCCGCGACCGCGCCGAGGGGCGCGGCGCCGAGCAGGATCTGCTCCAGCGTGCCGTCGGCATGGTCGGCGGCGAACAGACGCGCGAGCGACAGCATGCTGGAAAGGAGCGCCGCGACCCAGATCACGCCGGGCGCGATCGAGCGCAGCAGGTTCGGCTCGGCGCCCACGCCGAGCGGAAACAGGCTCGCCACGATGACGAAGAAAAGCAGCGCCGTGGCGGCGTCGCTGCGCCGGCGCAGCGCGAGCAGCAGGTCGCGGCGGACGATGCAGCCGATCGCCTCAAGCATGGCGCGCGTCCAGATCCAGGATCCGTCCGCCGACGTGCGTTTCCTGGTGCGTCGTGTAGACGACCATGCCGCCGCGTGCCACCTGGCCCGAGATGAGGCTCTCCATCAGGGACGCGGCCGCGGCGTCCAGCGCCGCGAGCGGCTCGTCGAGCAGCCAGAGCGGAATCGATTCGCTCAGGGCGAGGCGCGCGAGCGCCGCGCGCCGGCGCTGCCCCTGCGACAGCCGTTTCAGGAATGTGGCGGCGGGAATCCCGAAGCGCTCGAGCGCCTGGGCGATCGAGCTCGCCGGGGCCGGCATCCCGGCGAGCGTACAGGTGATCGAAAGATTCTCCGCGGCGCTCAGCTCGTCCTTCACGCCCGGCGCGTGGCCGATGTAGACGAGGCGCCGCGAATACTCCTCGCGCAGGCTCGAGATCCGCTCGCCGTCCCAGCGCACCTCTCCGGCCGCGGGCGTCAGCAGGCCGCACAGGATGCGCAGCAGGCTCGTCTTGCCCTGGCCGTTCGCCCCCGCGATCCTCAGCAGCTCGCCCGGACGAAGGCCGAACGACAGTCCGCGGAACAGGACCCGTCCGCCTCGCTCGCAATCAATCGACGCGGCTTCAAGCACATTGTATTTTCACAGAATCCGAAACCGCCGGTCGACCTAGTTCAGGTCGAGCGAGTGGCGCTTGAGCGCCGAGAGCGGGACGTATTTGAGGACCGCCTCGTGCGTCGCCTCGAGGATGACGCGCGGCGGCCGGCCGGCCTCCCAGGCCTCGATCCAGCGCAGCACATGCAGGCACCAGCGGTCGCCGGGCTTCAGCCCCCGGAAGCGCAGGTCCGGCCGCGGCGTGACCAGATCGTTGCCGCGCTCCACGCTGAATTCGAGGAATTCCTCGGTGACCTGCACGCACACGAGGTGCGCCACCCCGTCCTGGCCCTGCGTCGCGCAGCAGCCGTCGCGGAAATAGCCGGTGAGGGGCGAGTAGCTGCAGGCGCGCAGCTCGTCGCCGAGCACGTTCTTCTCGGAGACCGGCTCTTTTTCGCTCACGTCGATTTCTCGCTCACGTCGATTTCTTCTCTATGTAGCGCTTCAGGAAATCCGCGTCGGGCTCGATCAGCTCGCAGCGCTGCGGGCGCTTCTCGAGGCCGACGAACTCCGCCGGGCGCTCGGGGTCGCGCCCGAGCGCCGCGCGGATGGTCTGCGCAAACTTCACCGGCAGCGCGGTCTCGAGGCAGACGAGCGGCACGCCCGGCTCGCGGTATTGCAGCCCCACCCTCACGCCGTCGGCGGTGTGCGGATCGATCATGGTCTCGTACCTGGAGAACACCTGCTTGATGGTGGCGAGCCGGTCCGAGTGCGAGCTCTTGCCGGCGACGAAGCCGGTGTCGGGGACCTTTCTGTAGAAAGCGGAGCTGGCCAGGTCGAATTCGCCGTCCGCGTCTAGCCGGCGCAGGAGCTCCTTCACGCGCGCGCCGTCGCGGCCGACGAGGTCGAAGAGGTAGCGCTCGAAGTTGGACGCCTTGGAGATGTCCATCGAGGGGCTGGAGGTCTCCCGCGCCTTCTTCCGCACCCGGTATTTGCCGGCCGCGAAGAATTCCTCGAGCACGTTGTTCTCGTTGGTCGCGAGGATCAGCCGGCGCACCGGCAGCCCCATGCTGCGCGCGACGTGCCCGGCGTAGATGTTGCCGAAGTTGCCCGTCGGCACCGCGAAGGAGACTTTTTCGGAATTCGTGCGCGTGGCGGCGAAATAGCCCTTGAAGTAGTACACCACCTGCGCCGCGACGCGCGCCCAGTTGATCGAGTTCACCGCGCCGATGCGGTACTTCGCCTTGAACGCGGCGTCGGCGTTGACTTTCTTCACCAGGTCCTGGCAATCGTCGAACGTGCCCTTCACCGCGAGATTGTGGATGTTGGCGTCCTGCAGCGAGTACATCTGCGCGCGCTGGAACGGGCTCATGCGCCCGTGCGGCGAGAGCATGAAGACGCGGATGCCCTTCTTGCCGCGCATCGCGTACTCGGCCGCGGTGCCGGTGTCGCCGGAGGTCGCGCCGAGGATGTTCATCGCCTGTTTGTTTTTTGAAAGCACGAATTCAAAAAGGTTGCCGAGCAGCTGCAGCGCGATGTCCTTGAACGCGAGTGTCGGCCCGTTGGAGAGCGCGAGCAGGTGCAGACCCGGCTCGAGGGTTTTGAGGGGAGTGATATCGGCGCTGCCGAATACTCTTGCTTGATATGTCTTTTGAGCGATGTTTTCCAGGTCGGGAATGTCATCGACGAATTTGGAAAGAATCGCGCTCGCCAGATCAGCGTACGAAAGATTTCGTAGAAAGGCGAGGTCTACTTTCGGAAAACTTTCCGGCACGTACAGCCCGCCGTCGGGCGCCAGGCCTTCGAGGAGAATTTCGCTGAAGCGGCGCGCCGGCGCATTGCCGCGAGTGGAGACGTATTGCATTCTGTAAAACGAACCTTCGCTCTAAAGCAGCTCTTCGAGGCGTATCCGCGTAACGCTGCCGACCACGGTGGACAGCTTCTCGATCTTCGCGATCGCCCGGTCGACGTTCTTCTCGAGCGCGAGATGCGTGAGCAGCACGATGTCGACGCGGCTCTCGCCTTTTTCCGGCTCCTTCTGCACCATGGCGTCGATCGAGATGCGCGAGTCGGCGAGGATGCGGGTGATGTCCGCGAGGACGCCGGGCTTGTCGGTCACCCGCATGCGCAGGTAATAGGAAGTTTCTACTTGCTCCATTTTCAAAATTTTTTCTTCTGAAAGACGATCTGGCTGGAACGCGAGGTGCGGCACGCGGTGCTCCGGATCGGCGGTGATGAGGCGCGTGACGTCGACGAGGTCCGCGACCACCGCGCTGGCGGTGGGCTGGCTGCCCGCGCCCGCGCCGTAGTACAGGGTCGGCCCGACCGCGTCGCCCTTCACGAGGATGCCGTTCATCACGCCCTCGACGTTGGCGATCAGGCGCCGCGTCGGCACCAGGGTCGGATGCACGCGCAGCTCGATGCCTTTCTTCACGCGCTTGGTGATGCCGAGGAGCTTGATGCGGTAGCCGAGCTCCTCCGCGTAGCGGATGTCCATCTGGGTCAGCCTGGAGATGCCCTCGGTGTAGGCCTTCCTGAACTGCATCGGGATGCCGAAGGCGAGCGCCGAGAGGATGGTGAGCTTGTGCGCGGCGTCGACGCCCTCGATGTCGAAGGTCGGGTCGGCCTCCGCGTAGCCGCGCTTCTGCGCGTCTTGCAGGGCCGCCGCGAACGCGATGCCCTTGTCGCGCATCTCCGAGAGGATGAAGTTCGAGGTGCCGTTGATGATGCCGGCGATCCACTCGATGCGATTGGCAGCGAGGCCCTCGCGCAGCGCCTTGATGATCGGGATGCCGCCGCCCACCGAGGCCTCGAAGGCCACCATCACGCCCTGCTTCTGCGCCGCGGCGAAGATCTCGTTGCCGTGCGTCGCGAGCAGCGCCTTGTTCGCGGTGACGACATGCTTGCCGTTGCGGATCGCCGCGAGCACCAGCTCCTTGGCGATGGTGTAGCCGCCGATCAGCTCGACGACGATGTCGATGCTCCTGTCCTCCACGACGGCAAAGCCGTCCGCCACCACCTTCGCCTTGCCGCCGGTGATCTTTTTCGCGTGCGCGACCGCCTTGTCCGCCACCACGGTGATGCGGATCGCCCGCCCGGCGCGGCGCTGGATCTCGTCGGCGTTGCGCGACAGCACGTCCCAGGTGCCGCCGCCCACGGTACCGATGCCCAGCAGCCCGACGTTAATTGGTTTCATTTCTTTTTAATCTGAGAAGAAGATGTTTCTTGACGCCCGGCCATTCCGCGGCCAGCACGCTGTACATCACGGTGTCGCGGATCGAGCCGTCGCGCCGCGGCACGTGGTGGCGGATCACGCCGTCCCTCCTGGCGCCGAGCCCCTCGATCGCGCGCTGCGAGCGGAAATTGAAGTTGTCGGTGCGCAGCCCGATCACCTTGCAGCCGAGCTTTTCGAATCCATGCTCGAACAGCAGAAGCTTGCAAGCCGTGTTGACGTGGCTGCGCTGGCAGCGTTGCGCGTACCACGTGTAGCCGATCTCCACCCGGTCGGACACGGCGATGATGTCGTGGTAGCGCGTGCTGCCGACGATGTCGCCGCTCTTCAGCTCGCGCACCGCCCAGGGGAGCATTTCTCCCTGCTTTTGTTTTTCCAGAGCTTGAGAAATATATGCGGAAACCTGGTCAGGCTCGGGCACGGACGTGAAGAAAAGCTCCCAGAGCCTGCCGTCGCCCGCCGCGGCCGCGAGGCCCTTCTCGTGCTCCTTCGTGAGCGGCTCCAGCCGCACGCCGTGCCCCTCGAGCTTTTCGGGAACGGCCTTGATCACGCCGCGCCGCGCAACAGGCCGTCTTTCCTGAACATGTCGCGGATCCCGCGGACCGCCTGGCGCAGGCGATGCTCGTTCTCGATCAGCGCGATGCGCACGTGGTCGTCGCCGTAGTCGCCGAAGCCGATGCCGGGCGCGACCGCGATCTTCGCGCCTTCCAGCAGCCGCTTGGTGAACTCGAGCGAGCCGAGCTTGGCGTAGAAATCCGGGATCTTCGCCCACACGTACATCGAGGCCTTCGGGTTCTCCACCATCCAGCCGATGTCGTGCAGGCCCTTCACCATCACGTCGCGGCGTTTTTGATAGGTGGACCGTATCTGCTCGACGCACTCCTGCGGACCCTCCAGCGCGACGATGGAAGCGATCTGGATCGGCGCGAAGGTGCCGTAGTCGTGGTAGCTCTTGATGCGCGCGAGCGCGTGCACCAGGTCCCGGTTGCCGACCATGAAGCCGACGCGCCAGCCCGCCATGTTGTAGCTCTTCGACATGGTGAAGAACTCGACAGCCACGTCGCGCGCGCCCGGCACCTGCATGATCGAGGGCGCCTTCCATCCGTCGAAGGCGATGTCGGCGTAGGCGAGATCGTGCACCACCAGGATGTCGTGCTGCTTCGCGAGCGCGATGATTTTCTCGAAGAACGGCAGGTCGACGCACATCGCGGTCGGGTTGGACGGGAAGCCGATCACCAGCATCTTCGGCTTGGGCGTGAGCTCGCGGATCGCGCGCTCGAGCTCGGAGAAGAAGTCGACGCCCGGCGTCATGCGCACCGAGCGGATGTCGGCGCCGGCGATGATCGCGCCGTAGATGTGGATCGGATAGGACGGGTTGGGAACCAGCACCGTGTCGCCGCGCTCGAGCGTCGCCTCGGCGTCCATGTCGAGCTCGACGCCGTAGCGGCGCTGGTACCAGTCGCAGATCGCCTTGCGAAGGCGCGGCACGCCCTTGGAGACCGAGTAGCCGTGCGTGTCCTGGCGCTGCGCGGCCTCCACCAGCTTGTCGACGATGTGCCTCGGCGTCGGCCCGTCGGGATTACCCATCGAGAGATCGATGATGTCCTCGCCGCGCCGGCGGGCGCCCATCTTCAGCTCGTTGGTGATGTTGAAGACGTATGGTGGCAGCCGCGCGATACGCGGGAATACCTTAGTTCTTGAAAATTCACGCATTGTAGAATTCTAGCGTGAAACTTCACGCCTCTGGCCCCGTCCCCTACAACACGATCACCGGCTACGGCGACGACTACGTCACGGTGAACGGCGAGCGCCACGCTTCGAGCGTGGTGGTGCTTCCCGAGAAGATCCTGCCGTGGCCGGCAGAGGCGTTCGACACACTTTCCGCCGAAAATTTCGAGGTTCTGAAAAACCTGGGCGCCGAGATCGTGCTGCTCGGCACCGGGGCGCGGCAGCGCTTCCCCCATCCGCGCCTCACGGCAGCGCTCACCTCCGCCGGCATCGGCGTGGAAGTGATGGACCTCAAGGCCGCCTGCCGCACCTACAACATCCTGGTCGCCGAGGAGCGCAAGGTCGCCGCTGCGCTGCTGTTCCGGTGACATACCGGCTCGGGGTTTTATTCTTTTTGATATTTGCATGCCTGTCGTTTGGGACGCTGGGCCTGCGCCCGCTCTACAAGGCCGACGAGAGCCGCTACGCCGAGATCCCGCGCGAGATGGTGGCGAGCGGCGACTGGATCACGCCGCGGCTCAACGATTTCAAGTATTTCGAGAAGCCGCCGCTGCAGTACTGGGCGACGGCGGCCGCCTTCGAGCTCTTCGGCGAGCGGGACTGGGCCGCGCGGCTGTGGACCGCGCTGACGGCGCTCGCGGGCGTCGTCGTGACGTTCTACGCGGGAAGAAAGCTCTTCTCCCCGGCGGCCGGCGCGCTGGGCGCCCTGGTCCTCGCCGGAGCGCCGCTCTACGTCCTGCTCGGCCAGATCAACACGCTCGACATGGGACTCGCGTTCTTCCTCTCCGCCGCCGTGTTCGCGTTCGCCTTGCAGCGCTACCACGTCTTCTGGGCCGCCTGCGCGCTCGCGGTCCTGAGCAAGGGACTGATCGGAATCGTCCTGCCGCTCGGCGCCGTCGGACTCTACATATTGCTGAAGCGGGATTGGCCGTTGATGGCGAGGATGAAATTGATTTCAGGACCCCTCTTGTTCCTGGCGATCGCCGCGCCCTGGTTCATCGCGGTCTCCATGAGGAACGGCGAGTTCGCGCATTTCTTCTTCATCCAGGAGCACCTGCAGCGCTTCACCACGAAGATGCACGGCCGCTACCAGCCGGCCTGGTATTTCCTGCCGATCCTGGCGTTCGGGATGGCGCCCTGGCTGTTGCCGTTCTTCTCCTCTTTGTTCTCTTCTTTGAGGAATATTTTTACTAGCAGGAGCGAAAAACGCAGCGACGGCTTCGATCCGGCGTTGTTCCTCGCGCTCTGGGCGGTCCTCGTGTTCGCTTTCTTCTCCGTGTCCGGCTCCAAGCTGCCTTCCTACATCCTGCCGATATTTCCGGCGCTCGCCCTGCTGATCGGCCGCTGGATCGAGCTCGCGCGGCCGCGCCGCCTGCTCGCGGCGCAAGCGGCTCTTTCGAGCGTGGTAGGTATTGCCGTCGTGATTTCGGGGTTTCAGATTTCAAGATTCTTCAAGCCTGACCTGGCCGAGCTCGCGAGCAGCTGGACTCCCTGGCTCGTAGCGGCCGGCATTGCGCTTACGGTCGCATCGCTGGCTGCGCTCGCCTTGGCACGGCTCGGAAAGACCTTTCCGGCGGTAGCGCTGCTCGCAGCCGGCAGTTTTACGTGCGCACTCACGGCGATGGTGGGCAACGGCAGCATGTCGCCGGCCTACAGCATCGCGAGCCAGGCGGGCGCCGTCCCGGCCGACGCCAGGGTGTTCGCGGTCGACTTCTACGATCACACCCTGCCGTGGTACTTGCGCCGCCCGGTGACCATGGTCGCCTACAAGGACGAGCTCGAGGTCGCCATCCGCTGGGAGCCGGAGAAATTCATTGCCGATCTCGCCGGCTTCGCGCGCGCCTGGGCGGCGGCGCCCAGGGCCTACGCGGTCCTTTCTTCGTCGAGCTTCGAAAACCTCAAAAAAGAGGCCACTGTCCCCATGGAAATCGTTTCCCGGGGCCCCCGCTACATCATCGTGAGGAAGCCATGAGCCTTGCCAGCTTCGCGTTCATTCTCGTCGGTGTACTGCTCAACGCGGCGGCGCAGCTGCTGCTGAAGGCAGGCACCAACGCCATGCCCCTCGGGCTGCGTCTCGCGATCGAGCCGCATATCCTGGGCGGCCTCGCCTGCTACGCGATCAGCGTCGTGGTGTGGGTCGTCGCCCTTTCCAAGGTCCCCGTGAGCATCGCCTATCCCATGCTCTCGATCGGCTACGTGGTGAACGCGATCGCCGCCTGGTATCTGCTCGGCGAGGTGCTCACGCCGATGCGGCTCACGGGAATCGGTATCATCATCGTCGGCGTCTTCGTGGTGGCGCGCTCATGAGCTTGCGGATTCTCCCTTGACGAAAGACTTTCTTCCCTTCACCCGCCCGTCGATCGACGAGGCGACCATCGCCGGCGTCGCCGAGGTGCTGCGCTCGGGCTGGATCACCTCCGGCCCGCAGGTGAAGGCCTTCGAGGCGGCGCTGTCGAAGCTCTGCGGCGGCCGGCCGGTGCTGGCCTTCAACTCCGGCACGGTGACGCTCGAGGTGGCCCTGCGGCTCGCGGAGATCGGCCCGGGGGACGAAGTCATCACCACGCCGCTCTCGTGGGTCGCGACCGCGAACGTCGTCCTCGAGGTGGGCGCGCGGCCGGTGTTCGTCGACGTCGATCCCAGGACGCGCAATATCGACCTGGACGAGATCGAGAAAGCCGTCACGCCCAGGACGCGCGCGCTGATTCCGGTCGACCTCGCGGGCCTGCCGGTCGATCGCGACCGGCTGTACATGCTCGCCGGCAAGCACAAGCTCAGGGTGATCGAGGATGCCGCGCAGTCGCTGGGGGCGACCTGGCGCAAGCGCAGGATCGGCAGCTTCGGCGATCTCGTGTCCTTCAGCTTCCACGCCAACAAGAACGTGACGACCTCGGAGGGTGGCGCCCTGGTGCTGCCCGATGAGGGGCTGGTCGAATTGACCGAAAAGCTGCGTTTCCAGGGCGTCACCCGGACCGGCGAGGACGGCATGGACTGCGACGTCCTCGGCGGCAAGGCCAACCTGACCGACATCGCGGCGCGCATCGGCCTGGGCCAGCTCGAGCGGCTGGACGAGTTCACCCGGCGCCGGCGCGCGCTCGCGCGGCGCTATTTCGAGCGCTGGGACGCGAGCCTCGGTTGCGAGCTGCCGCCCGCGGACTTCGAGAACTCGAACTGGCACATGTTCCAGGTGGTGCTGCCGGCGCGCGTCGAGCGGGGGAGCTTCATCGCGCGCATGCGCGATGCGGGCGTCGGCGTCGGCGTACACTATCCGGCGATGCACCTCTTCGCGCTGTACCGCGCGCTCGGCTGGCGCGCCGGGCAATTCCCGCAGGCCGAGCGCATCGGCCGCGCGATCGTGACGTTACCCCTGTTTCCCGCGATGCAGGACGAGGACGTCGAGCGCGTCTGCGACGCTGCGCGCAAGGCGCTCGCATGAGGCTCTCCGTCGTCATCCCGATCTACAACGAGGAAGCGGGCCTCGCGGCGCTCTTCGCGCGCCTCTATCCCGCGCTCGACGCCCTCGGGCTCTCCTACGAGGTGATCTTCGTGAACGACGGCAGCCGCGACCGCTCGGCCGCGCTGCTGCGCGAGCAGTTCGCAAGACGCCCCGACGTGACGCGCGTGGTGCTGCTCAACGGTAATTTCGGCCAGCACATGGCGATCCTCGCCGGCTTCGAGCGCGTGCGCGGCGAGCGCGTGGTGACTCTCGATGCCGACCTGCAGAACCCGCCCGAGGAGATCGCGAAGCTGCTCGCGCGCATGGACCAGGGCAGCGACTACGTCGGCGGCGTGCGCAGCGAGCGCCACGACAACGCATTGCGGCGCATCGGCTCGCGCGCGATGAACGCGCTGCGCGGCCGGATCACGCGCATCCACATGACCGACCAGGGCTGCATGCTCCGGGCGTACAGCCGCGACATCGTCGACGCCATCAACGCCTGCCGCGAGGTCAGCACCTTCATCCCGGCGCTCGCCTACACCTTCGCCCGCAGCCCGGCCGAGATCGAGGTGGCGCACGAGCCGCGCGCCGCGGGCGAGTCCAAATACTCGCTCTACAGCCTGATCCGGCTCAATTTCGACCTGGTGACCGGCTTCTCGGTGGTGCCGCTGCAGATGTTCTCGCTCTTCGGCATCCTGATCGCGATCGCCTCCGTGCTGGTGTACATCGTGGTCATGATCGAGCGCATGCTGGCGGGCGACTCGGCGCTGCGCATCTTCTGGGACCGCGACATCCTGCAGTTCTTCCTCACCGGCATCGTGCTCTTCGGCGTCGGCCTGGTCGGCGAATACGTCGGGCGCATCTACCAGCAGGTGCGCCAGCGGCCGCGCTACCTGGTGCAGGCCGTGCTCGAGAAAACCACCTCCGATTCGTGGCAGCAAGAGCGGTCGTCTTCGCGTACGGCGACGTAGGGGTCCGCTGCCTCGGCGTGCTGCTCGAGGCGGGCGTCGAGGTGCCGCTCGTCGTCACCCATATGGACGACCCGAACGAGAGGCGCTGGTACGCCAGCGTTTTTGACTTTTCGACTCGAAAAAATCTTCACGTCCTCGCCGACCCGGGAAGTGAAAATATCCAGAGAGAAGTCAAAAACATCTCCCCGGACTTCATCTTCTCGTTCTACTACCGCCGCATGCTGCCGATGGCGGTGCTGAAGCTCGCGAAGCGCGGCGCGTTCAACATGCACGGCTCGCTCCTGCCGAAGTACCGCGGCCGCGCGCCGCTCAACTGGGCGGTTCTGAAGGGCGAGACCGAGACCGGCGCCACGCTGCACGAGATGCTCGAGAAGCCCGACGCCGGCGGCATCGTCGACCAGCAGGCGGTGCCGATCGGCCCGGACGAGACCGCGGTGGAGGTTTTCGCGAAGCTGACGGGCGCCGCGGAAACGGTTCTGCGCCGCTCCCTGAATGATCTTCTTTCAGGAAAAGCAAAGCTGAAACCCAACGACCTGTCCAAAGGCAGCTACTTCGGGCGCCGCCGGCCCGAGGACGGCCGCATCGACTGGTCGAAGAGCGCCGCCGAGATCCACAACCTCGTGCGCGCGGTGGCGCCGCCCTTCCCGGGCGCTTTCACCGAATATGAGGGGGGAACAATAAAGATTTTCCGTACCGGGAAAGAAGAAAGGATCCCTCCAAAAAACCGCAAGGGCCCCTACCGTGAAGGCGGCGAATGGTTCGGCGCCTGCGGGGATGGTAAAGTCCTGCGCCTCCTCGAGCTCGAAATCACAGGGAAGAAATGAAAAGAATCCTGCCATCATGAAGCGAATCCTGATCCTCGGTGTCAACGGCTTCATCGGCCACCACCTGTCCAAGCGCATCCTCGCCGCCACCGACTGGGAGGTGTACGGGATGGACATGCAGGCCGACCGCATCGCCGATGTCCTGGAAGATCGGCGCTTCCACTTCTTCGAGGGCGACATCACCATCAACAAGGAGTGGATCGAGTACCACATCCGCAAGTGCGACACGGTGCTGCCGCTCGTCGCCATCGCCACGCCGGCGACCTACGTGAAGCAGCCGCTGCGCGTGTTCGAGCTCGACTTCGAGGCCAACCTGCCGATCGTGCGCGCCTGCGTGCGCCACCGCAAGCGCCTGGTG
>WNFL01015349.1_pt1 | contig 21064 bp, 33 predicted proteins | sample 5400361 | NCBI WGS metagenome assembly WNFL01 (sample SAMN13153351, study PRJNA577476) | soil metagenome | isolation source: 40 cm soil on Douglas fir-dominated hillslope | place: USA:California | collected 2013-09-17
CTGAATTACTCTATTTACATCGTCTATATACATTAGAAAGCCCCGCCCTCAGTTTTCGCGGTGCGAGGACCGGAAAACTGGGTGGTGCACAAAGGCCCATGCCAACTTTTTTGCAAACGGCAATAATGCCAACAGACATCAGGTCCAAGTCTTCACCCTTGGTTTCACATTTAAAATTGCCACTCATCAGAGTGCAGGTATTCAAGCCTTGTTGGGTGTATCCAACCGCAGCACGCTATAAGCCCGTGCCCACTGCTTCCCACTGGTTGACTATTCCTTCCACAATAAGCTAGTCGACATGATGGGCCCTACAGCCAGCATGCCGGCTACAGGCTGCCAACGTTCAAGTAACCATCCATATCACATACATGGGCATTCCCGATTTCTAGTTGCGAAGGGTCATTGAATGGGTACGGCTAGCTATTCGAAAATATGAGTATGGTTACAAGCACAAAACCAAGCACAGAATCCATCTTGTGAAGGCCCGCTACGCACGAGCCAGGCAGGTACAATCCAGATTAGTGGAAGAGTACACGTCATAAAGGACCATTTATATCAAAAGCAACGCCCAGCTGGCATGGCATAATTTGGTGCTCACGTGGCGAGGCGCTGATTGGCCGGTGCAACCAATTGGTTTTGTGTATGTGTTAGCGCCCAAACTACGACCCCTCTAAGGTTATCATACTAGACACTTTATACCCTCTCCTGTAAGCCAATGACCAGTCTAGCAGTCAAGCAGCACTGATATGGTACTCTGATAGCTTAGCAGAATAAGTGGTGAGCCATAATGAGGGGAAAAGAGAACGGGGGACCAGGTGAATCAATTGTCCGCAGCGAAAGTGACACCGAACTGGCCCTGGCGGAACAACCTGCTCTGCAAGATGTGCTCAAAATCGCGAGCCCACCAAAGGCATGTGCTGCTCTGATTTTGAGAAAATTCACCAATTCACCTAACCGGGATATGTAGCCTCTCACAGATATCAGGCAGCTCCTTGTTCCCGGATTTTATGGAATCATCCCGGATAATGATGCCAATGTCGGCTGTGGTCAACGCTTCCAGGTCCGTGGGTGAATCCCCAACATAGAGGATGACTCCATCTCCGATCTCTTGTCGCCTCTCCTGAAGCACTCGTGCTTTGTCACGGCTCGTGTTGATCATGCTCTCCCCGGATGCCCCTCCAGGCTTATCGAGGTCCACTACTTCATTTGCGTATATCCGAAGATCCTTCAATATGTCCCGTGTGTCTATCTTGGAGGCGTGATAGAGGCACTGACGGATCCATACTGCACTCCAGTTAGCGCTGATGAGACCTATTGATCCTCCATCTCGATGAGCGAGTCCCAGCAGCGTGTCCCAGCCTCCACGAAGCAGGACCCCTCCTGACTGAACCTCCTCTAAGGCATATCTGTCGACCTCTTCGAGCGCCAAACACTTAAATATGCCCGCCGTTTCCACCCTGCGCACACTCCGTTGCTCGACCTCGTTTAAACTACCCAAGAAAGCGCATTCTTCTTCGATGCTCCGCCTTTGCTTGGTTTGCGGTTCATATGTACCCGCGTGATGCTCCATGTCTTCCACATACGCAGCTACGATCTCTTCCCATTCTCTGATATCTGTGCTGTGTTGCCGATTGTGGCGGTAGCCCAATCTAACGAGCTTTTCCGTCGTGTCCGCAGTTGTGAGTGTTCCATCGAAGTCGAGGAATACATGGAACAACTGTGCAGTAGACATGCTCCTGCGGGCTTTGTGCTATGCGCTATGTGCTATACGACTACGGTGTGGAGCAAGCTGCATCTCTTCGTTTCGACTTCCCATCTTCAACGAGCGCGTTTGTATGACCCATTCTATTATATATGCTGCTTAATTTATACAGATTTCCTTCCATGATACCAGACCGGGTACATAGCAGGAACCAGATACGAAATATACACAAATTTGCAGAAATTTCATAGAGAAAAGGCCAATAGCATTCACATCTTAAGAGCCGCTGCGTTGGCAAACCAGGACTTGACATCTATACTGCCATGCTTCTCGGCCAATCTACGGACCTCCTCTCGCGGGATTGTGCATCGATACTTCACATACTCCCTTCCTACGCCAGTGACACTGGTACCTGTTCCAAGAACAGGCTGAAATACTCGAATCTCGACCAATTGTTCAAACGCCTGTCGTCATTTGAATCAGTGAATCTCTAGGAGCAGAATTGGAATCTCCAAATACGTACACCCTGGAGTGTTTCTGGAAGAACCGAAGTTGTCTTGATACTTCGAATGGTGCCCGGAACAGAGACAACCAGGTGCGCAGACTCAGCTTCGGCGGCTGCCATCTTGAATGCTTTCCATAGCATAGAAAAGTTGAAGATCGGGTGGCCAGCGGTTTCCCATTTGTACGTCGCCACCAGTAACCACATCGCCGTTTGTGGTAAATCTGTAACTGGTTAGAACCCAAGGTACTGCGAGAGATTGGATGACCCACAGGGGATGAACTCGAAACGGGACGGTCGTTGAGCTTCTGCACTAGAAACCAGGGAAGAGGACGAAAGTCGAGGATGTTCAATATCAAAGTCAAGTACGACCGGAATCTGTTCGGCATTGAGATTTTGCTTCTATCAGGAATAGAACGAACACACTAGAAGTTGTAGTATGTGACCAGGGTCGCTGCGCAATCCACATGACTCCCGTAAAGTGGCCCGAACATCGTTCTGCGCAAGGAATCGCTACCTAAGGGTTAATCGAGAGTTTTCTTGCCAAAGCTTGTCGCAGCACACCTGCACATCGTCTGCCCAGGTTTGGTTCCATTCTTGCATGGCTTTTTCTGGTTCTAACTGCTCCAGTCCCGGACTCAGAATGGTTTTGACGAACTGCACGACATCCTCCAACCCTGAAAGCGAAGGAACCCTGAGGACACGTTGAGAGAAGCGACTCTTCACTCGCTTCTCCAGGAGATTGACACAGTTGACTTTCGTTGTCATCCCCATAACTAACAACCCATTCCTTCCCGCTCCGGCCCGACAACTTTGCACGGTATCAAGCAGGCAGTATAACAGCGCTTGTCGGGGGTGTTGAGCGAAGAGATCGAAAGCATCCAGCACTACGACCACTGGACGTGAAAGAGTGGGCAGCTGGGAAATGAGTGTCGGGAGATAAGCTGCTGGAGGAGCAAAATTGTATTGGTGGTCATCTTCTTCCCCATCTTGGGCCGTGTCTTCCGCACCGTCCTCTGGAAGGTTGAAGGAACTCCCTGTTTGGTGATTTAGCTGGTATGCAATTTCGCGCATGGCATGCCGATCAGTTGCTTGAGCATGCCCAGAGAGTCGAATGATAATCGCCTTTTTTGCAATTTCTTTGAGTGTGGTTTCGACCAGCTGCAAGGTGGAGTGAACCAACAGGGAATAGATCAAAAGACGAGGGGTTACTTACCAAGCTCTTACCCGAGGCTCGTGGGCCTAGTATCAAACAGCTATTTCCTTCCCCGCGGTCCATTGTACCCTCTAGTAACCCTCGGAGTTCCCTTCCAACCTCGTGTCTCGTTTTATCTCCACCGAGCTCAATGTACGGAGGATTCCGTAGTCGTTGGAGGACACAGCCTTCTTCTGCATGGGTACAAAGTGGTAGAGATGGTGGGGGAGGGGGCCGCGGAGCACTTTATTTGGTGTCATCATGGGCCGAAAATCAGGTTCATCAAGCTCCATTTCTGGATCGTCCTCGGTGGCAACGCCGGTTACCGAAGGGGTAAAGGTGGACGATTGTCGGATGGCCGGGATGTATTCCTCGGGCTCTTCCACATCTTGCTCAAAATCGGACGGCACAGGGACGGCGAGAGAGCTGATGGTAGACCTTGGCGACTGTGCAACGAGTGGATCACTGAATTTCAGTGAATAAGAAGTTGTGTCGGTCTCAGCGCCAGGGTCAATCTCGGATTCGGAGCTCATGTCGGTCGTTGCCTCGGACTGGGTGGTTGAACCGAAGGGATTTAAAGGGGAGGACGGCATTGGCGAAGCTGATTTAACTCTTTGAGGTGCTTTCTCTGTTTGCTGCTTCTTGACAGGGGACCGCCGTTTCGACCGAGCTCTCGCTGGTGAAAAGACATCAGGGGAGTGTCTTGCTCGGGGTCTGGATGCCCATGCAGACGCCCGCTCAGCTTTCGAGGAGCGACTTGGCTCTTCGTCCGAAGTAAGGTCTTCCGTGATTATCCACCCTCGTCCTCGTCGTACGACCTGTGTCGCCTCCTTGCTGTTCCTGGTTAAGGCAGTTCTCGAATGGCGGCGCGCGGATAGGACTTCTGGCTCTGAGTCATCCCCATCTTCCCACTCACTCCGTGAAATCAGAGGCTTTCCTTTCGGCCCCTTTTTGACACGCTTGCTCGGGGTTCGACCACCAATTTCACCCTCGATACTTTCATCTTTGGAGAGAAGCCTTGGCACCTGCCGCAACGTTCGTCTGAGCGTTGCCACTGGAGAGCCAGCGGCGTTGGGAACGGGAGAGGTCGTTCGGCTGCGGGGTAAAATAGCACCCTCGGTGACTTCTCGAGTCTTGGACAGCTTTGAGCCGGGTTTCCCAGGTGAAGGGAGAAGTACGCAATCAAAAGTTTGCCGTTTAGACTGCGGGGATGGGAGAGGAGATGGGTTACTTGGGAGGGACTTCAAAGCCTTTTCAGTAAACGACGAGGGTTTCTTTTTCGCTCCTGTGACCGAGTTGAGACTTGGGGTAAAATCACTGCCTGGTGTGTAATCGGAGAACGCATTTACCTTTACCGTTGGAGCCTTTGATCCCTTTTTGATGCTCCTGGGGGGTAGGTTGCGGAGCTAAGGGCGGTTCTTCGGCAGTTGAATCCTCCATTCGCGCCGATTTTGACTTCTTTGGTCTCCCTCCTCGTCTTTTCGGCAAATGAGCAACTGGAATTTCAACGGACTGAGTAGACCTTCCATCAACCCCGTCAAAAGGATCCGACTGGGTGCTGGTGGGTGATCTTCGGTTGACCGCAAGAAGAGCAGACGCAAAAGGCAGTCGATTAACTTTGGACGAATCATTGATGGGGAATACCAGTAGATCTTCAGGCTCTCGAGCGGCAGCGGTGTCTGAATCGCGTCCTCTGGTATGCCGTGACCGCCATGACGCGTCTTTGGCGCCTTTTGTTGAATGACGGTCACTGGGTGATTCGCTTGAATGTGATATATCGACTATAGCCTCGTTTCGTGCTCCTTCGTAGGTTTCTCCAGCGCCCGGTTTCCCTCTCACATTCTGCCTCGGAGTACCCTTCGTAAAGAAAGGTTCGACCACGCCCCCCTTTCCCTCTTCTGCATCTGGACCCCTCGAATCGTCTACATTGCTGGAAGTGGTCAAGGCTCCGTTAGCAGTTCCTTGATGCATGGCACGACCACGGCCCTTGCCACCATATGTGCGTTTATTATGAGGAGTGACTATTCTTGTCGACTGAGAAACTGACAATTTTGCTTCAATGTGTTCAAGCGGCTCATCGCTCGCTACCCCTTGGGACCCGGGGGATCCCTTTCCCAGTTCTGCCATAGGGTCAGGATTCACAAGGCGCCTCCTGGACTTGCGTGGTGATGTGGTCGCCGCATACGCCGCTAAAACATTATGTACCCGCCGTCGTTTGGCAGGCCATTCGTTTGTGGGTGATAGTTCTCTCTTGCGATTTCGCCCGTCTATAGGCATATGGTCCGTGGACGTTCGGAAGTAAGCCACTGAGAAGCAGAACGGCTGAGTTCAAAACGCGTTTTTCTTTGTGCTAATGGATCAGGAGCCAACATGAGATCAGTTCAAAATATATATGTACCACAGCGCCTTCGTACACATATTGGAAGAATACAATAGCTGGGTAACCCAAAGGCGCGACTGGCGACGACAGGTGGATTTATGGGAAGGAGAATCCCCGCGCAAACGGCAGAGGAAAGAAATCAATACGCAACGCCCGTAGTGGGATACTCCTTTGCACTGGAGAACTGCTGCCACTGACCAGGAGAGGGATTATTGCCCGGCGTTGGGACGAGCTCGCGCTCAGAGCTGAAGGGATCGGCCTGGTATCCCAACAGATCGCCACTGGCGACCCTTTTCTGCGTCGACTTGCTATCCATTTGCGCTGTCCCGTCATTACCGAATGCATAACGGGAAGGGGCAGCGTAAGTTGGCATGGCGGCTTTGGCGTCGGGATTCCAGAAGTAGTCGGGGTCTATGGAGTCCATATCTGGACCCTTCGTACTTGGGGAGATTGACGTGGTGGGACCAGGACTCGTCATTGGATTGAAACGACCAATCGGTGTGGTCCAGACATGAGACGAGCCGCGACGTGATTCTCCCACGCAGAACATGACGAGACCAATGAATATAATGGTTACTAGCAAGGCCATTCAAACGGATGTCAGGGGATACCATGGGGACTCACGCATAGCCCAATCCATCCATATGAATGCCCGCAAGGCTTGGATCTCATAGCACCAGGTCTTCGCGGCAGCGAGAAAGTCTGGATTTTCCTCTACAGTAGATGTAAGTGAAAATTCAGTAAAGCCTGGGGTTGCGCGTACCGACCGGGATGGAGGCACAATCACTGAGACGAATACTAGACCAGCGAGAAGTAGAGAAGGCATTGGAACCTGTAGCGTATCATATCTCTGTGAGCAGTACTTCAATTTGTGATGGGAAGGACTCACCTGTCCAGGCAAAGAGAAGAGCACCGACCCATGCCAGTTCGAACAAGGGTTTTGCAGTTCGAACATTTCCAGAGTGTACGAACTCGATCATACAGCTGTAGAGGGTGTTGCAGTAAGCTTTGGACGTCCACATGGGGGATGGCAACGCATAGAGCACGCACAGAGGAACAAGGACAAGCAAAGTAAGGATTGACATGATAAAGGGGAAACGGTCGGCGACATCTAGAACCGAGGCACGTTTGTCTTCGTCTTCAGGCTGGTGGTATACTTACAGAAGAAGCCCATGAAGTGGTTTACATGCGAGGCGAGGCCGAGAACCACAAGGGTGAAGACGAAAACAATGCCTATACACGTAGGGGATCTGTTAGATGCCTGATTTCTACGTTCGGAGTCACAGAAATACGGTTTGATGGCCGCTGCTGGCGAACGCGACTAACCGAAGGCTTTTGAGCGCAATGAACCGATAGAGGGCATCACGAGAGTGAACGTCGACGGCGAAAAGAGCGTCTGAAGCGCTAAGGGGTTAGCCGCAGCCGGGGATGTGGAAAGGTCCAAGTGGCTTTTGGGAATGATCCTCGACTGTGTAAAACGTAAAACAGGCGTTGTAGGACGGTTGTGAGTGAGATCAGCCTTGAAGTAGTTCACGACTCGAGCGGTCCAACCTTTCTCCGAGCCTCGTCTCAGCCCATCGCTTTCGTCGTTTGCTGCAAGGTCACTGCCACAACTGTTGCCAGCGACCAGAGGCTTCGCTGCGAATCTGTCATGTGTCATGTGTTCACGTAAGGTAAGGTTAGGGACACCAGGGACACCCTCCAACTCTCCAACTGCCACTGCCAACTGCCAACCAAATGATGAGTGATGTCATAGAAAAAGTTAATGCCCTGAATATCCTTTTGAAGGACCGTTTAATACTTGAAGGCCGAGTAGCGTAGGCGCATACAATTTCAGCTTCGAAATTACATACTTTCCTTCGGTTCAAATCCGAGCTCGGCCATTTAATTTTTTGTTTCTCTTCCTCAGCTCGCGTTTCATCACACCAATCGCAGATTATTTGATTATTTATAGTTGATATCTGCTGCACACTTGTTCTACCCAGATCTTTTTTTCTCACAACAACGGGGTGACCAAAGGAATTTCTTCTCGATCGTCCCTTGACCCAAAGCGGCCATTCTCCGAGTCCTTCAGAAGGTCTCAGTTCTCACCAAGGAACCAATTGAGACGTGCTGTCGACGTGCTGTTCGCCCCTGAATTGTCCACCACCCACCATCAAACATGCACTGATGACTAAAATTCGGCAGGGTCTGCAGCGTTTATTGACTCACTCAAACGAGTCCCCTGACTCCTCCCATATCTTTTTAGGGACCAGTGCTCCAATCTCCCTTGGCGTGCGCGTCCAAGCGTTGCTGAAGCTGAACTTATGGCGGCCATATCGACAGAGAACAGGTCCACTAGAGAGAAACAGGTTCAACAGGAGTCTGACGCTGCCATTAGCTCCGGGAACGATGACAAAGAGAAATACCTTGACTGTCGCTCTGTACGCGGAGATCGAGAGCCGATTTCCGATGATGAGCAGAATGGTACCAAGACCGACGACGCAAAATCCTTCTTGAGATATGACGAGCGCAGTTGGTTAGTGATAAGACCCGTAAGTCCTTCTACAACTCAATCGCCGTTCCTTTGTTTAGGTGGGAGCGTGTACCATTTGTTTCTACGAGACCCACCGCTCCTCATGGAACAATTCATGATGCACCGCTCATTCCTGAAGCCACCGCCGGCTGGCTCTCGCTCGTATTCTAGAACTGGTTGACTCCGATGATGTCACTTGGTGCGTCCCTTTGATACCTTCCCCAAGACGTTCAGTATACTGATCTCTGGGTCAAGGTTATGCGAGGCCACTCGAAGCAGCGGATCTTTGGAGACTCACAGACGATCGCTCAGCACAAGTTATCAGCGCTCGCATCCTGGAGTCCTTTGATCGACGGCAAAAGGCCGCAGAGGAGTACAACGAACGCCTGGCCAATGGGTCGATTAGCCCTGGCTTCAAGAGGTTTTGGTGGAAAATTAACGGAAATCCCGATGAGCGCGAGAAGGAATGGAGAACCAGAACCGGCAAGAAGAAGGCGAGCCTTACATATGCCATGAACAATGCAGTGTTCGGGTGGTTCTGGTCAGGTGGTGTTCTGAAGGTCACCGGAGACGCCTTGCAAATCACAAGTCCACTTCTTGTCAAGGAAATCATTCGATATGCTCAGGGATCATGGGCCGCGTATCACTCTGGTGTACCTACGCCATCCCTTGGCCGTGGAATTGGTCTTGCCTTGGCTCTACTTATCCAGCAAGGCGCCGCGTCTCTCTGCCTCCACCACAGTTTCTATCGCTGTGCAAGTACTGGTGTGGTGCGTTTTTACCTCGCACCAGGCACCATTCGCGTTGATATTCTGTGAATAGCTCCTACGAGGCGGTCTCATCACGGCGATCTACCAAAGAAGCCTGAGGCTGACGTCCCGCGCTCGAGCTGTACTATCAAATGGTCGTTTGGTTAATCACATTTCGACCGACGTCTCCCGTGTAAGTTACTATCTTTTATTGGTTATCTTGTTCTGACTTCGACTTGAAGATCGACTTCGCCTGCATGCTTTTCCATCTCACGTGGTCTGCGTTCCTCCAGCTTATTATTTGCCTGATCCTTTTGGTTGTGGAGTTGGGACCCTCTGCTCTAGCTGGATTTTGCTTCTTCATCTTCGCGTCGCCGATGCAGATCCTTGTGATGCGCCGGCTCTTCAATCTGCGCGGAAGGGCGATGGTTTGGACCGACAAGCGCGCCAAGCTCTTGCAGGAGTTGCTCGGAGGTATGAGGGTGATCAAGTTTTTTGGTTGGGAGGTAAGTACCATTGTCATCAGCTACTGTTTCTGGCCTCATAGTATTTCAGATGCCGTTAATCGAAAAGATCAGTGAATACAGGAAGGCCGAGATGAAACATATCCGTAGCCTGCTCTTGATCAGAGCCGCCAATAACGCTATAGCGTTCACATTGCCTGTCCTGGCATCAATCGTCAGTTTCATCGTGTATGCCGCAATAGGTCACGCTCTGGATCCTGCTGTGATTTTCACAGCATTGACACTCTTCCAACTTTTGCGGCTGCCCCTTCAGCTCATGCGTATGTTCCGCACTTCTCTCTCTAAAGCCAAGATTGTTGAAAATTGCTTACAGCCATGGGTTTGAGCGCAATAGCCGATGCACAAAGTGCTATCGAACGACTTTACGATGTCTTTGTTGCAGAGCTTCTGGTTGACACCCGTCAAATTGACCCAGAGCTGGATGTTGCCGTCCTTATTCAAGGGGCTACCTTCCAATGGGACGGTACCAGACCAGATGGGGACGCAGGGAAAAAAAGCAAGCTCAAGAAGCAGGCAGAGAAACCCACCGAGACAAATGTAACCTCACTTTCGCCTGACCAAGTGTACAAACTCCAGAATATCAACATCGCCATCCCTCGTGGACAACTTTGCGCTATCGTGGGCCCAGTTGGTAACGGCAAATCTTCCTTGCTTCAGGCCATGATCGGAGAAATGAGAAGAATCGAAGGAAAGGTCGCGTTTGGTGGGTCGGTTGGGTACTGTCCCCAAACCGCATGGATTCAAGTTCGTTTCTGGACGTCTTCACCGCTGTATCGCCACTGATTATCTATCCAGAACGCGACCATCCGAGAAAACATCTGTTTCGGGCGACCATTTGAAGAAGCCAAGTATTGGGCCGCAGTCAAGGCATCGTCTCTTGAGCCCGACCTCGAGGTGAGTATCTGAGTGGATAGTGACCGAATCTAACTCATCCATGGTTGCAGATGCTGCCGCATGGCGACGCTACTGAAGTGGGAGAGAGAGGTATCACCCTGTCGGGCGGCCAGCGACAGCGTGTAAATATATGCCGCGCCATCTATTGTGACAGTGACATCGTTATCTTCGATGATCCACTCTCCGCTTTGGATGCAAATGTTGGCAAGGCTGTCTTCCGAAATGTGATGCAAGGCTGTCTGGCAGGACGCACACGGATTCTGGTTACCCACGCCCTCCATTTCCTCCCGTCCTGCGACCACATCCTTGTTATGGACAACGGCCGAATCGCGGAGAGCGGAACCTATCAAGACCTCGTAGCCGCCAACGGAGAATTCGCTCGATTTGCACGTGAGTTCGGTAGCAAAGAAGATGCTCAAGCGGATGAGAAGGAAGACAAGGGAGAAGAAGCAGTGGATGAGAAAAAGAAAAAGAAGTCGAACGGTGGTGAACAATTAATGACTATCGAGGAGAGGAATACTGGCTCAGTGAGCCGCAAAGGTGCGTGCGCTGACGGATCTCTCTGTTATTGCTTACCCCATTCTCTAGTTTATGTTGAATACTTCGCTTCCGGCCATGGGAGCATTCTTATCCCGCTATTGTTACTCTCTGGTATCTTCATGCAGGGAGCAAATGTGATGGCCGGATACTGGCTCGTCTGGTGGCAGGAAGTGAAGTTTAAGGAGCCGCAAGGTTTCTATATGGGCATCTACGCTGCTCTTGGTGTCGCACAAGCAATTGGGTTTTTCCTGCTCGGCGCCATACTCTCTTTCATCACGTACTTTGGCAGTCAGGCATTGCACCGGGTGTGTTTGTTCTTATCCCTTCCCTGTGGGAGCTAACTCCCCTGTAGAGCGCCTTGAAACGTGTCCTCCATGCTCCAATGTCCTTCTTTGATACAACACCCATTGGTCGGATTATGAACCGTTTCTCGAAAGGTAGGTATAACAGTCCTCGAGGTGCTAATTACTGAGCCCGTTTCCTTAGACGTTGACACAATCGACAATACTCTTGGAGACGCGATGAGAATGCTTTCCAATACTCTCACACAAATCATCGGTTCGGTTGTTCTTGTATCCATTGTCCTACCATGGTTCTTGGTCGCAATGACCATTATCAGTATCGTCTACTGGTTCATGGCGGTTTTTTATGGGACTAGTGCTCGTGAGCTCAAGCGTCTAGGTGAGTCAACTCGTTCTTCTAGGCGAACTTCTGATTTTGAGTACTTTTGAGATGCCATCTTGCGAAGTTCTCTGTATTCTCATTTTTCCGAGTCGTTGGCCGGACTCAGTACAATTCGAGCATATGGCGAAACGGAGCGATTTTTACAGGAGAATGCCCATCGAGTCGATGTCGAGAATCGGTAGGCGATTTCTTCGCCCCAGCCTGTTCCCTTAGTTCACCAAGTCGGCAGTGCTTACTGGCTTACGGTTACAAACCAACGCTGGCTTGGAATCCGACTCGACATTCTCGGTAACCTATTGACGTTCTCCGTCTCAATACTTGCGGTCTCTGCTCGGTTCACCATCTCGCCCAGCTTGACCGGCCTGGTACTCTCCTATATGCTCACCGTCCAACAGGCATTCGGATGGCTCGTCCGACAGTCAGCAGAAGTCGAGAACAATATGAACTCAGTGGAACGTATCTTGCACTATAGTCACCAGATCGAGCAGGAGGCTCCCCACCAACTGCCTGACCATAAGCCACTGCCGGAGTGGCCGAGCTCCGGACAGATCACACTCGACAACATTGTCCTCAGATATCGTCCTGGGCTTCCGGCGGTATTAAAGAACTTATCCTTGAATATCAAGGGTGGCGAGAAAATTGGCATTGTTGGAAGGTAATTGCCCGATAGTCGTGGGTTGTTCTCCAGTACTGAGTTGAGATGATAGGACTGGTGCTGGAAAGTCGAGCATTATGACCGCATTGTTCCGCTTGGTCGAGCTCTCATCCGGCAAGATAGAAATTGACGGGATCGATATTAGGACTCTTGGGCTCGATGACCTTCGGACTAGATTGGCCAGTGCGTTTCGATTATTCTATCCCTTTTTACTTCTTGATAGATCCTTCCCTAGTCATCCCTCAAGATTCTCTCCTATTCTCCGGTACACTACGAACAAACCTTGACCCATTCGGTCTGCGTGACGACGCGACCTTAAATGATGCGTTGCAGCGATCCTATCTCATTGATTCAAGCAAATTGGGCGATCCCTCTACTTCGGCTTCACCTGGAGGCACCGGTGCTCAGACCCCTGTTCAGCGTTTTTCACTTGACACACTAATTGATGACGAGGGATCGAATTTGAGCCAAGGTCAAAAATCACTCGTTTCTCTCGCGCGTGCACTCGTGGTAGATGCCAAGATCCTGATCATGGACGAGGCTACCGGTCAGTGATGAACCGCGACTCCCTTGTCCTCGTACTCACTCAGGTGGCTGCAGCATCCGTTGACTACGAAACTGACCATCGCATCCAACATACAATTGCAAAAGCCTTCAGGGACCGTACAATTCTATGTATTGCTCGTGCGTCCCCGTAATTCAAGCTCCTGACGACTTTAATGACCCTTGCTACGTAGACCGACTCCAAACGATTCTTTCCTACGACCGCATCTGCGTTTTGGAAGCAGGTGAACTTGCAGCGATGGATACACCTGAAAACTTATTCACGAATCCGAATGGTATCTTCCGTGGAATGTGTGAGAAGTCCTCTATCACATTTGAAGATATCAGGGCCGCGCAGCAGGCAAGAAGGGAAATCTTAGAGGAAAGGTAAGGAGTAGATACTCCATACCAAGGAACGTTTATGGATGGAGGACGACACGAATACACTGGATACGCCCTGTATGAACGAATAAATGAATATACATGAGGATCGGCTTCGCGATCACGGTGAGGGTTTCTGAGCTCTTGCTCCATAAGTAGGTCAGATGGGCCATGCCTTGCCCATGCACCCCAGATCCAGAAGCGTAGCCACGCGGTAGCGGACCCAGAGGTGGGTGCTGCTGCTATCGGTCAAGCGCGACGTCATGCACAGTTGAAAAAGTTTCCAGATTGGCAATCCAAGGTATTGCAGAGCCACGACCTCTGGTCACCTGCCGTTCAGCACACGTACGGACACTATTGAGATACGGGGAGCCCTTGTGTAGGATACGGTTTAAGTAGACTCTTTTAATTGCGGATGACTGAGAACAGAGATAACATCTTGAGTGAGCGCCGTACTCGGGCTTCCGCGGTACCAAGAGCTACTCTCTATATTAGCAATGGCCCCCCCCCGCACACCACCCATTGCCCACTACAACTTCTTACCCTCTCTGTACCGTTGGTAGGATGGGGAGCTGGAATTCTGCCGATGTCCTGCTCTGCCTCACTCCCATTCTCTTCCTTGAATTCAATATCGCCAGGCTGGTCCTTGGCTTAGGGGATGATGTGCCTGCACTCGACCACATGCGCGAGACGTTGAAGAGCCTGCCTGGTATGTGCTGCCCTACCAAGAGCGGGAGTGAGTTGGCGATTGACGTGCCTCCGTATCGGCTGCCAAAATAGGTGTCCTCTCTGTAGAAGCCGGTCTACTCTCTCCTGGGGTCATCTTCTTGGTCAAAAGCCGTCCTGACCCCCTGCCTGTTATCCCAACCGCGCTTCAGAGCATCGTCCACGTCCAGGTCGTCCAGCCGCCACTGAAGCCACAATTGATCGTCTATGAGAATAGCGAGAAGAAGCTTCGAACTTTACCTGCACGTGCCAAAAGCCCTCCAAAAGCAACGAGGCAATCGAGAATCTTAAAGGAACGACAGGGTGAGAAGCAAAAATTGAAGGACGCTGTGATACAGAGGGAGAAGACGGAGCTTGAGAAGGCCCGTTGGATGAAGGTGATGCAATCGAGGCTTTGAGGCGGAGCTGGCTACTGTTTTTAAATTGGCACGTACCCTTCCTTCCACATTATGCAAACCATGCCACCACTCTTTCGTTCTATGGAATGACCGTGGATGTGATGTTTCGATAGAGTAGACGGCGTTTAATGTTGACACGATCCGATCACTACCTCCATTAAGCTTATCAACGAGAGCACACTTGGTTGATGCAATAAGCAGATTCATAGTGTCATATTGATTCCTAGGCATACAGACCTATGTTCTTCAAAATGGAAGAAAGAGAAGGAGCCGCCAAGTCGCTGAACGAGCCAAACCAAGGCACCCATTACTTCAACTTCTTCTTCCTGGAAGGATAGAAGGAAAGATATATCAGCAATGATAGGGTGCGAGGAACCAGTAAATGTGCTCACGGCCTGAGCTGACTAGAGTGACCACAGGCGCGTTTTCGGCAGTTGGTAGCACGTGGGGGGAGGCGAGCGTAGCATTTACGGCAGATTTGCTTTTCGCAGTTGTATTTGGAAGCAAGGGCCTTCAGAGAAGGTTCGATGATACCGCCACGGAGACGGAGGACGAGGTGGAGAGTCGACTCCTATAGAAGGTGAAGGAATCAGCGTTGAAGTAAGAAAAAAATAGAATATACTCGAGTAGTACGTGCCTTTTGGATATTGTAGTCCGAGAGCGTCCTGCCATCCTCAAGCTGCTTGCCGGCGAAGATGAGACGTTGCTGGTCTGGAGGAATGCTGAGGACACGGAAAAATTGTAGAAAATCAGAGAGCGTGTGCACGTCAGCTCTTGCAGCAACGAAGAGTGATTGAAGCGCGCTAACCCCTCCTTATCCTGGATCTTTGACTTGACATTATCGATAGTGTCGCTCGATTCAACCTCGAGCGTGATGGTTTTACCCGTGAGGGTCTTCACGAAGATCTGCATCTAACGGTGGTATATCTCAACCCAGGTTGAGCAATTTGAGAAAATCAGGTTACCTTTGGGGGTCGTAGCTCGGTCCTGTTTGTCCCTCTGCTTGGTTAGGACCCCTTTCCACCTTGGCCACCACCTCCTCTGGCGTTAATTTTTGTTACTAGCACTTCCCCTTTGTCACGAAGTATAATATAGACAATGGTTCGTTACCGTTCCCACATCGAAACTCGTCGAAATTCTATGGCTCAAACTGGACTTCCCTTGTAGGTCGTTCTTGCCGCGTCGATCGTTACCAAGGCCGGGAAGCGTGAGTATCCAATCATCTCTGAACTCTCAGGGCGTCACGGATATGCTTCTCCCGAAACGAAGTACATTCCCAGGTTCGATCGCCTTTCCGTTGTTTGTACCCGAAAGCCCTCTGAAAGTACGATGGTACATCAAAAGCCATACCGTTTCTCACCTTGCGGAGGTGCTGTGTGTCACGGTAGGCAGAGGCCACGTCCACCGACCAACACGTCCAAAGGACACGCACCGTCACATAGCCCAAAGAGTGCCTAAATCTATTACTCCATGGTTCTGTCCGATACCGGCTCACCATTTCCAGCTCATTCGTAGTCCAGCCCCTTCTTCAGCGTCCATCACTGACCCACTACTTCAATAGCTGTCATCTCGCGCCAGTTTCGCGAAATGCCTAAGGCCCGAATCGAGTCTCTTCTCACATCCTTCCCAAAGTTGATCCCGCCGCATTCTCAACACACATTTATCGAAACGTCTGAAGTCCGCTATGTTTACCAACCACTCGAGGATCTCTATATTCTCCTCATCACGAACAAGGCGTCCAATATACTACAAGACATTGATACTCTGCACCTGTTCGCCCGCGTAGTCTCTGACCTGTGTCGTTCTGCTGAGGAGAAGGAAATTCTCAAGAGCGCATTCGAACTTCTCGGTGCTTTTGATGAAATTGTCAGTCTAGGGTATAGAGAAAAGATTAACCTCACGCAAGTGCGAGGAATATTGGAAATGGAGAGCCATGAAGAGAAGATCCAAGAAATTATTGCAAGGGTATGTCTGCCTGTACTCTCATTGCTGACCATAGACTCACGTCCCGACCTTATAGAATAAAGAGTTAGAAGCCAAAGAAGAGCTCAAGAGACGTGCGAAACAAATGGATATGGCGAAACGCGAAGCACAACGAAGAGCAGCACAAGGCCTCCCTCCGCTATCAAACATGGACTTCGGCACGACCCCCAACTCTGGAGGCTATACTGCTGGCTATTCAAGTGTCCCGCGGTACGATGCTCCAAGCCCTGTCCCCCGCACAGAGTCCCCAGCCCCCAAGTCCTCGAAACCGGTTTCCTTCAAAGGAAAGGGTATGAAGCTCGGCGCGACGAAGAAGTTAAGGCAAGACGAGATGGTGGGTTCCCTTGGTGCAGAGATCGACGCACCTGCACCTGCGGTTGCCTCGAGCAGCAGTTCCCGAGGGTTCGCTCCAACACAAAGCTCCGTGCCGGCAGTGGCTAAAGAAAAGTAAATGACCATCCATTAGGATTTTGTTTACTGACTAACCCCTACTTTTAGCGTCCACATTCAAATTAACGAGCATCTGTCTGTTCATCTCGCCCGCGATTCTTCTCTTGAGACCCTTGACCTCAAGGGAGATCTACACCTACTCTTGGCACCTGGTGGACAAATATCACCAATACGTATCTTCCTCAACGACCCAGAAACCGCCACCGATCTTGTATTCAAACAACATCCCAAAGTCGCCAAGTTTAATTCCGATGCAGGCGAGCGGGTTATTCAGCACAAAATTGCCACCGACACCTTCCCTACTGGTCAACCGCTTGGATTGTTGAGATGGAGGGTGCCAGGGAAAAAGGACGAGGGGTACTTACCGCTTGCGATCAACTGCTGGCCCACACCCTCTAACGACGGGAAGTGGGATATCACAATCGAGTATGAGTTAGAAAAGGAGGAAGTCTCGATATATGATTTGAGCATCGAAGTTCCCATCCCGTAAGTCTCGACGCTTCGCGCTTTCTTCGCCGACGGGTTGACGGTCACCCATACACAGGCCGAACTCTCGAGCAAACGCGAGCTCAGATTCCCAGTCGTATAGCCTGACCGGCCATTCGCTCGTTTGGACTGTGCCCCTGATATCGTCCTCGAAGACGTCTGACTCGCTCGAATTCAACGTCTCCGGGGCTCCGCCTTCGGACCCGGGTGCTTTCTTCCCTGTGAATGTGAAGTTTACGGCCGTCGGTAGCCTAAGCGAGATTAGCATCAAGGAGGTTCTGGACTCTAGCGGATCGGACGTCACTTTTTCGCAGGAGAGTATCGTCGAGGTGGATGAATTCACCATTGGGTGATCGGGTAGGACTACGAATGTTTGTTGTAACTTATACAGTTGTTGTGGCGTGAAGGCTTCTCTAGCGACAACTCTGTGGACCTAGGCCACCTTCTGATGGTCGATCCAAGTCGTGGACACCTCCAAGCCACCAGCGGAGAGGGGTTTGAGATAGAGTTGGATCGGCTGACGGACATCACCCGAACAGACTTGAAACCACCAGTTTGTTTTTACGAACAAACTTTCCGAAGCGGGTTATAATCGTTTCAAGGAAGTCGCAAAGATCGCCGGAGATGGCACATAAGAAAATGCAAGGCAACGTTCGTTGGACTTGTCACTTCGACCTCCGCTGTCACTGGACCTTTATTTCTTCCTGCATTCCGGATGGAGACCGTCGGGCCGTATGTCAATAGGAAATGCCTCGTCCTGCTGCCATCTGCAACCCCCGGCTTCTCCAAATCATCCAGTCCTTCAGTTATGTGGCTTTAAAAGTGATTAAGGACTGTCCTATTATAACTTCGTACGCTAAACAGACCGACTCGACTAACACGATGATGCAAGACGAGACTACTCGACCCCCGGTGCTGGCCCAACGGTTCCTGCGTCTCCTTCGTTAGCGCATGACGTGGACCCAGCGGCAGCTTGCTCTTTTTTCTCCCTCTCCCCCTCGTCTTCCCACGTAAGCCCTTCGACCTGCTCCGCAATAGTATGGGTGATCCCGAGGTAGAATGTCGCGGGCTTGAACTTGATTTCTTTCCCGGCCCATTCTGCCAACTTGTACCGTGCGACGTTGGTCCACCCTACGAGGTCGAGGTGGTCCACGTCTTCTATTGTGCCTAGGTACTTGCCCTGCATCGAATTAAGAGGACATTAGTTGGGGTGATAGTGCGAACATACCCATTGTGCAGACCTGACGGACACCACTCCGTCATTCGGGCCTTCCTTCTCCAATATCACCCCGTGTGACCACCTAAGTACAGATAAGGCGCATGAGATACGACGAGAGATTTGACACTCACTTGAACGTGTCTAATAGGCTAGGGTCGAACTTTGCACCCCAGCTGAAGTACTTCACTCCCTCCACGTCAGGTGTTTCCTCGTTGAATCGAGCCATGGCTTCTAGTGTGAGTCCTTCAAAGGCCTTTCCATCACCACCTCCAATGGGCAACTTCTCCAATAACGTTTTCAAGGTGGGTAAGCGATCCTTTCCCAGAGTATCCAAGAAATAGTTTGCGAAATAGGAGCCGCGGTGGGGCGTCGCGATTGTCGTCACAGATAGGACTTTGAATGCCTTTGGTCGCAGCCGGGATGTAAGATATCGACAATCTAGGCCCCCCTAAATCGTGCACTGCGTAAATACACAGATGGGCGCCGCCAGTATTTCACTTACCATGCTGTGGCCAATAAGGTGGACTTCCCGTCCAGGATAAGTTTCTGTAATCTTCTCTTCCAGCACCTTTGCTCGGTCGTGCACACTTGAAGTTGCGGGAACTCGTGTAATTAGCACCTCGACGGCGTTCCCCTGAAGCACCTCCTTAATGCCCCGCCAGTGAGATATTTGGAGTGGCGCCATCGCAGGTCCGAACTGTATCATATCAAATCCTAGTAGTCCATGACAAAAGACGACAGGGTGCTTCGGAGCAAGATCTGTATTGCAGGAGTAGCATACATACAAGTCGAGAAGGGCATCGTAAGCAAGCTTGAATAGAAATAGGTGACTGTGAACGGACATTTCTGGCGGATATTCTCGGCTTCTTTCTGCACAGTGGACGCCCTGTCTTCTTCTCCGAGCAATTGGTCAACTTCTGCCTTGTTCCCGTCCTGGAACCACCATCGAGTGGGGCCAGACAATGAAGGGGCATGAGTAACTGCAGTAGTTGATATTCCTCGGTCGCGTGAATTGAGGGAACGGAGGTAGTCCACTGACGTGCGGGTCGGTGGATGCTGGGAAAAGATATTGGGTGTTTGGGAGGAGAATGTAGGCGAACTGGAGCCTACCGCAGACAGCGGAACAGGTGACGATGCGGTCGGTCGCGCAGCCCTCGCCAACTCATCCAGTAATGTTGGTTGGCGGAACGACCGTGCATGAGAGGCAATGTGGGCCTGTGGAGGGCGGACAAGGTCTATAGGGGAATGTGAACGAAGTGCAAAAGGTTCATCCTCCATGGCCTGTTTGAGCGCGTCTGATGCCTCCTCCGAGTCGTCATCCCCTGTGGCCTTGTCATTGCTCCCGAGCCACCGTACGACCGGGGTTTGCTTGAGACTGCTTGCTATCGACGAGGGAGGTGCTGGTAGTTTGAACGAAGAAGTTGCTGATCTGGCCATCGACGTGTGACTTTGGAGTGGCGACGCAGGGCAGCTGCGAGGCACGTCCAACGACGAGCGCGGCGCGTCCAATGATGAGCGAGGCGTTGAGACGAGTGACTCGAGCCTTGATTTCACCTGTGAGCGTGATTCCGACGAGCTGGCCATCCATCGACGGTGGAGACAGAAACCAAATTTATTCACGAACTCATCATGTCTCAACAGCCACCCAGCCTTTCCTCCGTACTTCGTCCTGAGCCTGCCGTTCGTGATAGTAAGCATACAACGAGCAAATCAGTATCTCAGTACACTCAAATAGCTACCATTATTACAGCTGAGACAACCGCAGAGGAAATCGAAGCAAACGGCGTAGGCAGGCTGGCATCACCTGCAGAGTATGTTTCCTGGGTTTAGTGCATCTCAGTACGTTCCATAACGACGAAACTGCATATACAGCACTCCCATATTCATTTGCGGACTCGATTGTGGGCCTTTAATCATCCGCTCCCGAGAGAAAGACGTTTATAACCTACTCTGACAGCCTGTTTCCGACTATTCCCATCTAGAGATCGGCTTGCAGCACACAGAAAGCGAGATCACGACACAGACGATGCCTACGAAAGCGTCCTGACATGGAACGAAGACGAAGCAATCCAGAATGAGACTGCATAGCAACCGTATACTCGAGCCTTAAGAGGGTTATTACATGCATGTCACGGAACCTGGTTGGAACCCTTCGTTTCAAAGTCGAATATTCTTTTGTGAGGTATTCAATGCAAAGGTCGCTATAGAGCGTCGCTTCCCAACTCAAAGCGCAACAACATCGTCTCCCACCCATACTCAGAATTTACGTTATATAACTGGCAAATTCCGCCCGGCCAGTTTTCCTAGTTAGAGCAAATCTAGTATCCGCTACAAACACTTGGGTATAAGACGAGCGAAGCGAGTCCATTTAATGCTACAAGTGCTGGAAGTCTCCGAGTTGTGTATTCCGCAGCAGGTACTGAGCGCTCGCACTTGTTTCCAAGTATCTGCTTTTATATATAAATATCTAGTCGACGAGTGTCCCAGCCGTCGGCGCCAGATCATCAACGTCGCTCCCGTCCTGTTTCCTCTCGCTGT
>WNFL01080655.1_pt1 | contig 21053 bp, 27 predicted proteins | sample 5400361 | NCBI WGS metagenome assembly WNFL01 (sample SAMN13153351, study PRJNA577476) | soil metagenome | isolation source: 40 cm soil on Douglas fir-dominated hillslope | place: USA:California | collected 2013-09-17
TTTCTATTGAACTCTGCGCATGTAGTTTGATATTTGTTACTTTTTTGGTTATTGACCCTTTTCCCATCATTAATATATATATCAATGCAAACAGAGTGCGCCTAGCCATGCGGTTTTGTTGTTAAAGGTGTGGTTACTGGTTAAAGAAGCCGGGCTAGAGCGGTGCGGCCACAAGGTATGAGACCCGCCATGATGGAGTGTGATTAGGAAGGCGCATGTGATTAGGGAGACAGACAGCCCGTCAAGACGCGTCGGGCCGTCGGAGTGTCGGAGTGTCGGACAATAGGGGCCTCATTTCGGCCTTTAAAAAATTCGACGGTCCTGACACCCGGGGTGGTGACGCCGTCAGGCGCTCTAGACTGCGTGGATTATATAATAAAATTTCAATCTTTTTTTTTTTTCAGGCTGTCCTATAGCGCATACAAGAAACGTCGCTACCAACAAAGCTCGCGCAGAGGGGCCCACGATCGAGAAGGTGACGGGCGAGGTAGATGCTGACTGCTGACAGGACGGCGGACGGCGGACCCTCTTCAGGGGGGTAAATCAACTATGCTTCTGAGCTCGGGCTGGCGATTACTCGTGCAGTTGGGCAGTGGTTGGGGAGGTGGAATGCGCGCAGGCCTCCAATACGATGGCCAGTTTTACTGTCCTCTGTCCTATTTACACACGAGGTCAACCCCTGTTGAGATCGCTCGCTCGCTCGCTCGCTCCTTGCCCGCTGCCACTTTGCCCCCTTTCCTCGTTTCCACTTCCAACACTCTGGTAGTACTTGCGGCAGGAGGCAGGCCTTCTAGCACTAGCACATAGCACGCGCACTGTTCTTACTTCTTATATTCTATTTGTTATCCCCCAAAATGACCACCCACCGCGTCCGCTTCAGCATCGACGACGAGCACGAGCAAGGAGGCCCGGTGCCCCCTCCACCTACGAGGAACCCGGACGTCCATTTACAGCGCATTAATGGCGGTCGTTCACGTCCTCAGCCGCCGATCCAATCTCCCGTTCCGCACGCCCTGCCCCCACAATATTTTCCGTTCACTCCTGACTTGTCCGACTTGCCGTCTCCGTCGTATCTCCCGGGCTACCATGGCTACCCTGCCCCTGGTTACGTAATGCAGAACGCGCCGTGGGTCAACCCCGGCCCCGGCCCTATCCAGCTCACACAGACTCTGAGTCGACAGCAAGGCCTTGGACTCAACATCTTGCCACCATGGCCGGTTCATACAGTCGAAGCAACCTATCAGGGACCACCTTACGAGATCGAGCCGTTCAGATTTCCACCTCCACCTGCTCCGATTCCTGTCCCACCGCCAATGTCGTCGATGGAGTGCTCAGGCCCGAGAAACGGTGGTGCCCGCGTTCAGCGTGGACCATGGCGGCCTCTCAATGTACCGGGTCAGGGAAGGCAGTTGACGCCGATCATGGGCTCGCCGCATTCTGGTATCGATGGTCGACTACACTCGCCAGTGGACGGACAATCTGAGAGTAGCGGAGACACGCTCTATGAGAGTATGGATGACGACGAGAAACTCGACGATTTCGATTTTTTAAGTAAGTCGAGCCTCCTTTGCATCGGATTGGTCTCACTGCGCCTATACAGAGACTCCGATTCCTGCATCGCCTCCTCGAGCGCACCTTCCGAGTCTCCGCTACGATGACACTGTACAAGGCGAATTCAATCATCGGCCACCACTACGTGCCCACTTCAGCGATGTACGACTAGGCACTGGAGGATTCCCGTTGTCTCGAAGCAAAAATACGTCCAGACTCGAAGAAGGCGGACTAAGGGCCCGACCAGGCATGTTTGCGTCCCTCCTCAGTCTCTACGGGGTCTCTCGCAACGCGCAACCGTCGTCTCAACATTCCAACGTACATACACTTTCGCGCGAGAACTCCATGATGTCAGAACGCCAAACTAGTCAGGTTCATTCGACTGCGTTGCAACGGGGAATAACAACGTGTAATCCAACCCTCGACGAAGACGATCCGCGAATCACCGGAGCTGGGCCGAATCGCCGTGACGAGGACAAACGACCAATTAGGCCGACTTTAATTCAAAGGCTTACGTCTCACTATGGAAAGCAGGCGAAAGATCCCAAGGGACCAGCAATCACGTATCATATCTCCCGTGAGTTGTTTTCCTCACAAATAGGCACATGCTCACAATTGTCACAGCAACCCTCCAACGCCATAAGTTCATCTTGCGCTTGGCAAAGGCACTTATGATGTTTGGCGCTCCCTCGCATCGTATCGAGTCTCAGCTTAATGCCACCGCTCTGGTCTTGGAAGTTCCCGCGCAGTTCGTTCATCTCCCCAATATCATCATCGCGTCATTTGGCGAAGCAGATGTGAATGCATCAGAGACTCACTTCATTAAGGCGTCTGGAGGGCTCAACCTCGGTCAACTGCACAAGGTACATCAGGTCTATCGGGAGGTTGTACACGATGAAATCGGAGTCGAGAAGGGCAGCGCATTACTCTCGCAACTTATCAAAGAGAAGCCGATCTATAGCTTGAAGTTGCGATGTGCGATTGCATTCCTGTGTTGTGCGTTGATCTGCCCTCTCGCTTTTGGTGGGTCATTCTTGGATATGTGGGTTGCGGGAGCATGCGGTGCCGTCCTCTGCTTCTTGCAACTGCATGCTGCTGGTAAAAGTGCGATGTATGCCAACGTCTTCGAGTAAGTCTGGTCCTCCTCGGATTAGATCTTTACTAAAGTGACTCGTAGGATCTCGGTCACTATCTTGATCTCGTTCGTGGCACGAGCACTCTCCAGTATACCATCCCAACTCTTCTGCTACGAAGCCATCTCATCATCTGGGATTGTACTCATCTTGCCTGGCTATCTCATTCGTATGTCATTATCAACCAAATAGGGACTCACCACTGACCTATCATTTGTTAGTCTGCAGTTCATTGGAACTGGCGTCAAAGAGTATTGTCAATGGAAGTGTACGCATGATTTACGCTATCATCTATGCACTGTTCCTTGGCTTCGGCTTGACAATCGGAAGCGATTTGTACCTCCTTTTCGACAACGGAGCTCGTGATCGATTATATTCTGCAACTGCTTCTCTGGACCATTTGGTTGTTCTCCACGGCAGCTTTCTCTCGGACAACTCAACAGTACCTGACTTCGAAGGCATGTTTACGTTCTCCAACGAGACCATGGCCTTCCAGCATAACACGGATCTGGGCTGCCATCGCAGGCCCGACTGGCCCTGGTATCAACAGCAATTTCCAATGTGGACGCTGTTCATCCTTGTCCCGGCCTTTTCGCTATTCTCGAGTTCGTGGAGTTTGCAGCCTCTTCGGAGTCGCCAATTGCCGGTCATGGTCTTCATCAGTTGTGCAGCATTTGCGGCAAACACGGCGGCAAACAGGTACATCTTTAATAGGAGTGACATCGTCAGTGCGATTGGAGCGTTTGTCATCGGGTGAGTAAAGTTGATAAGTGACGGAGAGCTCGTCTTGAAGATTATCCGCAGATTGCTCGGAAACATCTATTCACGTCTCTTCCGTGGTACGGCTTTCCAGGTGATGGTTGTTGGTGTCTGTTTCCTTGTACCGGTACGTCTAGATCGTACAGTAATATTTCTAATGAGGTATGCTCATCACCATGAAGTCGGGTATTTCTGCGGCGGGCGGTTTGACAGGGAACTATCGGGGTGACGACCACGACCAGTACACGACCGGCTTGACACTCGGTTTCAAAATTGTTCAAGTCGCCATCGGCATTACTGTTGGATTATTCGGAAGTGGATTACTGGTTTATTCGTTTGGATCGAAGAAAACCGGCGCGCTCTTCGCCTTCTAGAACACATTCTGCGATACCCATTTGGACACTCACCAACACCGTACACTTTTGTTCATTTGTAGCCTGAGTTTGGAAATGTAGCGCTTCAGGCGGAGAGTACAGAAGAAGAAGGATACAGAGTAAGAACCCGAAATGAGCAGAATTATACTTAGGGTAGTAACTTGGAGTGAATATTTGCTAACGAATTCGAGGCATGGCTGAGGCTGAGAGTGAGGCTGAAAGGTTCACAGTTTGACATTCACCTTTTTTTCATTCTGGCCACTCGTTTGCATTATGGACGTAAGCTCGCTGATCGCCGCCTCATCCTCAAAATCTCGATCCACCGAAGTCGTCAAAGAGGTACCTTTGCAGGTCGACGCGGGACTACTGGCGGTATTCGACTCAAACGAGCTGAACGAAGAAGACTATCGGTCCGTTGAAGCTGTGCGCTTGGCTTAAGCTCTTCACTCACTACAATATACGACACCTTCACCATTTTATATAGAGCAGATACGGAGGCCTATCTACAGGCAACCGCACGAGACGGTGTTCAAGCCCTTATCAATGGCCTCTTCGATCTACCTATTCAAAAGTCTGGAGACGGTCCCCTAGCTATGCTACCCACGATCGAGACAACATTACCACGAGCAAAACCCCTACCAAAGCCGAAACCCCCGACAAAATGGGAACAATTTGCTGCTGCGAAAGGAATTCAGAAAAAGCAGCGCGAGAAGAAAGTATGGGACGAAGAGAAGCAAGAATGGGTCAACCGGTGGGGACGAGGTGCCAAGAACAAGGAAGTTGAAGAAAAATGGGCGGTGGAAGTCCCAACCAATGCGCGTACGTCTCACACAAGGATCAAGGATCTGTGATCCATTTGAGGCCTTTGAGTATTGAGAGTGACAAGCGGCTGATTTTTTTTCTTTGAATTTTTTTTTGAGCAGCGAACGATTACGATCCATTCAAGGAGGCCCGTGATGAGCGTAAAGCTCGAGTTACCAAAAATGAAAAGCAACGACTTGCCAACGTTGCACGGGCACAAGGAACTTCTGCCGCTGCGCTCAAAGAAGAGAAGAGGGCGCAATTAAATCGACACATCGCCCAAACCCGAACAAGCACGGCGAGTATGGGGAGGTGAGTATTGGGGTTATACCATGATGTTTTGTAGGATATTTTTTCACCTGATGCTCCCTCGCAGGTTCGATCGCAAGCTGGAAGGAGAACCAAAAATCCAAGGGGTCAAACGAAAAGTACGCATTCGATCCTCCGTTCTCCGTTCTTTTTCCTGTTTGGGGGTTTGACCGTCTAATTCTTATTCACAGTTTGACCCCAACGAGCGGTCTGCCGATGAGGAAAGGAAGGCTTCGCTAGCAATTGCGGCAAAATTGGACAGGGATGGACCGGCTGCAAAGAAATCGCGAAAAGAGGGCACCGGCGGAGGGGACGGTGTTCTCAATGTGCGCAAAGCGATTCGGCATGCTAGTGGTGGGAAAGGTGCCCTTGCTTTGGCTCAAGGTAACAAGAAGAGCGGCGGTAAGAAAGGGAGGGGACAGGCAGCGCCAAAGGGCAAGAATAGGCGGCGATGAATGGGAGAATACACTGCTTTTTTCTCACCATATGAGAGACATTAACAGTTCTAGCTGGATACGGCGCATTCTGAACCACTCAGCTCTCCCGTCTCCGGTCGCTCTCAGGTTGGTGCGTTGTCCAAGCGCTTGGATTGGTTGGTTCTCTCTCCTCCATACGATACGAATATTTCCAGCCCAGGATCTGCCATTCTCCAGGCTGCTGACATCTCATTTCTTACCCACTTAGCGTCGTTGCAACGGTCCTCTTGTTCGCGTCCACAGCAACTATCTAAACTATCTAGCTACATCGACGTTTGAAACATAGGGAAGGTTGTCTAAATGTTGGTTTTTCTGTGTCCCTCTCATATATAGAGAGGTTATAACAAGGCCCCGTTTCGCCCTCCCATTGCCGTCCTCGATGGAATTCCCCACTCCCAAGCTCTCAATATTATTATCGCCCCGCCATTGTGTCCTTCGGTGATTCCAGTCGTCTCTGCTATACTCGCACCGCATGATCATGCCTTCTGGCACATGAGGAATCATCTCAGGAGCACTCTCCTCCTTAGTACTAGTACCAGAAGACTCGTCGGCAGCACGGTCTCACACAGCATTTCCTCTGTCCGAATGGGTGGTACGAAATCGAGAAAAGTATGCTCCATCCTGGTCGTCACGGTGTGCCTAATCACTGTCCCTCTCTGTCCCAGGGCTATAGTACAACAGCCCAAGATCACTCGAGTGGTCGGTCGTCCTAACGCGGTTCGCATAAACTCGTGTACAGACGGCATGACTTGTCAAGCGAAGCAAGGCCAGCTTCTTTGGGTCCCGGCGACGCGCAGTGCAGTCTTAACTCTCCGACGGCCAGAATTTTCTTTGAGAAACAACCGCATGCGAGCCGATACCCCAATGACTTTGACCGTCGAATAGCCCCCGTGCTCTATTTGTCCCTCGTCGGCGTATCACGTCAGCAAGACGTAAAACCTCCTGGTGGGTCGATTCTGTTGTGCTCTTCCGCCGCATCCGTCGAGCAGGTATCCTTTTCCCAAGCCCGCTGCCAAATGGGAGGACTCACCGAGGTCAAGGTTTAGTGAGGTGAGTTGTGGTTGTAGAGACGGACAGGTGATTTTCTTTCTCTAAGTGAGTTGCGGTAGACTGGGTACGATCGAAGGATCGGGTCCAATGCCAACTTCCGCCTAAAGAGGGACCTGGGATTGAACTACCCCGCAAATTGGTTTGCGTTGACAGAGCGACACGGAGTTACCTGAATGGGTTGATGACGTACAATTCGAACCAATTGAGAACTAAGCATACCGGTTAGAGGAATGTGGGGCCTGACTTCTCCAGTGTGAACCAACTCGCGCATATTAAGACTATTTGAAACCGCTTAAACAGCTTTCTGATGCATACGAGTCCCCTTTGCGACAACGTATAACTCTTCCGGGCCTTCCAGAGATGTTTCCCCGGCGAGGCACAATCTCAGAAGGCAGTGACGTCTTGTACTTGTAATAACTGCGTATGAGAAGCCCCTTCGTCGATGTAAGCTGCTTTTGTGGTCGCCAAGGTCGTCCGGACTGACAAACCTAAGTTTTGAAGAGCCTTGCGGGGACCGGTATGTCCGGAACCATATGATATAGTGCAACCAATTTAAATACAGGCTATGTGCACTTACTGGGTGAGGGCGGTCGGTCAGGATTAATGTGCGGACTTCGGTCTTTCGTCGGGGTGGGGTGAATAATGACGCTAGTCCCAGCCTTGTACACCTTATCGGCACCATAAATTCTCCTTTTATGATCAATAGGTTTTGAAGCTCGTTGTCTGATGATTACGGTGCCCAAAAAACAAAACAAAAAACTAGAATAAATCTGGTGAGACAAAAGAAAGAGAAGAGGGACAGGCGTGAAATGATAGGTACTTTGGCGTGATGTGATGATCAACCATGTATAAATACCATTAATGGAAAAGGCAATTATCGCGCAAAAAAGTCCAAGAAATTTCGGAACCGGTGAACTGTGGTCCAAATAGTTGCCACACCACTTCCTTAATCCTCGAATTGCAATTTTTTCTCCCCCCAGTCCACACTGAGTTCCTGCTCTGGTTGACGAGGTGACGCACTGGTACCAATTTCTTCAAAGTAGGGTGGCGGCATTGGGGTCTGTACAGACGAACGATGATAGGTAGGGGTACGTTGAAAACTGGGATCGCTGGTGGCCCAGGGTGGGACAGTGGCTAGTGGTTCGCTGCTATTCCAACCACTGGTCACCTCACTATGTTGTAGTGAGGAGTCCGGAGCGTTCGGGACGATGGGCTGTGACAAGTCGAGAGCGTTCGGAACGATGGGCTGCGGGTGCTGTGGTACTGGACTGTCAGCGGTAGTCTGATTCTGATAAGTTTTAACCCCTTGAACAGCTTTGCGCTTGTTACGGCGTTTGTGGAGACAGACCCCCAAGGACAGGAGTACGACTAGTGAGAGGGTACCCAGAGAGACCCCAGTAGCTATACCAATCGTTGTAGCAAATTTGTTCTTAGCATCAGCATCCTGAGCCGTTTTCCCGTCGGTTACAGATGAGGTGCTCTACAGGAGAATCAGATGGGAGATGGCCACATAGAGCGAGATTACACTTACAGCAATTTCAGTCGATACAGAGCTAGTTGCGGACCGAGAGGACTTCAAAGTCGACGAGACAACCTAAGGAACATTAGATATGTCGGGTCTGTTTTATCACCGCTGCTCACTCTAGATATACAACTGAGCACTCCAGAGGAATCTGGTTTGCAATCATAACTAGAAGTGCAACAATGTTGGTCTATCATGACGGTTGCATGAGTACGCTCATTAACCAGACCTGGCCCTTACCACAGCAAGTAGTACCTTCTGGACAACACCTGTTCCAATTAGAGGCACTCTCATTTGATAGAAATTGCACTGCTCACCCTCCTGGACATGGACGTTCGTTGCTCGAGCAGCAAATGGTGGTTCCATCAGTAATTTGGGCGCAGAGACTGGTACTCGAGCAACAAAGGGAGCCCGATGGACAACAGACTGGATAACGGACGTCGCAGCATGGGAAGGTTAAATCTGTACAGACTGGAGTGGTGCCAGCAGGGCACATGGTCTCCTGTCCATGCAGCGAAGCATAATTTATAAGCCCCTTTGAGGATTTGGCATCTAGAAGAACGGACCTGGCGTATTCCTAATCGTCCTGGAGGAGGCTGTCTCGCCACACTGCCGATCCCAGGCGTACCATTGGTCATGCGGAATATGTCTTGGTTAATTGGAAAATCATAGATCGGTTCTGGCGATGGTCGGATCTCCTCTGCGATTGCGAAGACATCCTTCAGAATGAGCACAAGCACGAGCAGCCGACTGAACATATCGTAATCAAGTGGACCTGGAGCTCAAACGGCGATTACTTATATTCACTTCCTGTATGCTGGCTTGCCTGGCTTGCAGCGTGCTCCGGTTCTGTAGCGGCTGGGACGACAGTGCGGACAGTCTCCTTCAGTCGTTTTGCAAATTTCAGTTGGGGACAGGTGAAGGTAGATATGGAGAATCCAATGCATTGGAATTGCAATATTAATACTCAAACATTGGGTGACAGGGCCCTGCCAAGACGGACTCACCTAGACCCCGTAGTGTGAGATGGCCTCCTGAAAGTCATTTCTTTGATCGGAGCTACAAATGTATTATTGTCTTATTGGCGATCCGTGTGGTATACCAAAGGTGATCAGAGGGTGAGCTTTTTTGCTACCTTCTAGGTATGGTGTAGAGGCTTCGGCTGCTGCTGCACAGGCGTCGTACGGGTTGACAAGTTCCTTAGATTTTGAGAGCGGAGACATGAACGTAATTCGTCCCAACAAAGGTGTGGTCTGCTTAGTCGGCGATGGGCGGTGTTGATTTTGGAGCAAGCGGAAGCAGGCTTGACAGGGTCCGCTGTAGGGTCTGCCACGGGCACTGGGCGAAGATCCGTTGGAAATGTTGGTGGGACAGTCGCCCACCGAATGTCCCTCACCCCTAGACGGAATGTGTGCCCTTAATGCCTGCAGATCGTGTGTTGGAGCAGGCACGCTCTTTCCGGACATTATAAATAGTGGCTCGAGTGATAACTTACACATACGCTCCACAAATTGCCCCGAGGGCTCCCGAAACAAGAAAACCTTTTCCCAGCCCGTTGCCAAATGGGAGGACGATCTGAGGTCATGGTTTGATGAGGTGGTTTATTCTTGTAGATACGGAAAGGCAATGGTCCTCTAACAAGAACAAGTGCATTGCGATAGAGTCAGTGGTATCGAGGAGCCGAATCCAGCGCCGTATTCATGCTTCTGCTTCCGCCCCGAAGAGTGCCTTGGATTGAACCGCTTGGTACATCGGTTCGTGTTCACAGGGCAACACAAAACGCTTGGGTAGGATGATGACGTATAATTTGATCCAATTGAGAAATAAGATATGGGCTAATACGGGCTAGAGGAGTTCTTGTTCCGTGTAGGGCCTGACTTCTCTTGTGGACTGAGGAATGAGACTGCGCTTATGCAGGCCTTTTGCGACCGCCTCTATGACTTGCTTATGCATATGAATTTCTGCTTCGATAACGTACAGCCCTTCCAGGCCCTTCGCAGATGAAGCCGCTTGCCTGGTCGCCAAGGTCGTGCAGACCAACGAAGGAGAACCAAACCTGAGTTCGGAGAGCCCGCGGGGGACTGTTATGTCTGGAACCATGGGGTCCGTCTTGTCTTAATCCTTGTAAACCATCTTCTTTTATGACCAATAGGTGTTTGGTACTCGTCGCCTGATCATGGTCCCAAAAAAAGGCTATGGTGAGGAAGAGGAGAAGAAGAAAGCGAAAAAAAAAAGGCGTGAAATGGTGGGTACTTTCCTCATGGCCAACCATGTAGTAGCACGTTACTATATTTTACAATTCAAAAGCAATTATCACACAAAAAACCCAGTAGCCGGTTCGTCCGTCTGATGGCGACCCGGAGATTTCCGTGAAATCTCGGGACTGTTGGACTATTGCCCAAATACGTGTCACCCCCCTATTCCGTAACCCGCCGATCGCACTTATACCAGAATTGCACCTTGTCCCGTGCTTGGTTGGAGAGGTGAAGCACTACTGGTACCAATTTCCTGAGAATGAGATGGTGATGTTGGAGTATGGACAGGTATACCATAATAGGAAGGGTCTCGCTGGAAACTGGGGTTGCCCGTGGACCAGAGTGGGGTGGTGGCCGGTGGTTGGCTCCTATTCCAACCATGGGTCACCTGGTTATGTTGCCATGAGGAGCTCAGAGCAGCGGTGGTCTGTGGGTGTATTGGTGCTTGACTGGAGTGGGCCGTTTGGTTCTGGTTAGTTTGGACCTCTTGAGCAGCTTTACGCCTGTTACGGCGCCTGTGGAGGCAGATCCCCAAGGAGAGGAGTACGACTATTGCGATGATACCCACTGAGACTCCAGTCGCTACACCAATCGTTGTATCGTTTTTGTTTTTAGCATCCTGAGCCGTTTTCTCGGTGATTGCAGTTTCCAGGGCTCGGGAGATGCTCTACAGGGGAATTAAATGTGTGGTGGCTACGTAGGGTGATATTATACTTACAGACAATTCCTGTGACCTAGAGCTAGCTTCGGACAGAGAGAACAGAGAGAACAGAGAGGACCGCTCAACCGAATTGACAACCTAAGGAAACATTAGATACAATGCGGTCTATTTATCACCGCTGCTGCTCACTCTTTTTATGCAATCGAGCGTTCCAGAGGAATCTGGCTTGCAATCATAACCGGCAGAGCAACAAGATTGCCCTACACCAACGGTGGCATGAGAGCACGCATCAACTTGATCCAATCCTTACCACAGCAAGTATAGCGGGCTGGACAACATCTGTTCCAATTAGGAGTCCTCTCTTTTGGTAGGCATCGCAGTGCTCACCCTTCTGGACACCCAGTATCCGTGAACCGACAGCAAATAGTTCCATTAGTAACCTGAACGCAGCGAGTGGTAGCCGAACAACAAGAAGTGCCCCCTGTACAGCAGTTCGAATAACCGATGAGGCAGCATGGGGTGATTGAGTTTGGACAGGCCAAAATTTCACCACTATTGCATGTGTTTGCCTGTTCATGCAGCGAAACAGGGCTTATAAGCCCCTTTGAGGATTTAGTATCTAGAAGAACGGACCTGGCGTATTCCTAATCGTCCTGGAGGAGGCTGTCTCGCCACACTGCTGATCCCAGGCGTACCATTGGTCATGCGGAATATGTCCTGGTTAATTGGGAAATCATATATCGGTTCTGGCGACGGTTGGATCTCCTCTGCGACTGCGAAGACATCCTTCAGGACGAGCACAACCACAAGCAGTCGACGGAGCATATCGTAATCAAGTCGACCTGGAGTTCCAAAGGGACTGCTTTTTGAATGCTGGCTTGCAGCATGCTTATCTGGCTTGCAGCATGCTTATCTGGCTTGCAACATGCTCGTCTGGCTTGGCGAACAGAATGCAGAAGGGACAATGTGGGCAGTCTCCTTCATTGCATAATTTGGTTGGAGGCAGGCGGTTAATCGAGGGGAGATCGATCGGAGAACATCGGACAATGCCCAAACACAGCCAACACCTAGGAACCATTAGCGGTTTGTGTCGTCACGCTAAAGAGGCTTGCTCGACCAGTGCCTGGACCTGTGGTGCGTAGTAGTCGAGGAATGGATCGGTATCGCCAGCCGGCTCCCAGGAATCCGGCTGCCAGATTCCTGGGAGTGAGTCTGGCATCTAAGGATCAGCGGGTCCAAGGTCCCTAAAGGCTCGAGTATTGATTTTGGACATTTTCGGCTTGCCTTTCGGCTTACATTGCCAGCAGCGGAATTTAAGACAGCTTCCCTGTTACAACCCCGACCGTTTAGTCCGCTAATTATGCGGGAAAACTATTTGACGGTCGAAACACGTGCCACACTTTTGTCCTCACATCCCACCATATGCATATGACCTGTCTCAATTCTAACTGAAATGCCAAATTGTTGTGGCGTTGGGCCTTGTCCATGAAAATCCTGTCCAATAGAGCTAAATTTAATGGAAATACCAAGTCAGCTTCGGGCTCAAATCTCCAACCGTCATTGCTCACGACGACCTTGTTTGGTACAATACTCAGCTATTAGTCGACTGTCGCGATTTCAAGTTCCGCACAACACCTCGGTAATCGTTGGAGGTAGAGAGCGTCTTGACCTGTGGTGCCTTCATATCGCCGCGTCCGCCGCTTGCCCCTAGATTTCCATTCCCTCTCCGTGTCGGGACCCTCTCCACCTCAAGACGGGATCTCACGCTATGCGACGGGCTGCCCCTCGCTGCTCGAATACTTTCCAAGTAGGGTAGGCAAGATCGTGCGACCTCGTGCGACCTGGACGACGGTACTCCTTTGTTGGCCTGCTTGTGTACAGAGGCCATCCATGCCCAGTTCAGGTAAGGTCATCGTTTAAGCATATCCAGGGCAAGATCAGTGGGCCTAAAAGGAATGCGGACAACAAAGTTGACAACAACGAAAAGGTGGCGGGGACGTCAGTGACTCATGTTCAGTATATAGAAACAGGACCACGAGAGCGGGACTTAGTGGAGCCACAGCAAGTAAGAGGACGTGGTTGATTTCAATAGCACCCATATTGAGAGAACGAGATATGGCCTGTATTCGGCCAATAATCTATTGAGACGCCCTGGGGACGTCAGATCAAGTTGGGGCTCACGTCTTTCATCGAAACGCAGTTCAATAACCTTTGTACACACTTCCGTCTTTGATGAACCTAACATCCCAACGTCCCTGGTCCTGTTGTTGGATCAAGTTCCAATACGCGATTGCGTGCGGCTTGCCACTGAATTCACCGCCCGGGGTCCCTCCGTCTGAACTCACTTGAGTGCCAAGGTAGAACCGGTTGTTGCGACCTCTGTATAGCTTGGTGATCGAGGCTGCCTCAATGAGGTAGGCCAGTAGTCGTTTCTGAGACGCCAAAGAGAGAAGCATCGGGATGGGAACTGCTGGAGCAACACCGTGGATATTGGAGGTAGCAATGAACACCTTGCCCAGGGAGTTGCGTAAGCCCTTGTGCTGTTCACCCGTGCGTGTCTAACAAACCTTTGGAACATCCGCCCCAAGGCTCTCCCAGGCAGCTACTGCCTGCTGGATTGCAACAAAAGCACCGCCTGCACCTGATTCTATATCTCTGTAATCCCGTGTTACTTTTCAACTATAGCGTGCGGGCGGGTGCTCACTTCAAATACACAGGGTACGGTAGGGAAAACGGGTCGTCGGCAACTGGTGGAGGGCTGAGCGCTGCCACTATTGCAAAGAATGAGAGTAAGCTGGTTGGGTATTTGGGTGTAACCAAATAATGCACCGTTATAGACAACCACGTTAGGCGGGGCACCGAAGCTCTGCTTTACCTGTTTGAACGCAGAGGCGATGTCGTTTTCATTGGTCACATCAACCTTGAGGGGCAATGCCTTGCCTTCAGTCGGATCGGACTGCGAGCGGGAGGCGACTGCGACTTTATAGCCTTCGTCGTAGAATTTGAGGGCGACGGCCTGCCAAAGGGTGCAACCGTTCAGTTTACTGAAACCACGAGCAGCTACCACGGGTCACCTTTCCAACGTTTCCACCAGCGCCGAGAATAAGTGCCACACCTGGGGTCTTCAAAGTGGGTAACTGCTCGGTGAGTGGGACCTGGTTTGCGGCCATCTCTGGTTTAACGAGTGGGAAGCAGCTGAATAGGACGATCTAATATATATCAATGCGCGGTACATGAATAGAGAAATGGTGCCGTCATGCTTACCACGAAGCCGAGGAGTACTACTGACAGGCTCCGAAAGTCAAAGGGCATCCAAAATGCAATGGAGCCGCACGGTACAGGATTACGGAGCCTTGTAGCCTTGTAGCCTTGTAGCCTTGTAGCCTTGTAGCCTTGTAGCCTTGTAGTCTTGTAGCAGCGCTGGCGTCGAGTTCAGGTGATACGTCCCCAACAGGCTGAGATGGCGTGCGTATGACGAAATCAAGTTGAGATAATCAGGATGGCGCGGGTGAGAGAACGTTCATGATTTGCTTGCTTTGAATACCACCATCCCACGTAATACAATGCAAATCTTCGCAGGTTGCATAGTAAATTTCTTCCCTCCGTAGTGGGTACTTCGCAGGTAGATATCGCCGCCTGTACAAGGTCCATAAATCGCCAGCTACAGAACGCCCCTAATGATATGCCTATTGGTCTTTTATGGTGGTTTATTAGTCACCCTAAACGCCATCTCCTACACTAAGTTGCTCGGATATTCGAACTTCTCGAGGGGCATGAAGCCTTCCTTGATCGCCCTAGCACTGACAAACCGATAAAAGAGCGCGATGCTACCTGCTTTGTCGTTGGTACCACTTGCGCGTCCTCCACCAAACGGTTGTTGTCCTACGACGGCCCCAGTGCACTTTTCGTTGTAATAGATATTCCCCGCGGCATGACGAAGCTTGCTCGTTGCTTTCTGGAGAACGGACCGATCTTGGGTAAAGCTAGAACAAACTGTGAACACGGGATATCGATGGTGGAATCAACAAATGCGTACATAGCTCCAGTCAAAGCGTATTCAGTTGTCGTATCGATGAGTTCCAGGGTTTTGTCAAAGTCAGCGTCCTCATACACGTAAACCTACAAGATGAGGTAACATCAGCCTAGCATCTGGGAGATATGTGGCTCACTTACGGTCATGACGGGGCCGAATATCTCCTCTCTCATGGTGATCGACCTGGGGTCCCTCGTTTGGATGATAGTTGGCTGGACAAAGTATCCAGTCGAATCGTCAGCGTTTCCACCACACAGAATCTCCCCGCCCTCTTGCTTCGCCTTGGCAATATAGCCAGTGATCTTCTCGAATGCAGGTTTGCCGCTATGAATGGTGAGTCGACTGCTCTAAAAAGCCACCAAGGACAAGGACTCACATTACTGGGCCCATGAAGTTTTCCCACCGCTCTGAGGGACCAACTTTAATTTTCTCAGTCTCCTCCAAAAGCATCTGCTTGAACTGGGGCCACACCGACGAAGCTACGTAGACTCTTGAAAGTGCTGAGCACTTCTGACCTATCCACATTATGTAAGCTCCCAACATTAGGGAGGGCAACGAGGAGAATATGAAAACTGACCCTGGTACTCGAACGCGGACCTCACACTTTGCAGGACGGCATTCTTCACATCGGCGCTCTGGTGCATGAGGTGCCAATTCTTTCCTCCCGTCTCACCAACGACACGTGGGTACGACTTGTACGCGCCCTGGCCGACGTTGTCACCAATTTCCTTCCAAAGACTCCTGAAGACCTTAGTGCTCCCCGTAAAATGTAGCCCGGCAAATTCGCGATGTCCCAGTGCGGTCGTAACGACATGGGCCGGTGGGCCGGGAACGAACTGGATTACGCTCGGGGGCAAACCAGCCTCGAGGAGGATACGATGAATGAGGTAATTGGAGTAAATAGCCGTGGATGAGGGTTTCCATAGGACAACATTCCCTACGAGCGCTGGTGCGCCGGCGAGGTTGCCACCGATGGCGGTAAAGTTGAAGGGGGAGACCGCGAGTACGAACCCTTCTAGCGGTCTGTACTCGAGGCGGTTCCAGCAGTATTGCGCGTTCTCTGGTGGTTGCTGGCTATACAATTCCTCGACGCATTTCACTCCAAAGCGGAAGAAATCCGCGAGCTGTAAGAGCGACTCAGTAAACGTGTGAAATGTAATAGAAAAAAAAGGTAGAATGGTTATGGGTGGACCCCCTGCGCTCACAGGCATGAGACGCGGGTATTTGAGAGGAAGCAGGGGTACGGGAAGGGAAGAAACACACCTCAGCAGCGGCGTCTATCTCCGCCTGCCACGCATTCTTGCCTTGTCCGAGGATAGTCGCTGCCATAATCTCATAGCGATACTTCCCACTAATCAAATCCGCCGCCTTCAAGAAGATAGCGGCACGGTCGTGCCAAGGCATGTTCTCCCACTCTCCCTTCGTAGCTAATGCATCCTCAATAGCCCGCCGTGTGAGCGCGGCATCGGCTTCGTGGTACGCGCAGAGGTGGTGTGCGTGCGAGGCCGGGAGGGGCTGCTTTGAGAGTTTCCCAGTCTTGACCTTATGATGGGATGGTGTGAGTGCGTATACAGTGATAGAACTGAAGCACGCTGTGCCAACGTACGGGTTTGCCATTTATGACGCAGGGAACTTCAAATGGTAGCTCGGCTTTCATTTTCGCGATAGCGGCATCTAGAGCTTTCCTATCTGCGGATCCGGGTGCATACGAACGCTAGGACAGACGACCGGAGTTGGTGGGTATTGGGATATATGGGAGGGGTGAAACTCACCATTGGCTCGTTTTCGATAGCGGGGACTTTGAAGATTCCGAGATGGGCAGAGGAAGACATGGTTGTTCGGAACCTTGGGCCATGGAATTGGTAGGTGCGTTGCTCGGCGCGTAGGGGAGTTATTCGGCGCGTAGTTGTGGAGGTTAGACCCCGGCTTGCTCGCGGGACATGGTACAACGACTTGGAGTAAGAAACTGGGAGACGTGAAAACGTGGTCATGGTTCAAGGTCCTAAAATGGGCTTACGGCGTGACCAGCCTCCATCTGAGATCCGAGGCGAGCATTCATTTCATCAAATGACACTTTCACAAGACCACGTAAAAATGAGACACAATATTCTGGATTAAAAGCCAGTCATCTAGATAGCAGTACATTTCTCGTACAAGAGGACAAGAGGTAGAAGTTCGAATACAAGGTTCTTAAAGTGGCAACGACAGAGGCCAAGACCGAATAAAGATATGATCGTGAATCATCACCACACGGTGCCTAGAAATCCTCGTCTAAGCAGAATCCACGCGAGGCCGCAGTGGGTGACTGTTCATCATTGGACTTGACCGACTGGTTCACGCCGGCCTTGGCATAGTCAGAGACACGCTTCTCGAAGAAGTTGGTCTTGCCCTGGAGAGAGATCATATCCATAAAGTCGAAGGGGTTGGTGACATTGTAAACCTTCTCGTTACCGAGGGCGACGAGCAGGCGATCAGCAACAAACTCGATGTACTGGCGCATCAAGGTGGCGTTCATGCCGATGAGGGACACGGGGAGTGCGTCGGTGAGGAACTCTTGCTCGATGACGACAGCTTCGGTGATGATACGGCGGACGGTGTCGGGGTGGGGGCGCTTGCGAAGGTGCGAGAAGAGGAGGCATGCGAAGTCGGTGTGCATACCCTCGTCACGAGAGATGAGCTCGTTCGAGAACGTGAGACCGGGCATCAGTCCGCGCTTCTTCAACCAGAAGATCGAGGCGAACGACCCGGAGAAGAAGATGCCCTCGACTGCAGCGAATGCAATCAACCGCTCAGCGAATGTCGAGCGTCGGTCGGAGATCCATAGCAGGGCCCAGTCCGCCTTGCGCTTGATGCATGGGATTGTCTCGATGGCGTCAAAGAGATACTCGCGCTGAGCCACGTCCTTGATATAGGTGTCGATGAGGAGCGAGTATGTCTCGGAGTGTATATTCTCCATCATAATTTGGAAACCTATTGGGCAGGAGGGTCAGACCTGGGGCAAGGCGACAACAGAAAGAAGGGTGGGCGACAAAATAAAAACCTACCATAGAACATCCGAGCTTCTGCAACTTGAACTTCACCAGAAAACCGCTCGACGAGGTTCTCGTTAACGATGCCATCAGAGGCTGCGAAAAAGGCGAGAACGTGCGAAATAAAGTGGCGCTCGTTTTTGTTAAGCCTGTTCTCCCAGTCGTGGAAATCCTTGGAGAGATCTACCTCCTCGGCGGTCCAGAACGACGCCTCCGCCTTTTTGTACATTTGCCAAATCTGTTCAACCTGTTAGTCACCTGGCCGACCACCCTCGAAAAGCCTGAAAAGGCCTGTGGTACGTACTTCGTTGTACTGAATCGGGAAGAGGACAAAGCGACGCTTAGATTCTTTGAGAAGAGGCTCGTCCTTCTCGTCGAGTTCGACGTCGCCAACGAAACGTTGGCGGGAGTCATCGACATCCTCCTTCAACGACTAGACTGGAAGACTCGGTAGGCTTTTGAGTGAGGTCGAGGGCCTGAGGGTCGAGGCAGAGGGTGTCAACAGCGTTTGCCACCTTAGAGGTGGAAGTCTCCTCGAAGAGGGTGGGAGCGGCGACGGCAGCAGACATGATTGTTATGAGTTTTAGGTGTGCGTTGCGGAGGGCTGCACTGCGGAATCCCGAGGTTGGTCGGTGTGGTCGGTGTGGTAGTGGTTGGAGGAACAGAAACATACGCGTCGGAAATTTCAATGGAAATACTGCTGCACACGTGACTTTGCACACGTGACCTTTAAGGTTACCAGGCTCACAGCAGAAATAGAGGATTCAGGACGTAAACCAAACGATCCGAGGTGCAAGTACATCTTGTAAAACTAAATAGCACGATATTTTCGAAGAAATCCCACCAAAACATCCATTTCTCTCTGGACAAACTCATTCCCGCGTCATTGACACGGCGGAAGGCCACAGAACTCCGAGTAAATGAATAAAGGGGCCACACACTATATTACAATGTACATTAGCGTTCATCTAGGCTGCAACCCGCCGAGACGCGGTAGCGATTGTTTGGCCCAAACACTGGGCCAAGCAACACAACGCGCCTTGGTTCCTGCCCGTCCCTGTCCCATATGGCCACTGGAGATCTCATCGTTATCGTTGGAGGTGGCCCGACCGACCTTACGACATCGTACCACCACCACAAGCTCAAACGCGTTCAGCAACCGAGTGTGCATTGCCGCCATCGACGCAACGATAGAGTATTGTTACGGCTCTCGTCATTGTTACTGCTTCACAAGCTCCACATTGATGGAGCTCCTCGTTCGGTGAGTAAGCTCGATTGTGGATGGCTTCAGTGACTTCTGCTGACGGAAACGCTGGCAAGGTGGCATTCAACCTGACCTTGACAGTACGTCTCTATCTTTTCCCACGCATCAGCATATTTTTCTAGGCCAAACTGGCCTGTCCGGACTTCAAAGTCGCCCCCGCTTCTCATTCTGGCAGCGACTCGGGGGTAAAGCGTTCGCCATTAAGGTGTATGTTCTACTGTAGTTCAGCTATTATGCCGATACACGATCTCAGTGATGTTTGTGGCTGTCGGGAGGCCCGTTCAAACACAGGACTGCATGGATTAGTTCTCTATTTATATGCTGTGATGTCAAAGTGGGCCTGTGGGCCTGTGTTGATGTGCAGACGAAGATTTTCCCTTCGACGACCGTTGAGCACGAGCTGGCTTGCTCCAGGAATTCTCGTTTATCCGAAAAGCCATAGTTGATCCGCCCATCATCGAGTGCAGCCCTCACATGAACCTCAAACTTCCTCGTATACAGATTCTTTGCAGCCTCCGGTCCGGGCTGTGCACCCCGCAACAGTCGCACTCGTTCCCAATTCCTGACAATTCCTGAGGCTGGCGGAGAGGAGATAACTGATAACTACTTTCTACCTTGAATACCACCTCTGCCACCGTCCTCGTCGCTCTCTCTCCTGGCTGTGGCGGCAATCCATGGCCCTTCCGAGCCTTCACTCTCAACTCGTCTGCCTAGATAACCTGCAGGAGACCTTGCAGAGAAGGTAGTTATCACACCCAGCTCGTAATCAGCCGGGTTTCTGACGAAATTATCTCCAAGGCTGGTCCTAGAGAGAGCATAGTCGGTCTTTGGCCCTCAGCAGAGTCCCAGAAAATTAATATGACCTCCACCTCAGTACCCCTTCCCTCACCGCATGGCGTACCGACCTGCATAAGATTACACCGCGTGTTACGTCTGGGTTACGTGACGTTTTCCTCTCCTTGGTCGAGGCCTCCGAGAACAGTAACGTGCATTCTGCCGAAGAGCCGCATTCACCTGAGAACCGCTACAGATCTTCAATCTCGTCAGGACATGGAAACAAGATTTGAGTCGCAAATTCAAGAGGTCATCGCGGCCACAGAAAAGCTTGTGAACTACATCTTGCATAGTCCCACCGCTGAAGCCTCTGATGCCATTGTAGCAAGGTTATTTTGAGCGCATCGCCGCTCGTTCGGAACAACTCCAGGAATTCGATGAATTCGCAAGGAAAGCCCTGGAAGAGAGGGAGCTCCGGTACAAGGAGTGGAAGCCCTGGATACCTAAACCGGCGCCCCCAACTGCAACTCGTGGATGGCTTCGGTCCAAACCGAGGAACCCACTGAGAGGACAATATACGACGCGTACAACCTTGCAGCTCAGCGAAGCACCACTACACTAAGATTAGCAATCCCTTCTGATATGCCATATCGCAACGACATGCAAGTCAAACGATGTCTGAGCAACGGCAGAAGTCGCTCGATGCACGTTCAAAGATAAGGCCATTGCGGAAGTTGACGTACTCTTGTTTAATCTCCTTGATTATAACGTGTTAACTCCTATTCAGGACATTACTCTCACTTTTCAGGTAGCCATCGATGCCATAACCAAGTGTCTGCGGCTTTCGCTGAGGACCAACAGTGTGTTCACTCCTCTAACTTCTTTGCACGTCGTTGACAGTTCTCGAAGGGCATGTGCCAGCAACGCAAGCACCGGTGCGAGCAGGATCGTCAAAGCAGCCTGTGTCACTTTCGGCTTCCGTGTTGCCGGGATTTTCCAAGAGAAACTTGCATCCGAAGGCCAAAATATCTCTATAACTTCGATTCCATATAGTGATATTTT
>WNFL01259377.1_pt2 | contig 21053 bp, 13 predicted proteins | sample 5400361 | NCBI WGS metagenome assembly WNFL01 (sample SAMN13153351, study PRJNA577476) | soil metagenome | isolation source: 40 cm soil on Douglas fir-dominated hillslope | place: USA:California | collected 2013-09-17
CTGGCCATGGTCGGGACCCTGCCCGGCCGAACGCAGGGCCTCGGGCTCGTCACCGAGCCGCTGATGCGCGACCTCTCGATCGACCGCGTGCTCTTTGCCGAGATCAACCTGGCGGCGACGCTCGTGGGCTCTCTCTTCTGCCTCGGCATCGGCCGTCTGATCGACCGCGCCGGCAGCCGGCTGGTGTTGACGGTGGTTTCTCTCTCCCTGGGCGTGGTCGTGCTGGCCATGAGCGGGACCCACAGTGTGTGGCCGCTACTCGTGTTGATCACGCTCACCCGCGGCTTCGGGCAGAGCGCGCTTTCGGTGGCGAGCCTGGCCCTCGTCGGCAAGTGGTTCTCCCGTCGGCTCAACCTGGCCATGGGTGCGTATGCGCTGGTGATGAGCATCGGCTTCATGGCCGCGTTTCCGGCGGTGGGCGCCGTCGTGCAGGCGAGCGGCTGGCGCGTCGCCTGGGCGGGCGTCGGTCTCGCTCTTCTCCTGGTCCTGGCTCCACTCTCCTGGCTGCTCGTGCGCTCGACCCCCGAAAGTGTCGGCCTCGAAGTGGACGGCGGCCGAGGTCCCGCGGAAGGCACGGCCGCCGCGGCGGGGGCAAGCCTCCAGCAGGCGCTTGCCACGCCGGCCTTCTGGGTCTTCGCGCTCGCCGCCTCCGTCTACGGCCTTGCCGCCTCCGGGATCGCCCTCTTCAACGAGTCGATACTCGCCGAGCGCGGGTTCGACCCATCGACCTACTACCGGACGCTGGTGGTGACCGCCCTCACCGCCCTCCTCGGGAATTTCGCGGGCGGGGCGTTCGCTTCGCGGGGCTCCCAGCGCCGGCTGCTGGCGGTGGCGATGCTGCTCCTGGCCTTGTCGCTCGCCGCCCTCCCCTGTGTGACGACCCAGGCCCAGGTGATGGCCTACGCGGTGGCGATGGGCCTGGCCGGCGGCTTCGTGATGGTCGTGTTCTTCGGCTTCTGGGGGCGCGCCTATGGCCGCGCCCATCTCGGCCGCATCCAGGGGTCGGCCCAGATCCTCACCGTCCTCGCCTCGGCGGTGGGCCCGCTGATCCTCGCCCAGTGCGTGGCGTGGACGGGCTCCTACGCGGCGGCCTTCTATACGCTGGCCGCGGTGGTGGCCCTGCTCGGCCTGGGCGCGGTCTTTGTGCCGGTGCCGGCCGGCGCCGAGGTGCGCACGGCCACAGCCTGACGCCGGTCTACCGGGAAGGGGTCGGCATGGGTCGCTGGCAGACAAGCCGCTCACCGGTGGCCAGGGACCCCACAGCAGGACGGGCATTGTCTGGCCAGCGGTTACCTGGTTTACGGTACTGCATCATGCGGAGGACCGCCTTCTCCGTTTCTTCGAAGTCGTCGATGTAGAAGTCGTTAGGGTCCATCATCCCTTTGAAACTCACGAGGTGCTGGAGTCCAAAGGCATGTCCAAGCTCATGCAGGAACACCGCGGGCCAACGAATGTATTCCTCTTCGGCAACCTTTATCGTTGCCCCACTGATCGAGCCGTCGGCGCCCCTCGTGGTCCCGGCCGTAGCGGAAGCGGTCCCGCGTAGAGAGGAGTCGACCCGAATGCTGATGATGACGGCTCCCGCTGGGGGGTCGGTTGTCTCCACAAGCTGGGTCCAGCCATTGGCCTCGCTGATCATGACGGCAAATCGCTGCACGTGGGTGCGGTTCCGGTCTGAACGCAGCAGGGGGTCGAGCACCGCATAGGCCACGCGATCGGTTATGCGAGCGAGGGGTAGATCTCCCTGACCGTCCCGCGTGTAGAGGAGTTCCTGCGTCAACCGTGCCGGCACCCTCTGGTTGTCTGGCCAGAGGTACACATCGTGGTTGCCGAAGCCCTCCACCACACCCTGCCGCGGCGAGACGAAGCCCGACGGTGTCGTCGCGGACACTTCAGCCTTGAGCGTCACGCCGCTGAAGGTGACCGAGGCTCCCGTGAGCGAGCCTTCCTTCGACCCGACTGCCGTAACCGTCGCCGCGACCGGCTCGCGGGTCTCGGCAGAGTAAATGACGAAACCGACCGTCGGCGCCGGCGTGGGGGTCGGCACAGGCGAGGACGCGGCCGGGCCTCCGCCGCAAGCGGCGGTGACGATGCCCAAGGACGCGGTCAGCAGCTTCTTCGTCACCCTGGACCTCCGCGTTGCATGGCGGACCATGGGTCAGTTCAGGTCGGTGTTGCTGACGAAGGCGAGCATGGTGCCGTCGGGTGACCAGGAGGGGACGTTCATCGTGCCCTGTCCACCGTAGACGTACGCGATCACGCGGGGGGCGCCGCCCTCGATGGGCATCAGGCGGATCGTGACCTGCTTGTAATAAGGATGGTCCGAGGGGTCCACGTCCTTGGAGAAGCTCAGGAAGGCGATGCGCTGGCCGTCGGGCGAGATGTGGGGGAACCAGTTGTTGTAGCCGTCGCTCGTGACCGGCTCCGGGTCCTTGCCGTCCGGTTTCATCCGCCAGATCTGCATGCTCCCGCTGCGGACGGAATTGAAATAGACGTACTTGCCGTCCGGGGTGTACTCCGGACCGTCGTCGAGCCCCTTGAAGTCGGTGAGCCGGGTTTCCTCGCCGCTGCCGTCCGCCGCCATCCGGTAGATGTCGAACTCGTCGTTCCTTCCGCCGGTGTAGACGAGGTTCTTTCCGTCCGGCGACCAGCCGTGCAGGTAGGACGGCGCTCGCGCCGTGATCCGTTTGGGCGTTCCTCCCTGGGCGGGCAGGGTGAACACCGTGGACCGGCCTTCGTTCGTGCTCTGGTCGCTGATGCCGATCATGGCGCCGTCAAAGGACAGCACGTGGTCGTTGTTGTTCCGGTTGGCGAAGCCGGTGTCCATGACGGACGTCTGTCGGGTGGCGAGGTCGAAGCGATGCAAGCGGCCGCGGCCCTCGGAGCGACCGCTGGTGTTGTAGATGAGCGCGCTGCCGTCGCGCGTCCAGTTGGGCGCTTCGAAGGGCTGGGCCGCGCTCAGGACGCCCTGCCGGCGGCCGGTCGTGACGTCGAGGATCTCCAGGACGCTTCCGATGTAGTCCCGGTGTAGGGCACGAAGCCTTCCTTCGCCGGACGGATGATCCGGACGTCGCGGAACGCGGCCTTCTCGACGACGCTCGCATTGTGCGAGCAGAGGAAGAGGCCAGCGTAGACCTCGTCGCCCAGGGCCAGATCGGCGAGCTGGCTCTGGGTCACGGGATCGCCGAAGCGGGCGACGGACATCGTGTAGGTGTTCCCCTTCCTCTCCAGCTGGACGAAGTCGGGTCCGGTGACGGCCGATTGGACCTGCTCCGTGATGGCTCCCCGGTTGCGCCGATACTGGAGCGAGGTCAGGCCGTCGCCGTGCACCGCGACGTCGGCGTAGGGAGAGTCCGCGTCGAGGGTGCTCCGCACGATGAAGCCCAGCTTGCGGTGCGGATCGACGCCCTTGCCGACCAGCTCCACGCGAGCTTGCAGGATGAAGTCGCCCTTCATCCGCCTCCACACGAAATGGAACTCATCCCGTTGGGCCCACATGTTGGCCCCGGAAGCGGCGAGGGCGTACTCCTGCGAAACGGCGTTGTAGGTGGCCGAGCCCGGGATCTGGGGCGAGCCCACGTCGGCATGGCCGTCGAACTGGCCCAGCCGGGTCTCCTGACAGAGAGCGATGGAGCCTCCCTGGGGCGCCAGGATCGAAAAGGCCGCGAGCGCAACCAAGCCTCGCAGGGTGACCCACCGGCAAACCGAAGCGTTCAAGAGCACCGTTGGCCTCCGTCCCTCGCGCCGAGCATGCGCGCCATTCTATACTCCCGCCTTCGGAAGACGGATGGCCGAAGCTGCCCAGAAGGAGTGGTGCACATGCCTGATTCACGAGATGGAGACATCACGCGCCGCGGGTTCCTGGTCAAGGCCGGCCAGGGTCTGGCCGTCACCCAGGCCCTGGGCGCCCTTGCCACGAGCGCTTCGGCGCAGCAGGTCCCCGATCCGCCGGGCAGGAAGGCGGGATGGGCCATCGTCGGCCTCGGCAGCCTCGCCATCAACCAGATCCTGCCCGCCTTCGCGAAGTGCGAGAAATCCAGGGTGGTCGCCCTGGTCAGCGGCCATCCGGAAAAGGCGAGAAAGCTCGCCGCGCGCTACGGCGTGGATCCGAAGAGGATCTACGACTATCAAAACTACGATTCCATCAAGGAGAACCCGGAGGTCGACGTCATCTACATCGTGCTGCCCAACGGCATGCACGCCGAGTACACCGTGCGCGGGCACCAGGCCGGCAAGCACGTGCTGAGCGAAAAGCCCATGGCCAATACCCCGGCCGACTGCCAGGCGATGATCGAGGCGGCGCGCAAGGCGAGCCGGAAGCTCATGGTGGCCTACCGGTGCCGGTACGAGCCCTTCAACCAGGAGATGATCCGGATGGCCCGCGAGCAGGAGCTCGGGCCCGTGAAGGTGATCCTGGCCGACCACGGCTTCAGCATCGGCGACCCGACCCAGTGGCGGCTCAAGAAGGCCCTCGCCGGGGGAGGCTCCATGATGGACATCGGCATCTACAGCCTGCAGGCGGCGCGCTATGTCACCGGCGAGGAGCCCGTCGAGATCAATGCCATGAGCTACACCACCCCGGGCGACGAGCGCTTCAAGGAGGTGGAAGAGGCGACCAACTTCCAGCTGCGCTTCCCGAGCGGGGTGCTCGCGAACTGCTCTTCGAGCTACGGCTATTCGGGACAGAACCGCTACCGGGTGGTCACGACCAAGGGATGGTTCGAGCTGGAGCCGGCCACCGGCTACTCCGGCCTGCGCATGAGAGTGCGCCGCGGGAACGCCATCGAGGAGCGGACGCTGCCCGTGCGCGACCACTTCGGCCTCGAGATGGACCACATGTCCGAGTGCGTGATGGACGGAAAGGACCCGCTCACCCCGGGCGAGGAGGGACTGCGGGACATCCGGCTCATCATGGCCGTCTACGAAGCCGCGCAGTCCGGAAAGACGGTGAAAGTGTAGACGTTGCGCGCCCTTAACGAAGGGCGACCACCTTCACTCCCCGAAGCGACGCGTCCGCCGACACGTAGCCCAGGGCCCCGGGCGTCTGGCGCACGAACTCCAGCACCTCCTCGTCCGACCGCTTGACGGGCGGCGGCGCGTCGTGTCCGGAGTAGACCTGGGTGGCCCAGTAGGCGGCGACGGCATCGGGGTCCATCTTGTGCACTGCCTTGCTGAACGACGCGCGAACCGGCGCCGTGCGCGGCTGGTCCACGACCGCGACCGGGGTTCCGTTCGGCCAGGCGGGGATCTTCTTCATGAACAGGCGTGCCATCTCGGCCCGATCCACGGCGACCGCAGGGTTCCCGGGGTTCACGACGATCCGGTAACCCTCGTCGGCCCCCGCCAGGGCAGGGACGAGCAACGCGCACAGGGCGACGGACAACCGATTTCGCAGCACTCTGGTGACTCCTCGATGGCTCTTCTCAAACCGAGAACTGCGTGATGCCTTCCTCGGCTAGTGACTCTCAGCCGAGCGAGAGTGGAGCAAGAACCGCACCACTGCGCACCGGCGGACCCAAGCCACCACGGTTCAGGAGCTTGGCCCCCCGACGGGGGTTCGCTCACGGATGGGCTCGTCCGGTCGGCCGGACTCGGCAGTTGGAAATCCGGGACGGGTTTCCCGCTGAACTGGCCGAAGTACCGCAGGCACTTCTCCCGCCAGGCGACCGCGTCCTCCGCCTGCTGGTGCAGCTTCCCGAGCACGGCCCGGTGGCGCTCGTCGTCCACTTTGCCCTGAAGCGCCCTCCACCGGGTCTCGAGCTGTCGAGCTTGCTCCGCGCCCTGGGTGTACTCGCGCACCAGCTCCTCCCAGAGCGTGCGTCCCGACTTCATCAGGTGGCCCCAGCCCAGCCGGTGGAACCACAGCAGGAGGGTCTCCGGGCAGGTGGACGGGTCGCTCCAGTCCTCGCTCACGGGTGCGCGGTACTGATCGAGGGCGCCGCTGCCCTTCCGCGTGCGGTCGTAGCCGATGCCGCCGGAGTCGGCCCGGTGATAGTAGAGGGCAGACCAGTCGGGGCGGCGGGGGTCCGCGTTCTCGGGCATCGGGGCGTAATGGTCGCCGCCGATCAGGTGGTGGAGGCCGAGGGGCATGGTGTAGCGGACGAACGCCTCGCGCGAGTCGAGCATCATCGCGCGGATCGTGTCGACGACCACCGGATCCTGTCCCCAGGTCATCCGGACCCACCCCGCCGCGATCGTGTCCGCGCCGAGATCGGGGTCCCAGGCCAGGCGGCCGTAGGCGAACCAGTTCGCCTGCGCGAAGTGGTGCCCGCACCAGTTGACGTCGGTTCCGGTGTTGGCGACGCCCGCGATCCCTGTGAGCACCTTTCCCTCGAGAGTGCCGTCGACGACCCGAGCCACGGAGGAGCCGAGGCCCTTGGCCCAGGTGTCCGCGTCCAGGAACTCCTTCCACATCGGGGCGAGGTAGACGAGGTGCGTCGATTGGCCGAGGTACTCCTGGGTGATCTGCAGCTCGGCCATGAGAGGCGTGCGCGGCATGGCCCCGAAGAGCGGATGGAAGGGCTCCCGGGGCTGGAAGTCGAGGGGCCCGTTCTTCACCTGCACGAAGACGTTGTCGCGGAACCGTCCATCCAGGGGGACGAACTCGAGATAGGCGCGCTTGACCCGATCGGGGTCGACCGCGGCGTCGTAGACGAAGGCCCGCCACATCACGACGCCACCATGGGGCAGGACCGCGTCCGCGAGGACGTTGGCCCCGTCGGCGTGGGTCCGGCCATAGTCCTGGGGGCCGGGCTGGCCCTCGCTGTTGGCCTTGACGAGGAAGCCCCCGAAGTCCGGGATGAGGCGGTAGATCTCGGTCGCCTTGTCGCGCCACCACCGCGCCACCGCGGGGTCGAGGGGATCGGTGGTGGGCAGGCCGCCCAGCAGCTTGGGCGCGGCGAAGTTCGCGGACAGATACACCCGCATCCCGTAGGGTCGAAGCACGTTCGCGATGGCGGCCGTCTTCTCCAGGTAGCGCGGAGTGAACGACTCGGGGTTTGCGTTGACGCTGTTGACGACGGTCCCGTTGATGCCCAGGGAGGCGTTGGCCCGGCCGTAGTCTTCGACGCGGGGGTCCACCCGGCCGGGCAGCTCTGCCCAGTTCCAGAGCGAGCCGCCGGCGTATCCGCGCTCGATCGTGCCGTCGAGGTTGTCCCAGTGATTGAGCAACCGTCTTGCAATCCGGGGCCGCTCCGCAACGTCCAGGGCGGTGAGCGGCTGCCGCGTCTGCACGAGGCGCAGAAGGTGGAAGGCCCCGTACAAGGCGCCGGTGGCGCCCTCGGAAGCGATCACGGTCACGGCGTGGCCGCCGATCCGAGTGGAGCGGATGAGATAGCCCTCCGGCCCCAGGCGCGCGAGCGGCTCCGCCCACCCGAGGCGGGCGATCAGGGGCGATCCCGCCGCGGTGCCGACCACGATCGCGCCGTCGGCCCGAACCGTCTTCGACACCGGGACCTCCGCTCCCAGGAGGCCGCTCAGCCCTCGACGAAGCTCGGCGCGAACGATGCGCCCGGTGGGGGAGTCGTCCTCCAGCACGATCGCGGAGGCGACCTTCCGATAGCCGCTGCGCTGCGCCTCGTCCTCCACCCGGACATAGCGCAGCCAGAGCTCGTAGCCCGTCTCGGCCTCGGTCCGAGTGGCCGCCCCCAGGGAAAGGCTGGCCACGAGGAGAGCCGCGCCGACCCGGATCGTCCCTGTGCACGTCATCGAGCCCATGCTACTCCCCCCGAGTCGCCACCGGCGGACTACAATCCGCGAGCCATGGAACGCGCGAGCGCACGAATCGGCAAGCACCTCAGGCGCCCGGGCCCCCTTCTCGAGCATGTCGTGTTGCGCACGCAGAGCCACGCCTACTGCGGGGCGCTGGCCTTCTTCGCCCTCGTGGGCTTCTACCCGTCCTGCCTGCTCATTCTCTGGGTGTCGCGCCACGCGCTGCAGTGGGCGCCCGCCGACACCGTGATCCAGCAGACGATACGGGAGTACTACCCCGAGGGCCAGGAGTTCCTCCTTCGCAACCTCGCGCTGTCCGTCGGGCAGGATGGCCACCAGATGACATTGGCCGCGGTCTTCTGGATCCTGCTCGGCACCGCCGGCGTCTTCATTCCCCTGGAGACGGCCTTCAACCAGCTCTGGGGCGCTGCCCAGCACCGGCCCTACTGGAGGAACCAGGCCGTCGGCTTTCTCCTCGTCGCCGCCTGCTACGGGCTCGCCCTCATGTTCGTGCTCCTGACCGCGGGGCTGCAGACGCTCATCAACGGCCTTCCCCTGCCGCCGATCCTGGTGCGCGCGCTCGTCTACGGGGCGCTCCGCCTGGCGGCGCTGGGCCTCACCGTGATGGCAATCTTCCTGTTCTACCGGTTCTTGCCCAACTGCCGGGTGCGGGCGGGCGACGTCTTTCCCGCCGCCGTCGTCGCCGGCATCGTGTCCGAGGCGGCGCGCGCCCTCTACCTGCTGGCCCTCCCCTTCCTCGAGCTCCAGAAAAGCCAGGGGCCCTACTACATCTCGGTCAGCTTCGTGCTCCTCGCGTACTTCGAGTCGTTCGTGGTCCTGGCCGGCGCCTACCTGGCGGCTCGCCCCACCGGGACCGCCGGCCTTCCCTCGGCGAACGGCTCCGTCCCTTCATCTTAAGAGGCGACGGAGGAAGGGGCCGACGCCGAGTGGCGCCGGCCCCTTTTTCAAGTAGCTCGAAAGGGCCCTGCTAGAAGGTCAGACGAGTCACCAGCTGGAGGATCCGCGGGGGAGCGACCCCGTTGATGCTCCCGAAGCCGTTGTTCCGGACGAGGTTCCCGCTCGCGTCGAAGGGCAGGTTGGTGACGGTCGGGTTGGTCAGGCTCGCGAAGCTCACGCTGTTGTTGACGCCGTTGAACTGGGTGTGGTTGAGCGCGTTGAAGGCGTCCAGCCTCACCTCGAGCTTGACCGTCTTTCCCACCAGGAAGTTCTTGGAGAGGGAAAGGTCGACGTTGTTGATGGGCGGACCGTGCACGAAGTAGCGGGCCGACTCGGTGCCGTCGCTGCCCGGCTTCGGCGGGGCGAAGCACGACGTGTTGATCTGCCGGTAGGGATCCCCGCTCGAGCCCTTGCCGGGGTCGCAGGTGACCACGACGCGCGCGTTCTGGTTGCCGTCCGACCCCGTGAGGTTGGCGGCCCCGATGCCCGGGATCGAGAAGTTGATCGCGTACGGACGGCCGCTGGTGTAGCGGTAGATCCCCGAGATCTGCCAGTCGTTGGCCAGGACGCCGAGGGCGCCCCTCGCGACCTTCGGCGTCTGGTAGATGAAGTTGATCGCGAAGCTGTGGGGCCGGTCGAATTGCGAGTAGGAGTAGTCGGCCCGGCGCACCTCATCGGCGGAGACGTTCGGACGCCCGTTGCTGCCGTCGCCGTCGCTGATGCTCATGGCCTTGCTCCAGACGTAGAAGGCCGAGAACATGAACCCGTTGTCGAAGCGACGGTTGATCGACGTCTGGAGCGCGTGGTAGTTCGAGAACGAATCGTACAACCAATAGTTGATGTTGCCGTATCCCCGGTACGGCCGCAGGAGGTCGTCGGGAAGCGCGGTGGCTCCCGGAGTCGAGCTCGGTGCGCGGGTGGGGTCCTGGTTCTGGGGCAGGAACTTGGCGCCGTAGGGCACCGCGTTGATCTGCTCCTTCCGCAGGAGGTCCTGCGACGAGGAGCCGACGTAGGCGACGTCGAGGGTGATCGCCTTCCACACCTTGTGTTGAACGCCGGCATTCCAGGCGTAGACCTTCGGCGGCGTGAAATCGTAGGCCGAGGGGGCCATGCTCAGGGTCGGGTTGGGGTCACCGCCCGACGACTTGAGGTCCTGGAGCCGGCCCCACTGCAGGGTCGAGTTGAGGACGCCGGGGGCGTTCGCGATCATGTCGAACACCTGGTTGCCCTGGGGGCGGTCGTAGAAGACCCCCGCCCCGCCGCGGACGATCGTCGTCCCCTTGCCGGAGAGGTCATAGACGAAGCCGAATCGCGGGGAGACGCGGAAGGCGCCCCCGCTCTGCAACTGGTCGTTGATCCCCTGCCCGGCCTGGAAGGCGCCGTTGAAGCGGTTCGAGCCGGGAGTGAGGCGTCCGATGAAGCGCGCGTCCACCGTCTGCCCGGTTGACGCGTCCAAGCCAACCCGATTGGAGCCCGTGCAGGGAGAGGCGCCGATGCAGGCGGGGACGTACAGCTTGGCCGCATTGGCGGCGTCGAACTTGTCGGGCAGGAAGTTCGAGGCCTGAAGCGTCGTGTCCCACTGTGGCGTCAGGTAATAGAAGCGGACCCCGTAGTCGAGGGTGAGATGCGAGTTGGCCTTCCAGTTGTCCTGGGCGTACCACTCGACGTTCTTGTAGCTCCACTCCGGCACTGCGAACTTGTTCGCCTGCGTGTAGGTGTTGAAGACGCCGGTGGCCGCGTTGGCGTAGCCGTAGCCGGTGTCGAAGGGGTTGCTGGAGTTGTCCGTGAAGTCGATCTGGCTGTTGAAGCTGGCGAAGATGCTCTGCGGCTTGAGGCTGCTCTGGTAGTAGACGCCGAACTTGGCGGAGTGGGATCCCCAGATCTTGGTGAGGTTGGCGAGGGCGTCGTAGGTCGTGTTGAAGTTCGTGAAGGGGCCACGGTCGGTCTGGTATTGGCCGGCGTTGCCCGTGCGTCCGCCGCGGAAGACCAGCCAGGGAATGTAGTCCGCCTGGAGGGCGTCCGGGAAGAGCAGCGGCATCGAGGAGAGCCCCGCGGCGGCGCGGAACAGGTTCTTGTCCTGGAGGACCCAGTCGAGCGAGTTGTGGGCCCTCCCGACGCTCACCTCGAGCGATGTCGTGTTGTTGACGATGCCGCTGGCCGAGACCATCCAGTTCGTGCCGGGGTGCAGGAAAAGGCTCGGAATCGGGAGCTGGTCGCTGCCGTTGCCGGCCCAGGTGGTGCCGTAGGCCTGCAGGATGTCTTCCTTCGTCTTCATGTAGCGGCCCGTGAAGCGCCACTTGTCCGTGGCCTGGTAGTCCAGCCTGAGCAGGTCCTCTTGCCGGGGCGAGGGACTGGGAACCTGGCTCGTGTAGTTGATGCCACTGCCCCCCGTGAAGTTCGCCGTGGGGTAGATGTTGAGCGCGTTGACGCCGGGGGCATACAACCGGCCCTGGGGGATCTTGCCCAGGACGCCCCCGTCCTGGAAGCATCCGCTCGTGTTCGACGCGCTGCAGGGCAGCCCCGTCGTGTAGTCGCGGATGTAGGGGAACGGGTTGCCATTGTTGTCGACGCTCTTGGAGAAGTCTCCCGCTCGCTCGAGGGCGGTGGGAACCCGGGCCTGACGCTCGGAGACGGGATCCGTCCTCCGCTGGCGCTCCTCGCTGAAGAAGAAGAACAGCTTCTTCTTGTCCTTGTTGAAGACGCCCGGGATGAAGACGGGGCCGCCGAGCGTGAAGCCGTAGTCGTTGCGCGAGGCCTTGGGCGGCACGATGACACTGCCGTTCCCCACCGGCGGGGGAGCGCCCGCCCGCTTGTTCGTCCAGGAGTTGGCGTTCCAATCGGAGCGCCGCCCGTACCAGTAGCCCGAGCCGTGGAACGCCTGGGTGCCGCTCTTGGTCACCAGCTGGATCTGCCCACCGACCGCGCGGCCGTACTCCGCCTGGTAGGAGTTCGTGAGGATCTTGAACTCCGCCACCGCGTCGATGTTGGTGGTCGCCATGTTGCCGCCGTTGTTGCCGGTGTCGATGTTGGCGACGCCGTCGATCGTCATGTTGTTGGAGGTCGGGCGCTGGCCGTTCACCGAGAGGTCGGCGACTTGTGCCGCGGCGGTGTCGTTGTTCAAGTTCGTCACCACGCCCGGCACCAGGGTGGCGAAGGTGAAGACCGAGCGCCCGTTGTTGGCGATGTTCTTGAGGGCCTCGCTCTCCAGGGTGAACGAGCGCTCGCCACTGGTCGTCTGCAGCTCGCTGACGCGGGCGGAGACGCTGATCTCCTCCGTCATCTCGCCCACGTCCATGGTGAAGGCTCCGGCGGAGAACTTGTCGTTCGCGTTCACCACCACGTTGGTTCGCTCCAGGGTCTTGAAGCCCTGCATGCTGAGCTTGAGCGTGTAGGAGTCGGGCCGGACGATCGCGAACACGAAGCGCCCCTCGCCGTCCGTCTGGGCGGTCAGCGTACTACCCTGCGTGCGGCTGGTCAGGGTGGCGGTCGCGCCGGGCAGGGCCCCACCCTGCGAGTCCTTCACCTGGCCGAAGATGGAGGCGCTGGTCGTCTGCGCTTGAAGCGGTGCCTCCCCGGCCAGTAACAGGGCGCCCACCAAGACTGTGGCCGCCGCCACGCGGTTCTTTCGAACGAAATCCATAGCTCCCCTCCTCAATCCAATCCTCACCCCACGAATTTGATTCGGCCCACAAAGGGTCAAAAGTTGGTCTCTTATAGATCCGGAGCGGCCTCGATGTCAATACCATCTTCACTGGCACCCATCCACCGTCCTCATGGCACGCCCTTGGAGGGGGTTACGCGGGTTCAGGCTGGGGGTGTCAGGGGGTGCGGGCCTGGCGCGCGAGCTGGATGGCCAGCTCGTGGGTGGGGTTCCGTTGCAGGAGACGCTCCAGGATCTCCAGGCCTTCGCGGCGGCGGTTCGTGGTGAGGTAGATCTTCGCGAGGGTGATGTACGTGTTCTCGAACTCCGGTGTCTTCTCCACGAACCCCGTCAGGAGGCGAATCGCGTCGTCGACCCGGCCGCGGCTCACGAGGACCAGGGCCAGGTTGTTGGCGGCCTCTCCGTAATCGGGCCGCTTGGCCAGAGCCTGCCGGAAGTACGGCTCGGCGCGATCGATGTCGCCTTCACGCCCGAGGATGAGGCCGAGGTTGTTCAAGGCCTCGGGAAAATCGGGCTGGAGCTCGAGGGCTTTCTCGTACAGTTCCCGGGCTTCCTGGGGCCGGCCCGTCTGGAGGAGGGCATAGCCCAGGTTGTTGAGGGCGTCTGGGTAGTCGGCGGCCGCAGAGAGGGCGGCGCGAAACCGCCCGATGGCGGCCGGCAGGTCCCCGCTCTGCGCCAGCAGGGCGCCAAGGTCGTTGCTGGCCTCGGCAAGATCCGGCTGCATCGCCAGGGCCCGTTCGAAAGCCGCCTTCGCCTTGCTTGCCTGCCCGCTCTTCACGAGGAGGGTGCCGAGGCGGTAGAGGGTGGAGGCGCTGGGGTTCCCCTGCGCCGCCCTCTCGAAGGCAGAGGTTGCCGGACCCTCGAGGCCCTGATCGAGCAACTCCCGGCCGTAGGGAAGGTAGTTGCGCAGGCCCTGCGCGGCGTAGAACGTCCCCGGGAAGGGCACGGCGCGCGCGAGACGCTCGGCCGGAGCGGCCTCGATCCTGGGCACGTCCCGCAGGATCTCCGAGACGTCCAGGCGATCGCGGTACGCCTTGACGACCCTCCCCTCCGCGTCGAGGAGCAGCGCGGTTGGCAGCGGGAGGGCCTGGCGGTTCATGAAGAGATGGCGGTAGAGGATCGCGAAGCTGCGGCCGACCTCCTCGCTCGCGACGAGGACGGGCACGGTCGTGACGCCCGAGGCCGCGGCGCGGACATTCGGCACGTTCTCGGGAGCGTCGAGGGCGACGGCCAGGCAACCGACGCCGGCCTGGGCCAGGGCGCCGCCGCCCCGGGCGAGTGCCTCAAGGGCCGTCCTCGATCCGGCCGCCTCGGTCGTCCACAACAAGACGAGAGCAGGGCGGCCCTGCAAGGCCGAGAGGGAACGCTGCCCGCCGCGGAGGTCCGGGAGCGAGAAATCGGGGGCTGGAAACGGCTCGTATAGCCAACTCGCCGACGGCGGCGTCGCCGGGGGCAGGACCGGCGCCTCCGCCGCCGACGGCGGGCGCCGGAACGGCTCCGCACTGGGCTCGCCACCCTCCTCGATCCGGAGCCGGTGGTTCAGGGGAACGCCGGGGAAGACCTGCGTCCGGCCACTGGGCCACTCGACCGTGAGCTGGACCACCCGCTGGCTCGGGCCGAGGCCGAAGAGCAGCTCCTTCGAGTGCTGGGAGAGGAAGCCGGAGCCGGCGTTCACGACCTTCGTCCGCCGAAGCCGGTCCGTCTCCACGGTCACGCGCGCGCCCACCGCGTCGCGGTTGCTGCGGGTGCCGACGAGGCGCACGGCGAGGGCCGCGCCGCGATCCGGGAAGTCGTTTCGGAAGATGCGGAGCTGGGGAACGGACCGGGCCGCCATCACCACGAGGTCCGGATCGCCGTCCCCATCGTAGTCGAGCACGGCGAAGGATCGTCCGTCCTGGTCCAGGTCGAGCCCGACCGTTCCCGAGACCTCGTCGAAGCCGCCCTGGCCGTCGTTGCGCAGGAGCACGTTCCGCTGATGGCTGGCGATCGACTGATGGATCAAGACCTGGTTGATGGCGCGCCAGGCGTCGTCGTAGGGAGTGCCGGTGACGCGGGTCAGCGGGGAGCGCGCCACCACCTGGCGCCAGAAGAAGCCCTCCAGGTCTTCCGGTCCCTCCTCCCGCGTCAGCATGCCGTTCGCGACGTAGAGGTCCTCCCATCCGTCGCTGTCGAAATCCAGGGCATCGGACGACCAGGCCCAGCCGCCCATGCCGGCCCGCGCCCCGAGGGTCACGTCCTCGAAGGTGCCGTCGCCGCGGTTCCGGAAGAGGGAGTTGCCGCGTGCGTGGCGGCGGTAGAGCTCGCGGACCGGCGCGGGGGCATCGGGCATGAAGGCGTCCTGCGCCGTCACCCGCTGACCGCTCGCACTCCACATGTTGCCGGTGTAGATGTCGAGCCGGCCGTCGTTGTCGAAATCGAAGAAGGCCGCGCTCATCCCGGCCCCGAAGTCCTCGACGCCCGCCTTCGCAGCGACGTCCTCGAACGTCACCTTTCCGTCGTGCAGCCCCAGGTTGTGATACAGGCTCTTCCGCCCGAAGTCGTTGGCCACCAGCAGGTCGGGCCAACCGTCGCCGTCGTAGTCCCCCCAGGCGGCGGCAAAGTGGTAGCGGTCGTTCCCCACGTCCAGGCCTGCTTCGTGGGTGACCTCGACGAAGCGGCCGTGGCCGTCGTTCCTGAAGAGAACGCCGGGGGGGCCGTTCCGGGCGTCGTAGTAGGGCGCGGGCGTGCCCGCCTTGCCCTCGCCCGCGCCGTAGTAGAAGGAATAGACGCAGAGGTAGAGATCGAGGAAGCCGTCGCGGTCGTAGTCGGCCATGGCGATCGACATGGGGGAGCCCTGGAGTCCGTGCTGGAAATGGAAGGCGTCGGGGACGCGCGTGAACCGGCCCGTCCCGTCGTTGAGGAACAGCGCCGGCCCCGCGCTCGTGGCGACGATCAGGTCCTGGTCGCCGTCGTTGTCGACGTCGGCGAAAAGGGACATCGAGGTGTCGTCGAGGATCCCCAGGCCCGAGCGCTCCGTCGCATCCTCGAAGGTGCCGTCACCCCGGGCCCGGTAGAGTCGGTTGGGCAGCCCCGCCGGCTGGGCCACGTAGAGGTCCTCGAGACCGTCGCCGTCGGCATCCCCCACGGAGACGCCGTGGTGGCCGTTCGAGTCGCGGGTGAGGGCCGAGTCGATGGTGGCGACCCAGGCGTCGAGGCCGGTGCTGAGCTGGCGGCGGAAGGAGTCGTTACCCCCGAGCGCCGCCTGGGTGACCTCCGCGAAGACCGGGGCCGAGGCGCGGCTGTGCTGATGCTCGGAGGCCGTCCACTCCAGGACGCGCCAGGCGCCGTCCGCGTCCCGGCGCCAGCTCATGTTCCAGCGCCCCACGCACTCGGCGCGCCACACCTTCTGGCCTCGGCCCACGATGTCGTAGCGCACCTCGGTGCGGGCGCGCCCCTTTGCGCGGTCCACCTCGATCGACGTGATCAGGAGCTCGGCCACCTCGACCGTCTCGAAGTCCGCCACCAATGCGAGAAGCTCCTCGCTGAACGCACGCGCGTCGCGGACGGGCACATTGGCCATGGACTTCGCCCGAAAGACCTGGAGGGCCGGCCGGTCGACGACCGTCATTTGCTCGACCGGGGTGAGGCGCCCGCCCTTGAACTCCGGCGCAAGAAGACGGTCCGCCGGGTCGATGGGTCGGCGAGGGCTCCGGCGGAGCCTCTCCCCCAGCTCCCCGAGGCGTGCGGCCAGCTCCGCGGCCTCTTTCTCTTCGGGGAACGAATCGCCGCCGGGGGCCAGGTGCCGCAGGAAGGGCTCCACCGTCTCGGGTACCCGAAGCTTCGGGCGATAGTAGACGGCCCCGTCGGCGTGGCGTAGGTCGCTGCTTTCCGCGGCGCCCTCGGGCCAACCGATCGGGGCGGCCGCGGAAGACAGGAGGAGCAGGCCGACCAAGCGAGAAGGGGAGCCCATGGCCTGCGGCCGCGGAGAGCTAGGCCACGACCGGAGCCGCGAAGACCGGGCTGTTCACGAGCGCCGCCGCCCCGCGCAGCCGCGGATGCTCCCCGAGGGGAACGAGGACGATCTCCGTTTGTCCCGACTCCCGGATGAGGGCCTGCTCCTCCAGGGCTTGCTGGACGAAAGGCAGCACCAGGTCCCAGGCCTCGGTGATCTCGCCGCTCAGGTACACCCGGCGTGGCTCGATGGCCTTCACGATCGTCGCGAACCCGCGGCCCAGGTAGTAGCCCGTCTCTCGCAGGGTCTCCAGGGCCCGGGTTTCCCCTCCGCGAGCGCGAGCGATGATGGTCGCGACCGTGATGTCGCTGGGCTCCCCCGACGCGGGCCAGGAGGGGTCGCTGCCCCGGTAGCGCGCGAGCATGGCCCGGACCGAGACGTAGGCCTCCCAGCAGCCCTTCTGTCCGCAGGCGCAGCGTGGCCCGTCCAGGCTGAGCGTCGCGTGACCGAGCTCGCCGGCGTTGTTGTGAGCGCCGCGGAGGAGCTGTCCGTCGATGGCGATGCCCAGCCCGACGCCATCGGACGCGGTCACGTATGCGACCGTCCCGTCCACCTGTGCATGCCTCCACCACCACGGGCAGCCCGGTCGCGGCCCTGAGCGGCTCCCGGAGGTCGAGATCCCGCCAGCCCAGGGTGGGAGCATAGCGGAGGCGCCCACGATCGATGTCCACGAGCCCCGCGATCACGACCCCCACCCCCAGGCACTCGCCGACCTCCGGATGCGCGGTCAGGATTCGATCGATGTTCTGCGCCAGCCTCTTGACGAGGCCGTGCGGACGAGGCCTGGTCGGGAACTCCTGCACGTCGATGAGGGGGTGGCCGAGGGGATCCGTCACGAGCATCAGGGTTCGACTGGCGCTGATGTCCACTGCCATCGCGCAGCGCCGTCGAATCTCGATATAGAGATGCCGGGGCTTGCGGCCGCGCTTGGTCTTTCCCTTCGCCCCCTCGAACACCTGCTTGGCCCGAAGGAGGTCCTGGACCAGCCGGCTGATCGCGCCTCGGCGAATCCCCATGAGCCGCGCCAGGTCCGCGCGGGAGATGGGCTGCTTCGAGCGCACCAGGTTCAGGGCGATCTGGCGGTTGATCTCACGCGAGGTCCCGCGACGGGCGATCCGGAAGGTGGTGGTGCTGATTCGGCGCATCGATGCTGACCCCAAGTCCGCCCCGATTATGGTACAGAATGGGCAAGCGTGTTGGCGGCCCTGCCGAAACGTCGTCTCGCGCGCCCCTTCGCCCGCCTCAGATCCCTTCTGCTCGGGCTGGCTCCGCCCGTCTTCCTGTGCGCGATGGGAGCGGCGACGATGCAAACGCCGGACGCTGCCGGCCCCTCGGAAACCTCCGCCCGGCTCCTGAAGCTTCAGCGCGAGGCGGTGAACCTGCTGACGCAGGCGGGGCGAGCCGGTGTGCCCAGGGAGGCCGCCGGCTCGAGGAGCTGGGCGGCGAGCCCGACCCGCGCCCGGCGTCCGCCGGCGCCGTGGCGCCCCGGCTCGGTCCCGAGCTTCGGGTCGAGCTGCGGCGCGCCGCCCACGAGCTGCTGGCCGCCCACCCGGACTCCGAAGGGCGCTTGGACGTTGGACCCGTCCTGGGCCTGCTCGAGCGCACTCGCGCCCAGCTCGAGGGGGAGATCGCCCTGGGCTTGAGCCTCCAGGGCAGTTATAGCCAGACAAAGCCAAGAGAGCCTGCTTACGGAGGCCACGCCTCGGCAATGGGACCAGCGCCGGCGCAGGTTCTGCCTGCCGACGACAACGCCGTGGGCGTTCCCTCGCCGGCGCAGTTCGAGGAGGCCACACGCCTGCCCACCCGCACCTACTGTGGCGGACCCACCAAGGACCACATCCTGGAGTCGGGAGGCAGCGGGGTAGCGCTCATCGACTACGACGGCGACGGACTCCTCGACATCTACCTGGTCACGGCTCCGGAGCTCACCAAGAGCCGGGACCGCGTTCCCCACCGGAACGCCCTCTACCGCAACCTGGGGCACTGGAGGTTCGAGGACGTTTCGAAGAAAGCGGGAGTGGACGCCGCGGCCTGGGGCAACGGGGTCTGCGCCGGCGACTTCGACGGCGACGGGCTGCTCGACCTCTACGTCACGAACTGGGGCCCGAACTTCCTGTTCCGCAACCAGGGCGACGGCACCTTCAAGGAGGTCGCCGCGCAGGCCGGGGTCGCGGCCGGCGGCTGGAGCACCGGCTGCGCGTTCCTCGACGCGGACGGCGACGGCGACCTGGACCTCTACGTCGCGCGCTACGTCGCGACGACCTGGGACGAGGTCGTGCACGCCCAGCGGACCCTGTTCTGGCGCAACGGGCCCCGCATCATGGCGGGCCCGACCGGGCTGCCCGGCGAGGCCGACCTCTACTTCGAGAACCTGGGCAACGGGCGCTTCCGGGAGGCGGCCGTGGCGCACGGGCTCGGGGACGCGGCCCGCGCGTACGGCTTCGGAGTGGTCGCCACCGACTACGACGACGACGGCTTCGTCGATCTGTTCGTGGCCAACGACTCGAACCCCAACTTCCTGTATCACAACCGGGGGGACGGCCGCTTCGAGAGCGTGGGACTGCTGAGCGGGGTGGCGGTGAACGCGGAGGGAAGGGCCCAGGCGGGGATGGGGGTCGACGCGGGCGACTACGACGGGGACGGACGCATGGACCTCGTCCTCACCGCCTTCGCCCACGACACCAACACGCTCTATCGCAACATCGACGGCCGTCAGTTCGAGGACGTGAGCGCGACGTCCGGCCTCGCCGCGCGCACGTTCGAGCGCATGGGCTGGGGGACGTCCTTCCTCGACGCCGACCTCGACGGCAAGCTGGACGTGTTCTTCGCCAACGGCCACATCTTCGCGGACATCGAGGACTACCCGCAGCTCGGGGAGACGTACCGCCAGAAGAACCAGCTCCTGCTCAACCAGGGCACGACCTTCCGCGACGTCTCGGAGAGCGCCGGAGGTGGTCTCCAGATCGCGCGGGTGGGCCGCGGCCTGGCCGTGGGCGATCTCGACAACGACGGCGATCTCGACCTCGTCGTGAGCAACATGGACGACGCGCCCACCCTGCTGGAGAACCGGCAGCGCACCGGACACCGGTGGGTGGCCTTCCGCGTCGTGTCGCCCACGGGGAACCGATTCGCCATCGGCGCGAAGGTGACGGTCGACGCCGGGGGCAGCAAGCAGTTTCGCGAGGTTCGCTCCGGGGGCAGCTATCTCTCGCAGAGCGACCTGCGGACGTACTTCGGGCTGGGCGGCTACTCGGGCACCGTGGACGTGGAGGTGCGCATGCCCGGAGGTCGCCGCTGGGCATGGCGCGGCCTGCCGAGCGGACGCCTGCACCTGCTCGAGCTGAGCGAGTCGCGCCGCGTCCGGGCCCGCCAGCCATGAGCCAGCCTCCTCCCCAAGCGACGAGCCTCCGGCAGCTGAGCCCCGCGCAGTGGAAGTCGGGGATCGCGGCCTGGCTGGGGTGGCTGTTCGACGGCCTCGACATGCACCTGTACACGCTCGTGGCCGCTCCCTTCGTGATGATCCTGCTGGGAGCCGCGAGCCCCGCCGACCCCGCGGTCCGCGAGAAGAGCTCCTGGATCCAGGCCGCGTTCCTGGTGGGATGGGCCCTCGGGGGCGGCTTCTTTGGCCGGCTGGGCGACCGTCTGGGCCGCAGCCGCGCCCTGAGCTTGACCATCCTGACCTACGCGCTCTTCACCGGCCTCTCGTTCTTCGCGGGGCGCTGGTGGCACCTGCTGATCTTCCGCTTCCTGGCCGCCCTCGGCATCGGTGGCGAGTGGGCGGTGGGCTCGTCGCTGCTCTCCGAGACCTGGCCCACGCGCTGGCGGCCGTGGGTTGCGGCGGTCCTCCAGGCGGGGGTCAACATCGGCGTGATGATCGCGGCGGTGGTCGTCTACCTGATGGCGGGGCAGAGCCCGCGGAACGTCTTCCTGGTGGGGATCCTGCCCGCGCTGCTCGTCTTCTGGATCCGGCGGAACGTGCCCGAGCCCGCCGTCTGGCGCGCGGCCCGCGAGGGCGAGCGCGCCCCCGCGGTGGCGGACCTCTTCCGGGGCGAGCTGCGCTCCATCACCGTCAAGACGATCCTCGTCTGCGCGCTCTCCCTGACCGCCTGGTGGGCGTTCCAGTTCTGGTACCCGCAGCACCTCCGCAACCTGCCCGAGCTCGCGGGCTCTGGAGCGGCGGCCCGCGAGCGGCTGGTCGCCACCGCGTTCTTCATCGTGATCGCGGTGTCGATCGTGGGGAACTTCTTCGCGGGCTGGCTGGCCCGCGAGCTGGGCTATCGCCGGGCGATAGCCCTCATGACGTTCGGCTCGTTCCTCTCGATGGCCGGCTGCTTCGGCGTCCCGCGCGGCCACGACGCCCTCGTTCACCTGTGGCTGCCCCTGGTCGGGTTCTTCTCCGGCGTCTTCGGCCTCTTCACCATGTACCTGCCGCCGCTCTTCCCGACCCTGCTCCGCACGACCGGCGCGGGGTTCTCGTACAACATCGGGCGGGTGGCGGCGGCCTTCGGCACCGTCTTCTTCGGCCTCTTCTCGCAGGTGGGCGATTTCCGCCTCACCCTGCTCTACACGAGCTTCCTCCTGCCGGTGGCGGTGGCCGTGGCCTGGACGATGCCGGACCTCGCTGCGGATTGATCGTCGTCCGTAGTCTGGGCGGGTCTCCCCGGACGATCAGGCGCTCCCCCGCGTCACGGGCTCGGACGGGCTGAGCAGGGCTTCCAGGAGACGGGCCTGCGC
>WNFL01333379.1_pt1 | contig 21047 bp, 15 predicted proteins | sample 5400361 | NCBI WGS metagenome assembly WNFL01 (sample SAMN13153351, study PRJNA577476) | soil metagenome | isolation source: 40 cm soil on Douglas fir-dominated hillslope | place: USA:California | collected 2013-09-17
GTTTTTTCATAAGTGTTCATTTTAAAGGGGGTTAAAGTCGTTTGTTTTGATACACTTTTGCAAGTGTTGATTCTGAAGGAGTTGGAACAAAGAAAGCGAACAAAGAAAGCGAAGAAAAAGCCGCAGGGCTCTGGAGACTCCGCCCTGCTCTACAGGGCTTTCGCATACTGAGGGACGTGCAGCGTACGGAAACTGTGGAGCTGCGACCGGCCAAAACCCATTCAGGAGAATGGCGTTCCGGGGTGCGAAAGCAAAAACGCCCGCAGGGATGCTGGCGTTACGATGCTAGATGCTGGCGTTACAATGCTGAGACGCAGCTTTATCTAGGATTTATGGTACACGAGGGGTAACCGTTTGTCAACGAAAAAGAATTAGGAGACTACTGGTCTTGGCGTAAAATTGGGCATCGGCGATTTTGCTTAGAGAAGAGCGTGTGCCATGCGGCTGCTGTTTGTTGAGGATGATCCGCGCATTGCCCGATTTGTGGCGAAAGGGCTGCGCGAGCAAGCCTATGCGGTGGACGTGAGTGCGAACGGCGATGACGCGCTATACCAGGCAGCGATTAACTCCTACGACCTGATAATCCTGGATGTGATGATTCCTGGACGCAACGGCTTTGAGGTGTGCCGGGAACTGCGGCGTGCCGGACAGCGCATGCCGATTCTGATGCTGACGGCGCGGGACGCTGTGGAAGACCGCATCACCGGGCTGGATCACGGCGCGGATGATTACCTGACGAAGCCGTTCGAGTTTCGCGAGCTGCTGGCGCGACTGCGCGCGCTGCTGCGGCGCTCCGCGGAGCTGCGGCCGGCGCAAATCAGGGTGGCGGACCTGATGCTGGACACTGGGGCGCAGAGCGTGGCGCGCGGGGGGCGGAATATTCCGGTCACCACGAAGGAGTATGCGTTGATCGAGTTTCTGGCGCGCAATGCGGGGCGCGTGGTGGGGCGTGCGGAAATTGCCGAGCACGTGTGGGACGAAAGCTTCGACCCGTTCTCGAACCTGATTGAAGTTTACGTGAACCGAGTGCGTCGGAAAATTGATTCGGGAGGGGGGAAGCCGCTGTTGCACACGCGGCGCGGGGCGGGTTACTTTTTTGGCGTCGCAGGCGAGCCGCTGACCGGCGAACAGGAGGCGGACGGCACGACGCAGAGCCGAGGGAAAGGGAATTCTTCGACGAGAAAGAGCCATGCTTGATTCTGTGCGGGTCCGGCTGACGCTGTGGTACACGGGCCTACTTGCGCTTTTTCTGGTGCTGCTCTCACTTATCACCTATTTTATTTTTTGGCGCAGCACGTTGCAGCGGACCGACGCCGGTCTGGCGGAGCTCTCGGAAGCCTTTCTCAGCACAGTGCGAGCCGAGATCCTGGACAACTACGGCGCGGACGCTCCGCGTCTGGCGGCGCAAGAGGCGATTGTCGAGCATCACTATCGCGATCACGTTTTCGCGGTGCTCGAGCCAAACGGCGGAATGCTGACCTCTTCGCAGGATCTGCCAAACGAGGCCCCTCCTGCGGGTCTCCTTTCTTCCGCGCCATTTCACAAACTGCTCGCGGATTCTGCCACCGCGGACCGCCTGTTTAAAAATATAAAAGGAGGCAGGAGCGGATATCGCGCGTTTGTTCGAAAATTTCCGCTGAAGGGCCAGACCTATACGCTGGTCATTCTGCAGTCGCTTTATCCACAACAAGAAATGCTGGAAGAGGTACGCGCGACGTTCGCTTGGGTGATTCCGATTGCGATATTCCTCGCAAGCGTTGGCGGATATTTCTTGGCCAGGAAGAGTCTTGCGCCAGTGGTAGCGATGAGTACTCAGGCAGGACGGATCAGTGCGGAGAATTTGCACGAGCGCTTGCCGATCCAAAACGCGAGGGACGAACTCGGCCGGTTGGCGGCATCGTTCAACGAGCTGCTGGAGCGCGTGGATCAGTCGTTTGAGCGGCAGCGGCGATTCATGTCCGACGCCTCGCACGAGCTGCGCACGCCTGCGGCTATCTTGCGTGGTGAATCGGAAGTGGCGCTTTCGCGTACAGAGCGCCCGGCAGAGGAATACCGCGAGTCGCTGGCTGTGCTGCATGCGGAGGCGCAGCGATTGACACAGATCGTGGAAGATCTCTTCACGCTGACGCGAGCAGACGCGGGGCAGTACCCGTTATCGCCGGGCGATTTCTACCTGGACGAATTGGTTGCGGATTGCACGCACGCGGCGCGCTCGCTCGCGTCGGCAAAGCAGATTACGCTCACTTGCGAAGTCCCAGAGGAATTGCCGATCCGCGCGGACGAGGCGCTGCTGCGGCGCATGATTCTGAATCTGCTGGACAACGCGATCAAGTACACGCCCGCGGGAGGCCGCGTGAAGGTTTCGTGCGAGCGTTCCGGCGCTGAGTACGCCCTCAACGTGACGGATTCCGGCCCTGGCATCCCAAAGGAATTACACCAGCGCGTTTTTGAGCGTTTTTTCCGTGCGGACAAGGCGAGGACACGAACGGAGAATGATGGCGGCGGGGCGGGACTGGGACTGTCGATCGCGCGATGGATTGCCGAGGCGCATCACGGTCGCTTGATCCTGGCACACTCCGATTCGGGCGGCAGCATATTCAGCGCTCTGCTGCCTGCGCAAGTCTCCGTGCCTTTACCCGCTGCGCCGCTCCTCCGTTAATCGCCAGTTTATGTTAGCCACGCTAGTGTTAGTCATTCGCGGACCCGTCTGCGAAGGTCGGAGAATCGGCGGCCCGCAACCCATTTTGATTGTAGTCCTTACGGCGGCCGAAGGAATCTCATTTTGCGCGTGTGGGCGAAGATGGTCGGCAGTTTCAGGAGCAACGGCTTATGAAAGGGAGTTGTAAGGTGCCGTGGGCCGCAGCGGGGCTCTCGATTTTGGTTTGTGCGTTGCCATCGGTTGCGCAGGAGCCAAATCCGGGGACGGTTTCCGCGCAGCAACCAGCACAGGCGGGAAGCGCTCCCGCCGCTGCACCGCTGCGTCTGACATTGCAAGATGCGCTGGATCGCGCACGCAAAAACAGCGTGCAATTTCAGGCGGCGCTGACGACCGCGGCGCTGGCACGCCAAGATCGCACGCAAGCGCGCAACGCGCTACTTCCGACAGTTACGTACAACAATTCCGTAATCTATACGAAAGGCATTCCGTTGGGCACGGAGCAATTCATCGGAGCGCCGGTCATATTCATTGCAAATAACGCGGTGCACGAATACCTCAGCCAGGCAGACGTGCACCAGGTGTTCGATGCAGTGGCGGTTGCGAATTTTCGCCGTATTGGTGCAGCCGCGGCAGTTGCCAAAGCTCAGGCGGAAATCGCGTCACGAGGGTTGGTGGTGACTGTTGTGCAGAATTATTACGCAATATCGGCCGCTGGGCTGAAAGTGGAGGCGGCGAAAAGGCTTGCAGAGGAGGGTGATCGTTTCCTGAAAGTCACCCAGGACCTCGAGAAGGGAGGCGAGGTTGCGCATTCCGACGTGATCAAGGCGGAACTGCAAGCGCGGGATCGCCAGCGACAACTTCGCGAAGCTCAGCTCGGCTATCTGAACGCGCGCCTCAATCTGGCGGTGCTGATTTTTCCTGATTTTAACGATTCTTTCGAAGTCGCGGAGGACTTACATCAGCCCGTGCCGTTGCCCACGCTCCCGGAGGTGCAGCAGAGAGCTGCGCGGGATAATCCCGATGTTCGCGCCGCACTGGCTGCGGTTCAGCAGGCCAGCAATGACGTTTTTGGGGCGCGCGCTGGATATCTTCCCGCTTTGTCGATCGATTACTTCTACGGGATCGATGCATCGCACTTCGCGGCGAATACCGCGATTCGGGGCGGCGGCAAGGTTTCGAACCTGGGCTCTTCTGTTGTAGCGACCCTGAACATTCCGGTGTGGAATTGGGGCACTACGCAGAGCCGCGTAAAACAAGCAGGGTTGCGCCAGGCGCAGGCAAAACGCGAGCTTTCGTTAGCGCAAAGGAGATTGCTTGCGGAAATTCAATCGCTCTACGCGGAAGCGGAGACGGCGCTAAATGAGCTAGAAGGCCTAGCGCGATCTGCACAGTTGGCGGAGGAGAGCCAGAAATTGATAACGCTTCGCTATCGAAACGGGGAGTCGACGGTTTTAGAGGTTGTGGATGCGCAAACTACGTTTGCGGCGGCAAATGCCGCTTATCAGGATGGCGCGGTGCGGTATCGCGTGGCACTGGCGAATTTGCAGACTTTGACAGGAGTGTTGACGACTCCATGAGAACAGCGCTGAAATCTAAGATTCAAACAAGTAAGGGCTCGATGCTGCTCGCCACGATCGCGGGAGTGTTACTGATCGTGGCGGGCTGTGGCGGGCAAGAAAAGGAAAAGGAGCCGGTGGTCAGCGTGGAGGTCACGCCTGCGCAGCGCGGGTCGATAGCGCAGATTGTAACGGTTGAAGCGGTAGTGTTCCCACTGGAACAGGCTACGGTGGCGCCGAAGATTACATCGACCGTGAAGAAGTTTCTGGTGCAGCGCGGGGCGCGAGTGAAAAAGGGCCAATTGCTGGCGGAGTTGGAAAATGCGGACTTGGCGGCGTCGGCCGAGGCCAGCGAGGGAGATTACCACATAGCGGAAAGCAACTATGTGATGACGGTCGGCGTGGGCTTGCCACAGCAGTTGCAAAAAGCCCAGCTGGATGCGGACTCAGCGAAAGCGGGATTTGAAGCCGCACAGAAAGTTTATGAGAGCCGAAAGGAGCTGCTGCAGCAGGGCGCCATAGCGCGGCGCGACGTAGATGCGGCGGAAGTGGCGCTAGCGCAAGCGCGGAGCCAATACGAGCAAGCGCAGAAGCAGCTTGCCGATTTGCAGCGTCTTGGAAAAGAAGCGCAATTGAAGTCCGCACAGGGATCGAAGGAATCGGCCGAGGGGAAGTATCGCAGCGCCGCAGCACAACTCAGCTATTCGCTAATCAAGAGCCCAATCGACGGAGTTGTGACGGACCGGCCGCTGTATGAAGGCGATCTGGCGACGGCTAATCAACCGCTGCTCACCGTGATGAACTTGAGCAGGCTGATTGCGAAATCGCATATCCCGCAGTCCGAAGCGGCGCCGCTGAAAGTTGGCAATCCGGCGGAGATCAAAGTTGCAGGTCTGGACGAGCCAGTGAAGGCGCGCGTGAGCCTGGTGAGCCCGGCGCTTGATCCCGGAAGCACAACTATTGAAGTGTGGGTCGAGGCGCGCAAGCCTGATCCCGCGCTGCGCCCGGGGATCACTGTGACGGTTTCAATGACGGCGAAGACCGCGAAGGATGCAATCGTGGTGCCGACGGCAGCAGTTTTCAAAAATACGGAAGGCGCCGAATACGTCGTGCTGGCCGGTTCGGATGAGAAGGCACATCAGAAAAAAGTGCAAGTGGGCATTCGAAGCGGAGATGAGGCGCAGATCGTGGCTGGGATTAACCCAGGGGATCCGGTGGTTACAGCCGGCGGGTACGCGCTGCCGGACGGGACGCAGATCAAGGTCGAAAAGCCGGGAGCAGAGGATAAGGCCGGTGCCGACGCGGGCGACGATGAAAAGAAGGGTGGGGACGATAGCGCGGGAAAAAAGAGCGAGGAAAAGAAAAAAGCTGGTCCGGGCGGCGGCGAAAAATCTGCAGGGAATGGCAAGGAGTAACTGCAGATGGAGCCACGATCCGATTTGAACAGCGGCGAGCCGCGGCCCAAGGAAGAACGCACGCCCTGGTTTCATAGGCTGTCGCGGCCGGTGCTGTTCCTTACGATTACTCTGGCCTTAATTGGTGGCTATCTAGCGTTCAGTATTCCAGTTTCGGTTTTTCCTAACACGGATTTCCCGCGAATTGTGGTTGGCGTCGACAATGGCGTGATGCCCATCGATCAGATGTTGGTCACTATCACGCGGCCGATCGAAGAGGCTGTGAACAGCGTGCCAGGGCTGACGAGTGTGAGGTCGGTCACGAGCCGAGGTTCCGCCGAAGTCGACCTTTTCTTCGACTGGAATTCTGACATGATTTTGACATTGCAGCGCGTGGACGCGGTGGTCGCGCGCATGCAAGCGGAGATGCCGCCGACTGCAAAGATAGAGACGCACCGGCTATCGTTTGCCGCCTTTCCGATAATCGGATATAGCCTCACGTCCGAGGTGATTCCGCAAAACAGACTATGGGAGATCGCCACATACGATCTCAAGCCGCGCATGAACCGATTGAATGGAGTCGCGTCGGTGATCGTGCAGGGCGGACGCGTGCCGGAATTTCAGGTCATGCCCGATCCGGCGCGTCTGCTGTCTGCCGGGGTCACAGTACAGGACATTCTCGATTCCATTAAGAAGACGAACCTAATCGATTCGCCTGGTCTGATTGAGCACGAGCATCAGTTGGTGCTCGGACTGATCAGCGGGCAAGTGCGTTCGCCGGACCAGATCGGGCAAATCGTAGTCAAAACCTCGGCGGCGGGCGTGCCCATACGCCTGGGTGATATCGCAAAAGTATCGCCGTCCGTTGCGCCGACGTACACCATCGTGACGGCCAATGGGAAGCCCGCCGTGCTGCTGAACGTCAATCGTCAGCCGGAAAGCAATACGCTTGATGTCGCCAACGAAGTTCATGCGCTGATTCGAGAGCTTACGCCTGGGCTGCCGCCGGGTGTGCATCTCGAACCGTTTTACGATCAGTCGACCATTGTGCATGACTCCATTTCCAGCGTTCGGGATGCCGTGCTGCTGGGAATTGTGCTCTCGTCCGTTATTTTGGTGCTGTTCTTGCGAGATTGGGGCACCTCGCTGGTTGCAGGCTTGGTGATCCCTATCACACTGCTCATTACGTTCATCGTTCTGAAAATGACCAATCAGAGTTTCAATCTGATGACCCTTGGGGGACTTGCGGCGGCGGTTGGGCTGGTCATCGATGACGCTATCGTGGTCCTCGAAAATATCGTGTTGCACCGCGACGCGGGGCAAAGACGATTGCAGGCCATCCAGAGCGCATTACATGAACTGACGCTACCGCTGATCGGTTCGACGATTACGCCGATCGTCGTTTTTCTTCCGCTGATTTCAATCACCGGTGTTACCGGGAGTTTTTTCCGCGCTTTGGCGATTACGATGACAGTTTCGCTGTTCACGTCACTTCTTCTGGCATTGTCGTGGACACCGGCACTCAGCCAGTATCTTGTCCGCCGGAAGGAGACGGCGCCGGCTGTCGGTGGTTCGTCCCGGTCCGAGGGACCGGACATGGCAGCGCTGCTGGCCGCGGAGGAAGCACATCTCTCCGGCTTCTTCGGGCGTGTGGTGGAGTTCTATAGTCGAGTGATGCGGGCCGCCTTGCGGCAGCCATGGACTCTGATTGCGGGGTCGGTGGCGATCGTGGTTCTTTCCTTCGTATGCTACACGTTTCTCGAAACTGATTTGCTGCCGGGAATGGATGAAGGTGGTTTCATTCTGGACTACTTCACGCCCCCAGGCAGCTCGCTTGCCGAATCCAATCGTATCCTCTTGCGCATCGAAGATATTCTGCGACACACAAAAGAGGTGGAGAACACTTCTCGCCGCACCGGCTTGCAGTTGGGACCGGCCGCAGTTACGGAGGCGAACAACGGCGACTTTACCGTGAAGCTGAAAAACGACCGAGATCGCGACATTGAGGAAGTAATGGCAGATGTGCGCTCGCGAATTGAAGAGAGCGAGCCGGCCACCAAGGTGGAATTTATTCAGCTTCTGCAAGACATGATCGGCGACCTGACGAGCCAGCCGGAGCCCATCGTGATCAAGCTGTTTGCTCAAGACGGAAAACTTTTGAACGACACAGCGCCGAAAGTTGGCGAGGCAATCAGCAAGATCAAAGGCGTGGTGGATGTGCTGAACGGCGTGGAAAATACCGTGAGCGGGCCGTCCATTACGTACCAGGTGGACCCGATGGTGGCGGCGCGGGCCGGGTTTGCTCCAGAGGAAGTGGCTGTGGATGCGACGGCGGTGTTGGAAGGCGAGCCGGCAGCTACACCGGTGATTCTCAACGATCGTTCTTACACCATTCGCGTGCGGTTTCCGGATCAGAGCCGCACTTCTTTGGATCAGATGGGCAATACACTGCTCAACAGCGCGAGCGGCCGTACCGCTACGCTCGGCTCTTTGGCGACGGTGGCCACCGATCCTGGTGAGACCGAGATTCGGCGCGAAAATCTGCAGCGTCTGGTGCAAGTGACGGGCCGGTTCGAGGGCGTAGGACTGGGCTCCGGTATTGCCGCTGTGCAAAAGACGGTCAGGGACCTGCATCTTCCGTCGTCGATCCGGGTGGAATATGGGGGGTTGTACCAGGAACAGCAGAAATCGTTTCACGATTTGCTTATCGTTTTGTTTCTTGCGTTGGTGCTTCTGTTTGCGGTGCTGCTGTTTGAATTTCGCACTTTCTCCGCGCCGACGGCAATCCTGGCCTCGGCATTGCTTTCTACCTTCGGCGGTTTTGTGGCGTTGCTCGTGACGAGGATGAGCTTCAACGTTGCGTCCTTCATGGGCATGATTATGGTCATCGGCATCGTGGCGAAGAATGGAATTTTGCTGTTGGATGCCGAGCATCGGTTCCGCGATATTGGGCTGTCCGCGAAAGAGGCGATGATCCAGGCTGGGCGGCGAAGGTTGCGGCCGATTGCGATGACAGCACTCGCAACGATTGCGGGGATGCTGCCGCTGGCGTTCGCCATCGGGAAGGGGTCGCAGATGCTGCAGCCGCTGGCTATTGCCGTAGTCGGCGGGCTGCTTAGTTCCATGGTCTTGTCTTTGATTTTTACGCCGGCGATTCACTACTATCTATATAGAGGACCTTCGTCGCGGCCTTCGCAACCAGCAACAACATAGTTAAATTATTTTGCATAAGTCCGGGAGGACGTTTGTCCCTTTCCCTCGGTGACCGTGATGGTCTGTCCCGCTGATACGTTCGAGAGGTGATCGACTTGGCCGCTGGGCCAGCGGATTTCGATCGTGTCGGCTTTGTCGCGCTGGCCGAGGCCAAAAGTTAGGACGAGTTCGCTCGAGGAGAGATAGCTCGAGCCGCTGCGCAGCATTTGCGTTTGTGTGTCGCCACCGGAAGTGACTCGCGCGATCGCGCCGATTCCGTCCCTGTTTGATTTTGTGCCCACGAGCTTTAGCCGCAAGCTGCGATTTGCGGCAACGCCAGCCTGCGCCTCGTTGCGAAATAGATAAACCGGACCACCATTCGTGGAGAGCAGCAAGTCGAGGCGGCCGTCATTGTTGATGTCCGCATAAGCGGCGCCGCGGCCGACGCGGGGAGCGGTGAATGCCGATCCCATCGCGCTCGTCACCTCTTCAAATTTTCCTTTTCCGAGATTGCGGAACAGGTGCGGAGGCATGGCGTACTTTACGTTCGCTTGCACTTTCTGAATTTCGGGATCGATGTGCCCGTTGGCTATGAAAATATCGGGCCAGCCGTCGAGGTCGTAATCGAAGAAGAAGCAGCCGAAGCCTAGCGTAAGCAGCGTGGCGCGTCCAATTGCGGATTGCGGCGCTTCGTCGACGAACAGGCCTTTGCCTTCGTTGTGATAGAGCGAGAGCATCTGGTTCGAGAAATTGGTGATCATTACGCTGGGAAAGCCGGAGTGATCGTAATCTGAGGCATCCACTCCCATGCCGGCACGCGCGACGCCATCTTCGCTGAACGCCACGCCGGCGATCACACCCTTTTCGGAGAAGGTGCCATTGCCATTGTTTCGATAAAGCTTGTTCGGTTGCGTGTCGTTGGAAAATAGAAGATCGGGCCAGCCGTCATTGTCGTAATCGAGGACGGCGATGCCCATGGTCTTCGAGGTGGGTTCACCCAGTCCCGCTGTCTGCGTCACATCTTCAAACGTGCTGTCACCGCGGTTGTGCCACAGCCGCGCCGCGGTCCCTTTGTAGGACTCTGGCGTGCAGTACGATTTATTTTTGCCGTCGAGCGTGCAGTAGAGATCGGATTCCTGAGACCATTGCACGTAATTGCCCACCACGAGATCCAGACGGCCATCCTTGTCGTAATCCACCCATGCGGCGCTTGTGCTCAGTTCGCGAGGACCGTTGAGTCCGGCCTTCCGCGTCATATCCGTGAATGTGCCGTTGCGGTTGTTGTGAAAAAGACGGCTTTGTCCGAGTGCGGTGACGAAGAGATCGTCGAAGCCATCGTTGTCATAGTCGCCTACCGCGACGCCCATGCCGTACATTTCTACGTCGAGTCCGGCCTTGTGCGTCACATCGGTGAACGTTCCGTCGTGATTGTTGTGATAGAGCTTGGGCGTGGTGTGCCTCTGGGCGTGACCGGGCCAGTCCGTGCCGTTGACCAGGAAAATATCTGGCCAGCCGTCGTTGTCGTAATCAATGAAAGCGACGCCTGGGCCGAGTGTTTCCGGCAGGAATTTCCTTCCGAACGCTCCATTGTTATGCGTGAAGCGAATTCCGGATTGCTGCGTGACGTCGCGAAATGAGGCCGCAGAGGTTGCGGCAGGTCCGCCACTAGTGCCCACCACTGTCGCCGCGGCTGAGAGCGCAAATGCAGCGAATAAACCGTTGAATTGCCTCATCGTAACCTCATTGTGTTTAATCGCGCCCGACACCTAACGCATCCGCGACGCGATTGATGTAGTTGAACCAAGACGCGATGAGCGTGATTTGCAAGATACCGCAGTCGTCGAAGCCAACGGCTCTGAGTTTCGCGTGATCATCGGGGGAAACTTTGGTCGCATCCCTCGTCAGCTTCATCACGTAGTCGAGCATCGTGCGATCCTGGGCGCTGATTTCCGCCGACCGGTAATCTCTCTGCAGGGCCTCCACGAGCACTTTGTCCAGAGTGACGCGACGCAGAAACTCTGCGTGGGATTCAATTCAATACACGCACCGATTCGCGACGGAAACCATAGTTGCAATCATTTCGTGCTGGCGGCGCTGCAACGGCAGGTCTGGAGACATCAGCGCACCGAAGGTGCCGAAGGCGTGAAACAGGGCATCAGGGATCAGCGAATGCGACGCCACGATGCTAGAGCTTTCGCCATTATTTTCGGGATGGACGGGCGTGGCATATTCGACGGGATAGACTGCGCGCTGCGCCAGCATGGCTTTCTTTACGCGCTCATCGTCTTCCATCGATACAGTCTTGATCCAAGTCATGAATCAGCCCCCCGTGCATTCAGCTTCGTGTGAAATCAATGCGATCCGCCCGGTTGACCTGCGCTTCCGATTGATGACGTTACCGTCCGGTGTTTCACCGCGGTTTTTGACGTCGCGTTGAGGGGGACGGAGACATGTTCGTGAATCGGCTGCCGCTCGTTGTTGTCTTCAGGATGCGTCTGCCTGTATGGTCCGGTGATGGCCTGTGAAGATTCATCCGCCTTGAACCGCAGATAGCGTTCCTTGTGCTCGTTTGCGTGCGCTTCATCGCCCAGCCCGCTGTAGCAAAGCATCAGATTGTAATGGGCCTGCAGATCCTCAGGGTCGATCGAGAGCGTCTGATCGAATTCGTTGATGGCGGCAGCGTACTTCTTCTGCAGAAACAAGATGCGTCCGACTTCATTGCGCACGACGCGGTCGCGAGGATATTGCGCGAGCACACCTCTCAAGCGCACAATCGCGTCATCAAAGTTGCCCTCTTCTTTCAAAATTCGCGAATAAAAGAAATTTGCGCGCGCGAGTCCGGGTTTCAGCGCCAGCGCTTTTTCCAACACTATGCGCGCCCCGCCGGTGTCACCCTCTTGCACTAAAGCGCGGCCGATGTTCACCCAACCATCGGGATTTTGCGGGTCGACGTCAGCGGCCTTTTGAAAGGCCGCCGCGGCACCTTTCAGGTCGCCTTGCAGGAACAGACCGATGCCGTAATCGTTCCACCGTGACCAATCTTCTTTCGCAAGAGTGACGTTAGGTTGCGCCGCGGCAGCGGTTCTCGCGGCGACATTCAGCGTCTTCGTATCTTCTGCGACCGTGATAACCGGCAAATTGGGAACCGCTTTCAGCTCGCCCGCAATCAGTTTCGGGTCGAGGCTCTTGAAGAGCCATTTGCGGTCGTCATAGTCCGGAGTCACTGCGTCAGGCGCCTGATGAGAGTCCGCGGCAGCGGCAAAGGCAAACTGCGTATTGGACCACATGAATTTGCGGTAGTTCAGTTTGGCGTGCAGGGTGACCTTTGCGCCCGCATTTTCAGGAATATGCAGCCGGTAATGCGCAGTGTCCGCCGCGCCCGGCGGAATCAAATGCACGTACACCGCGGCGCGATTGGCCCAGGCATTTCGTTTATTGATTGGATTTCCATGCGCATCGATGAGCAACGACTTGTAGAAATGCGCCCCTTTTTCGACAGGGCCCTTGCCATCATCCTCGACCTTGCCGCTCCAGAAAAGCGTCTGCCCCTTTTCATCGATGGCCTGCAGCTCGAGCCACACATCGAAGGCATCGATCGTCCCGCCGGGGAAAAAGTGGCCGACCTTGCGCGTTCGAACGACTACGTCGACGCGAACGTCGTCACCCCGCCGCACGGTAGCATCCACGCGACCGAGCGGCGCAGTGATGGGGCGCGCCTCGCCGGCGGGGCCATTTGGCAGAGAAGTCTCGGCTTCCTCGCCCACAGCAAATGAAGTGGACAGCTCAGGGCGGCCCATTTTGCTGCCGGCCGGAGCAGCAAGTTCGTTCCCCGCGGGTGAAATCGCGAAAATGTCCACACTCAGCTGCTTGTCCTGCAGGAATTTCTGACTCAGCTCGAGCTGCGTTTGATCCTGATTCGCTGTGGGGACAGCAGTGTTTGCGCCTGGAAAGCGGTGAGAATGCACGAAACCATTGACGTTGCCGAGATCCGCTGAGCGCACCTGCGGCATGTGGCAATCCGCGCACATCATGGAGCTCGCGGGATAGTAGAAAGAACGCGCCCCCTGTCCCGAAACGCCACTGGCTTGCCAGTTATCGTATTCGTTGAAGCCGCGCACCCAGCGATAATGGTTCACCGGGACATCGAGATGCACTTTATGGCAGGACGCGCAGAACTCCGCCGTCTGCGTGCGCATGAACGGCTTCAAAAAGGTGCGCCGGTGCGGCTCCGGATTCACGCGCACCAGGAAATCATGAAGGGTGCGGATCACGGGATTGTCGCTGGCCGCCAGTTCGTGCAGCTTCGGGTACTCCAGAACAAAATCGCCCTGCCCCATCGTGCTTTTCACTTGCACGATGCTGTGGCACATTAAGCAACTCAGTCCTGCTTTGGCTTCAGGCCGGTCGACGATTTCTTTGATGGGCTTGTCAAAAAGTCCGCTGAAGAGCAGGGCAGGATCGTGGCAACCCGCGCACCACTTCGACGCGCGCACTCCAGCCACGCCTTGCATGTACTCGATGCTCTTGCGATACCACTGATTGTTGAATGACGAAAAATGGTGGGCAGAGCTGTACCACTGCTCGTAAATGTCCGCATGGCAACGCTGGCATGCATTGGACTGCATGAAATATTTTGCGGGAATGTAGCCGTTGTGTTTGGTCTGGGCGGAACTGGGGAAGAATTTGCCCTGTGGGCCGTCGCCTTCGCCATCCATCGAGGCCGCGGGCATTTTCGGGTTCACGATGCGACTCGCATTTTTCCAGGCGATTTCACGGGACCACCACGTTCCTGCGGCAATTGCCGCTGTGGCAAGCACCAGCCCCGCAAATCGTAAAACGCGCTGAGGTGCTGTGCTTCCCAGCCAACCACGCGAAGCCAAACATGCGGTCCCGACGAACAAGGTGCCGACCACGCAAAAAGCAATGTGGGCGTACAGCCACGGCTTCAAGCGATTCAGCGTGCCGACAAAAATCAAAGCTACACCGAGCACTGCGCCCGCGGCCAAAAATGCCCAGCCAACGCGTGCGAGGGGCGCATCCACACACAACAATCGGAAAAGATAAGGAAGCAGCAAAGCGGTGAGCAGAATTCCAACGGCTATGTGGAAGAGAACAAATGTCCCATATGTGATTGTGGCGGAAGGGAATCCGTACAAATAAATTGCGCTTGCTACCAGGGCTAACAAACTTCGCAAGCGCCAACGTTCCATCGCGCGTTTCTCCACTCTTGAACGCCTCGACGCGACCGCTAAAATTTGCGGCCGGATGGGGCTCATCCGGCCGCGAATGCTTGGGGTGCCTCCGGGCGGCGCCAGAAAAAAGCTCGCGGGAAGGCGATGTGCGCGTTTTATATCCCCCAGCCGCAAACGCTGCAATAACGTTAAACTATTAGAATCCCGCTTCTGGTGTAACGCCTTTGTTTTCTGTGCATTGGTAGGTTGTGCCCGCAGCGAAATCTCTATGCTCCTCCTTCGCCCCGTTCGGCCACTCGATCTGAACACGCTCAATCTTGTCGCGCTTGCCCAATCCGAAGGTAACGGGCAATTCCGATTGCGAGAGATAGCTTGAACCGCCCTTCACCACACGGCTCTGACTTTGCCCGTTGTAAAAAATCCGCACGATTGCGCCGATGGCATCGCGGTTGGATTTTGTTCCCGTGAGGCGAAACCGAATGCTGCGATTTCCGGCGAGCTGATCGTTGCGATAAAGATAAGCGGGGCCGTTATTTGTGGTCAGCAAAATATCCACATCGCCGTCGCGATCAAAATCGCCATACGCCAAACCGCGGCCGACCTTGGGTTTCGCGAATCCGCTGCCTACCGTGGCGGCGACATCTTCAAATTTTCCGGCGCCCAGATTTAGAAAAAGTTGCGGCGGCTGTGCGTAGCCGACGTTGCCATGAATGTTGCGCACCGTTTCCTCGATGTGCCCATTGGCGACGGCGAGGTCGAGCGAGCCATCGAGGTCCATATCGAGAAATGCGCAGCCGAAGCCCAACGTGTTTTTCGAGGGAAGGCCGACACCCGCCGCGATCGAGATATCGTCGTAGGTTGCAGCACTAACGGCTCGATAGAGTCCGATCATCTCATTATCGAAATTCGTGATTGCGATTCCCGGCTTGCCGGAATTTTCGAAGTCGGCAGCATCCACGCCCATCCCGGCGCGGGCTTTGCCTTCGGTGCTAAAGGCTAGCCCGGCTTCCACCGCGACGTCTTTGAATTTTCCATTCCGGAGATTTTTGTACAGTTTGTTAGGCTGCGTGTCATTGGCGACGAGCAAATCCGGCCAGCCGTCCTGGTCATAGTCGAGCATCGCCACACCAAGCGATTTCGAGCTGCTGTCAAAGATTCCGCTGGTGGCGGTAACGTCCTCGAATGTTCCGTCTCCGCGATTGTGAAACAGCCAGCAGGTATCGCCGCGATATGCTTCCGGCGTGCAATAGGATTTGTGCTTTCCGTCGAGACTGCAAAAAACGTCATGTTCGGGCGACCAGCGCACATAATTGCAGACGAAAAGATCGAGCAAGCCGTCGCGATCAAAATCAAACCACAGGGCGGACGTGCTGAAAGCTTGTCGAGCACTCAAGCCGCTCGCGCGCGTCACATCCAGGAAATTGCCTTTGCCCGTGTTGCGAAATAGCCTGTTCTGCCCGACGCAAGTGACGAAAATGTCGGGGAAGCCATCGTTGTTATAGTCACCGACTGCGACGCCCATTCCATATATCTCGAGGTCGAGACCAGCAGCTTTGGTCACGTCCGTAAAAGTGCCGTTGCGATTGTTTTTGTATAGGCGCAGCGTGGATCGCTGGCGCTTGTGGCCTGGCCAGTCCATCCCGTTGATCAACAGAATGTCTTGCCAGCCATCGGCATCGTAATCGAGAAAAGCGCAGCCGGAGCCGAGTGTCTCCGGAAGCAATTTGCCGCCATAGGCGCCGCTATTGTGCTGAAACTGAATGCCTGCGCCTTCCGTGACATCGACGAGGCGAAAAGTTGGCGCCGCGGATGTCGCGGGAAGTAGTCTTGGAAGAGTTAACGAGAGAAGTCCTGCTTTGCCGTAGCGTGACAAAAAGTCGCGGCGGTTCAAGTCAGGCTCACCAAGCCGTTGCGAATGGCATAGACCACCAACTCTGCTGTCTTGTGAATTCCGAGCGTGTCCATAATGTTGGCGCGGTGCACGCCGACTGTGTTTGCGCTCAGGCCGAGCTCCGCGGCAATTTCCTTGTTGGATTTGCCCGCTACGATGTGCCGCAAAATCTCCAGTTCGCGCGTGGTCAGCCCGCTGTCTCGCTCGCCCTTGAGCGCCGCGGGCTTGGCGAGTTGCGGATCGAGCACTAAATGGCCTTCGGCTACACGCTTGATGGCGCTGACTAAATCCAATTCCAGCGCGTTTTTCAAGATGTAACCGCGCGCCCCTGCCTCGAGCGCCTGGCGCACCAAAGTGTCTTCGGAATGCATGCTGAGCATCAGCACTGTGGCGTCCGGCATCTTGGCACGAATACGCCGCGTCGCATCGATACCGCTCATCCCCGGAAGCGCGCAATCCATCACGACCACTTTCGGCCTCAACTCAAGCGCCAGCCGCACTGCTTCCTCACCTCCGCTGGCCTCCGCGACAACAGAGATCGTGGCGTCGTCCTCCAGCATGCGGCGGAATCCTTTGCGCACCAGGGCGTGATCGTCCACCAGCAGAACTGTGAGCTTATCCGCCATGCGCTTCCACCCTCTCCGCCGGCACGACGAGCCGCACTATAGTTCCGCCCCCCTCGCGCCTCGCTACTTGCAGAGTTCCTCCCACAAGCTCCGCGCGCTCGCGCATTCCAACAAGCCCGATACCCTGGTGTCCTGCGTCGGGCGCAAATCCGCGGCCATGGTCTTCCACTTCCAGACTTATGGAATCGTCTTGAAATTGTAGGCGAACCCAAGCCTCTTGCGCCCCCGCATGGCGCTTCACGTTGTTCAACGCCTCCTGCAGCACGCGATACACCTGGACGCCGGCATTGCCGTCCAAAGGAAACGCCTCGCCAGATTTTTCGTAATGCAGCTTCAGGCCCGTCTGGTGCTCCACCGTTGGAATATACCAATCGAGCGTGCTCTCGAGTCCCTGTTCATCCAGGAGGACTGGATGCAGCGCCTGGGACAACGTTCGAATATTGTTTAGCGTCGATTGCGCAATTCCCCGCACCTCTTGCAAATCTTCGCGCAGCGGCGCGCCCTGCGGCACCTGCTTTTCGACGCGGCTCAGAAGCGAGCCGATGGCCGTGAGCACTTGGCCGAATTCGTCGTGCAGCTCGCGCGAAATGTGGCGCAGTGTGGATTCCTGCGTCGCGATGAGCTTCTGTGCCAAATCGCTGCGTTGTTCGGACAGGGTAGCCAGACGCGCGAAGATCTGGCGGTTGGAACGGATCAAGTACAAGCTGGTGAGCGCAATGGCAATCAGCGCGGCCGTAAGAAAAATATACAGCTGCCGTTGAACACCATTGTAGATTTTGGCGATTTGGACGCCGGCTTGCTGCTCCGCTTCATTATTTTCAACGAGTAAACGAGACACCGCTGTGCTCAGCGCAGCTTGCCGCGCCTGCAGCGACAATCGAATCTGGTCGCGCGCTTCGTTGTCTTTTCCATCACCCGCCAGCGCAAACATCCTGTCCACCGCATCCCAGAATTGGGAAAGCTGCTGGCTCAAATAGGTGCGCTGCTCGGGAGTCCGGTGGACCTCAGCATATCGTTCCTCGAGCTGCAGCGCCGAGCCCAAATCGCCCCGTACGCGCTCGAATTGCGCCGACCACGCTATCAGCGGGTAAGGTTCGCCGGCATCCAGCATGTCGCGCATGGCCAACGCAACCGTGTTCAAATCATTTTGCAGCCGCAGCAATTGCAATGAATCCTTGCGCCCGCGATCGACCATATCGCTTTGCAGCTTGCGCAAACCCGTGAGCTGGACGCGAATGTACGCTGAATACGCCACAACCACGGCGAGAGTGATCACTAAACCTAAGAGAAGGGCCGTAGTAGGAGACCGCTCCGGGGGCGAAAGAGTTTGCACGGACAGAGAATACCTTAGTGCGGTAAGTTTTGGCGGCGCAAGCCCACGACAATGCAGACCATCAGCAGAGCGCTGAGGAGCGGCACAGCAAAACCCACCCGCAAGCTTCCGGAATATTTCGAGAATGTGCCAACAAGCCAGGGGCCCGCCGATCCACCCAGGGAAGCGAGCGCAAACAGAAATCCTCCGATGCGTTTTGCTCGCGCTCCATACCATTTGGAAAGCCAGGCTATATAAATAGGATAGATTGAGGCGCATCCCAATCCGGCGAGAAAAACCCCGATAATAGTTACCTTGAGCGTGGTGGAAAAGATGATCACAGTCGTTCCCACGGCTGTCAGGGTGAGGGCGCCAAGAACCAGGGGCGCTTCCGATACAGATAATAAGAGGAGCGGTGCGAATCCGCGGCCGGCGGTAAGCCCGGCATAGAAAAACATCGGCGTCAGCGTGGTCAGGTTCGAGATTCCGTGCGCGATGCGACGCGAGTACTCCGCAGACCACACGCCGATGCTCGTCTCCATGCAGACATAGGTGAAGAAAAGGACTGCCATGGCGATGGTCATGCCGCGTCCGAGAGCACGCGTCGCAGCTCCAGCGCTCTCCAAGTGTTTTTCGTGTTTTTCGGCGCCGAAGCGTGCAAACAGAAGTGCCAGCGCCAGCAGAGCGCCGAAAATCCCATAGCCAATGAGAAAACTAGACAAACGATTGTTTCTCAGCGCCATCGCGATCATGGGCGAGCAGGCCATTGCTCCTACTCCCCACGTAAAATTAAGCAAGTTCAACAGCGAAGCCCTGCGAGTGCCGCCGGCTTCCGCCACATACAAATTGGTTCCCGGCGTGATGAGACCATAGCCCAGTCCGAATGCCGCAGTAGCTACCAACGCGTTCGCGTGTGTGCTTGCATTGAGGGTTGCAAGACCGTATCCCATAAAGGCATAGCCTGCGACCAACGAGGGCCGATAACCGCGCCAGGCCGTCCATGCGCCAGATACACCGGTGCCTACCAATGAAGCGAGGAACTGGATTGTCGAGAAAAGACCGGCTTGGCCATCATCGAGTGTCCATTTCCGAATGAATACCGGCAGCATTGGTCCGATAATCGTGGTGGCGATTCCACTCAAGATAAAGCCAATGAAAAGCACAGCCATCAGGCCGGTTCGGCTGTTCGTGGTGCGCTCTGGAATTGCCACCGTCGTGGTTGTAGACATGCGTGGAAAACATTCTGAAGGAGCCGGCCGCCATAGGCAACTTTGGGTTGAAGAGGGCAACTACTTCGCGCGGGGAAATTCGTGTACGCTCTTCGTCGAAATTTGAAAGCTGCTTGGTAATGATCAACGTCGGACTTATCGGATTCGGCTTGGCAGGGCGCGCATTTCACGCGCCAGTGATTCGCTCCGTTCACGGCCTGAGGCTTGCCGCGATTCTACAACGCAGTGGTAATGAGGCTTCTGAACTGTATGCGGACGCGCGCATTGTCCGCAGCGTCGAAGAGTTGCTGGCGATTTCTGATATTCGCCTGATTGTAATCGCCACGCCGAACGACACCCACTATTCCATAGCGCGGCAGTGTCTGGCGGCAGGTCGCGATGTTGTAGTCGATAAGCCGCTGACGCCAACGCTGGAGGAAGCCCGCGACCTGGTGAGATTCGCACAACAAAGGGGTCGCTTGCTCACCGTTTACCAAAACCGTCGCTACGATGGCGATTTTCAAGCTGTGCATCAGATTGTTAGCAGCGGCCGTCTCGGCCGTATCGTGCGATTCGAATCGAATTATGACCGCTTCCGCCCTGAGCTAAAAGCAAACGCCTGGCGCGAACGCTCCGGACCCGGCAGCGGCATTCTCTTCGATCTCGCGCCACACTTGATTGACCATGCGCTTGTTCTTTTCGGACTTCCAGAGGCAGTCACGGCCGATATTCGCATCGAGCGCGAGCATGCCGTGGCTGATGACTCTTTCGATCTCACGCTGCATTATGCTGGCGGCTTACGCGCAGTACTTCGCGCCACGATGCTTGCCGCGGTTACGCGCCCACGTTTCATTCTCCACGGCACCACCGGCGCTTACGTAAAGCACGCCTTGGACGTGCAAGAGCCAAAATTGCGCGTCGGCCGTATCCCGTGGCACGAAACGCCCAGCGAAGCCGAGCAAGAAGAAAATTCCGGCACCCTGACGCTCATCGATGCGAACGGGACCACAACGGAACGGCGCCTGCCACCCGCGCCAAGTGATTACCGCGCTTATTACGCGAACATCCGGGACACCTTACTGGGCACAGCCGCGCCCGCGATCACGCCACAACACGCGCTCGACGTCGTGCAAATCATCGAGCTCGCCCGCCAAAGCAGCGCCCAGCGCTGCACTATCCAGTGGCCGGACTGAAGTTCGGCCTACATTCACGACGGAATAGCTGTTACTTCCGCGTATAATCACGAGAAGGGAGCGCCACGTTGATCGAACTCGCACCTTCCATTCTTTCCGCCAATTTCGCACAGCTCGGCGCCGAAGCGCTCGCCGTCATTGAGGGCGGCGGCACGGTCTTGCATCTCGACGTGATGGATGGGCACTTCGTTCCGAATCTTACGATTGGGCCGCCGGTCGTGGCTTCGCTGCGCAAGACGATTCCGAAGGTGCCATTTGACTGCCACTTGATGATTGAAAATCCGGACGATTACATCGGCGCTTTTGCGGAAGCCGGCGCCAATTGGATTTCCGTGCACCAGGAAGCATGCGTGCACCTGAATCGCACATTGCACCTGATCGCATCGCATAATTGCGAGCCTGCGGTGGTCATTAATCCGGCCACACCCGTGCACATGCTCGACGAAGTGCTGGATATCGTGCATCACGTGTTGGTGATGTCTGTGAACCCGGGCTTCGGCGCGCAGAAGTTTATTCCCGGCTCGCTACACAAAATTGAGATGCTGGTTCAGATTCGCGAGCGGCGCGGCCTTTCCTTCCGGATCGAAGTGGACGGTGGCGTCGATCTAACAACGGTTGGGGACGTGGTTCGCGCGGGCGCCGATTTACTGGTCGCGGGAAATGCGGTGTTTGCCCATGGCGACATGCGCGAAAATGCTCGCAAGCTGCTGCAAGCCGCGCGCGGTGCAACGGCAATGCGCGCCTAAAGTGGAATCCCGCCCAAAAACCTCACTGCTCCTCGTAATTCCAGGTCAAGCCGCCATCGACGAAATAAGTCGTTCCCG
>WNFL01048928.1_pt1 | contig 21044 bp, 19 predicted proteins | sample 5400361 | NCBI WGS metagenome assembly WNFL01 (sample SAMN13153351, study PRJNA577476) | soil metagenome | isolation source: 40 cm soil on Douglas fir-dominated hillslope | place: USA:California | collected 2013-09-17
GCTTATTGGAGAGAGCCACGAAGATGGAGACCGCAAGGTACTATTGTTGGGGGGTTGTAGTTTGCACAACGCCGAAGTAGTTGGTCATCATGTGATTATGAACTCCTATGTGCCATGTGTGTGTTTTCAGGCAGATTGGTATCGCCCATGTAATACAAACCAGTGGACAACTAGACGGCCTCCGGGCCCGGAGAGTTCTTTTCTCTTGGCATGACCCTGAAACTCTTCCACTGTCCACATGTTCGTTACCCTTGAACAGGTCCTGAATTCTTCATGCCTCATTTGGCCGCCTCAGCTCTGCGTACTTGCCTTCCCTATAGTCCAATTTTCTCGGCCGAGAGGAGCACATCTTCAATCCATATAAGCGTCAGGGTTGGGTCCGGGTCGTCACTGGTCGGCCGCAACGCCGTACGGGGCCGGGACTCCGCCGTGCATCCATTGGCTCTAGGCCCGTAGCCTCAGTATACATAAAAAGATCTATAGGCATTCTTTGTACATCTGGATCCCACTTCCAAGGTTCTCATGCGGTCAAGCTTAATAAGTGCTGCACTTCTGAGGCGAGGTGCTTCGTCGCAAAGGTGTCAACTTTCCAGGGGCCTGATTTACCTTGGTCCCCACTGGTCCTGGAGGGCTGGATAATGCTAGCTAGCGTGTTCGGCTCCACATTGCTGTCACCTGTAAACCTGAAATGCACACCTCGCGCTTGGGTGCGCTATTCTCTGAGTAATTGTGAAGGATGTGTTGTAGTTTAAGGGATTTGTTATTTTATATGCCTTTGCTCTTTCAAAATCTAATGCCTTAGTCCTCCTTTGAATAGATAAAATATCGAACGCACAGTCGACATTTCAACGATAGCTCCCCATTCCACCACTGGTTTTAAATACCCCACTCCAGAAACTTATTGTACGTCGTAGAGCCCTTTCTGGCCCTATGCCGCCAGGCCCCAATTTGCCGATGGTGCAGACACCTTAGACATGTCCGGCGTCACCCAACAAATATGTCCCTATCTCTGGAGGATCGTGTTACTCTCTTACACATTCGAGCATTTTTTCCATTCCCTTGGCACCTCTTGGTTGGGTTCAAGGAACCGACTTTGTTGGAACAAAACAATTCCGGCTCGAACCTCGCCACTCCCAGGCATGGCGCCGACTCCGGTACGCAACGCACCTCGCTACCCGTAAGTACTCTCGTAGATCTAAAAAATACCCCCAGATGGCAAGGAAGCGAATTCAAAAGGAAATACTAGATCTCGGAAAGGAGAACCTTGGCGACATGAAGCTTGAACCCTCAGAGTCCTCGATATTCGAGTGGATGGGATCTATCCCAGGACCCGTCGGCTCCGTCTATGAAGGCGGCGTCTTCAATGTGAAGATCACGTTGCCCAGCGATTATCCGTGAGTGCCCTGCTATTGTCATGCAAGCGGCAACGCTGACAAGGCGTGTTCGGATCGCATTCTATAGATTCACTGCACCGAAAGTTGTTTTTACTACTCGCCTTTACCATCCAAATGTCTCGGACAGCGGTGCCATTTGCGTCGATGTGCTCAAGAACCAATGGTCGCCTGCGCTCAGCCTCTTCAAGGTTATGCTATCCCTCTCTAGCTTGCTTACAGATCCTAATCCTAGTGCGTTCCCGTGGTTCGAGTGTCGTCCAAAGTCATCTGACCATTGTGGTATGCTCAGATGATCCCTTGGGTGAGTATTATTTTCTCAATTATACGAGAGTATATAGAGAAATCGTATGCTTATTTATTGGTTTAGTTCCGGGTATTGCACAAGAATATATTCGGAAACGTGCCCAGTTTGACAAAACCGCCCGCGAATGGACTCGTCTCTACGCTATGTCCTCGATCCCAGCTGCCCGGTTACCGACTTCTTCTAGATTAGGTGCCCTTCCAGCCCACGCTGCGTTATCTACTGGAACTACTTTCGTCGCTCTCCCTTCTTTTCCGCCTGCACCTCCTCAGCCCTCTTTAAATGCCGTTTCCCCGACTGTTTTACCTATACCCAGCTCCTCCCGTCCTACTCGTCCCACTCGCGCACCTCGTCGAAACATCGCCACCACATCTGCTGTTCCGATTCCAGCCATTACGTCGACCGACAGCCAACCGGCGTCCTCATCATCCCTCCGACCTATTACATCAAACATCGTTGAAGTGATTGATCTTGGTTCCTCCCCCCCAAGGAGGGGTGTTAAACGCCGGCGAGACGATAGTGGGGTTGCACACGCTCCCAAGCGGCGCACTACACGTCGTGATAGGGCGAGCTCTACTACCAGTCCAGATAGTGGAGAAGTTATTGTGATAGAGGATGACGACTAGTTTTAGCCTCTGCGTTCTCGTATTCGTTATCGGTGGTGCTTAGACATGTTGTAGTACCTTAATATCGTGCTTCCTGCGCGTTCCCACTTTAGATCATGAGCTAAAACAAGTCACCAACCCGACAGTCTCACCGCTTGAACTCGACCATTGCCTTTCAGTTAGGCAAGCGAGTGACAATCTGAACTACTGGCATCATTGAGTATTCTGAGTCATGGCTTACGCTGGTATTCGAGAAAATACCAGCCGGTTAGCATCCATAACCGATCTTGCTGGTTACTGGCACCACTGTGCGTTGTGCCTCACCTCTATCTCACAACTCTGCGCAGCTTCGTAACCCAATATCAGGCCATGCTGTCGCATACGACCTTTCCAGCACTGCCCTAACTTATCAATAGCCGTTCACCAGCCGCCCTGCTTCTTTTGGGATCGCACGTTGCAATGTCACACGAACCGTAGAAAACAATCCTATATTCCCGTAAGGGTTTGGCTTCGTTTTTGAACTGTGATATTCCAAACTGTATCCCCAGCGCCTTCGACTCTCCTACGCTATTGTGCTTTACTGGACCGCAGATGGCACATAGAGGAGGCTGTCTGTGCAAAATAGACGTGACTTTTCGACTCTAGGTGCAAGTGGCTCGCCCAACAATAGGTGGGAACCATCCGGCGTGTGGCCTCTATCAGCTAGCGGGCTCGCGTGCTATATAACCCAACGGTGCCCGGGTCGTGCAAGAGCGCTGTGGCTGCAAGCATCCGTGCAATTACGTCCCGTGCACAACGAGAGTTGCTTTGGGGTTCGAAGTGACGGGCAAATGTCTCTGCGCAGTCCTTGAAGACGAGTGGTGTGAACTTCCGTCTTTCCCATTTCCTCGCGACTCATTTCGACTATTTTACACGAACCAAGGGTTTCTTGGTGTTCAAACCCTCCCGCCCCTCCTGGCCCCACCTCCAGCACTCTTCTTTCCACCACGTCCCCCACCGCGGTTACTCGCACCACCCTTTGCACTACCACCGCCCACCTTCTTCCCAATACTTGAATCCTTCCCCAGCCGACAGTTCTCGCAAAACCAGCTGCCCTCAGGCTTCGCCTTGGGATCAATCCCCACGCACGCAAAATGGAACCACTCCGTCTCGCACTCGGGCCCATCGCACCCGATCATTTCCCCAAAGTTGATGTTCCCGCAGAAGCAGTACGGTTTGTCGTCGTCAGGATCGATGATGTTCGTTGTCGCCGAGGCATTCGCGGGCGAGGAGTCTTTGGGTACTATCATTAGGGAGTGGGGATGAGAGGAGTTGAGGTTAGGTGGGAGGGAGGGGTGGTGATGGTGGTGCGCTGGTGGGGGAGGTGTAGATGGGTTCGAGTGCATGATTATTTCACGGATCGGCGGAGTGGCGGTGGCTTCCGCTTTGGGTGCCATGCTGGGTGCCACACGGATGTGCAAATGGTGTACCCCTTGTGGAAGAGAAATAGCGCGATCGTCGAATGGTGGGTTGGGTTGGTGAAGCGATGGGTGCGCGCTCGAACCACTCACAGGTGGCAGACTCGGGTGTCCCAAGCTCGGGTGGGGAGGTACCATTTCGCCTAGCGCAGAAGCCCCGACTGGGGTGTACTGCGGTGCCGTCAGAGGCATCGGAGTTTGTAGCACGGGTGGCGGGTAAGGGTTCCCGGAATAGGATGACATCGGGATAAGCGGGTGATGGGGTTCGTGCTGAAATAAGAGAGAGCCAGGCGAAGGAAGTGCGCTCGGCTCTGGTTGCTGCACTCGTCCTAGCGCCGGAGCAACCGGCGGTTTCCTTGCGTGTATAGGCGGTAGAGATGCATTCATCAACGGACTGTGGATCATCGGGCGATTTGCGAGGTGGGGCGGGCCCACACTTGAATTTGGACCACGGAAGGGTGGGAGGGGTTGAACAGAGGCTGCAGGAGAAGCCACTGGAGTTGCATCGGCACACCTGTACTCGAACATTAGTGACTGACATATGAATACGGCTGTAGCAGATGCTTACGGTTTTCGGGCTGGAGCCCTTGGACGATTGCCACCGCCTGGACGATACGCTTCTGCATCCAACGCGGCAGGCCCACGACGCGGGGTCGACTCATCAGTATCGTCCCTCGTAACCGGTCGTTTCCTCTTCAAGGGTGATTCGATGACACCAGTACCGCGCGCAGAAGTCCCAGCACCTCCAGCATGACCATTGGCGTGTGCGCGTCGGGTTGGTCTTCTATTTGCATCGCTTAACTCCAACATGGCCGTGGGTGATACATGCGGGTAAGCTGTTTGAGGTGCAAGAACGGAGAGCATGAAAGCTTCGTCCAGGGGGTACATTTGTCGGACGAGCTCCTCTAGATGGTGGTAGTACGCATTTAACTGCAGGGAATACGTGAGAAAATGACATTCCAGCAAGAATGTATGAGGAAGCTTTGGTAGATTGCCAATCACCCTCGACAGACGGGTGCCATTTGGAACCAGACAATAGAGGAGCACAAATCGCGAAGGTACCAAATTGTTTTTACTTTTTTACACAGTAAATGAGCGTCGAACGAGGAGCCTAGCGCAAGGTTTTGGACCACCGGCTCTAAAAGACGAGACAATAGCACCGAAGGCAGCACCACTCGCGGCAATTGTTGACAACAACACGATTTATTCGTTGCAACTATCGCCAACGTATACCGACCGCAGTCGTCATTCATCAGCCCCGTGTGGCTCATACCAACCATATGACGCAGTGCGTTAAAATGCTCGGACTCACATTATCTGCAGCTAGTGAAGCGACTCTAATTTTGTCCTCGCCGCCGAGCTTGATACGTCCGGTCTCATCTGCGATTTCAGTGAGGGCGCGGAAGAGTTGGGTTGGGTTGTGCTGGACACCAGGTTGGACGGTGGCCTCGATACGTTCTGTGAGATCGTTTATACGTTGTGTGATCTGTTGCAGCGAGGAAGAAAGGACGGCGTCGAGTTCGCGAAGGTCGGCAAACTGACGGGCCATATCCTGCGGGATTTGGTCCAAAGTCGACGCAAATTCGGTTGTAAGCGTGTGGATATACGCTGGATTTCGTTCTCGTTGAGGCATCAGCGAAGCGGACGTGGTGGTGGGTTTCCAAATATGTACTCTTTGTTTTCCAGCTTCTTCCGTTCTTCCGCTCTTCCGCCTTCCGTGTCGTCACCTGCCTCTCCGACGTCGAGCTCGTCGTTGACCAGCAATTTTTTTCTTTCTTTCTGTGGTGTAAATGTACCGACGGACGACAATAACGTCCGTTGACCGTTCTCGTTCGCCTTCTCCGCAACCTTCCAATCCAACTCCCACAATAAGACCCAATCTGAAACTCGCTGGTTTCAAAAACGGCTATTCTTCGATGCAGTCACGTCTCCACAACAAGACCCTCGCGTCTCCAGCAAGGATATGGGCCTTGCTCGCCGCTCTCCTCGTCCTTTTCCTCCTCACTCGCTCATTCATCCACCAGTCCCCAGCTCATTCCCACTCGTTCTATAACAGAGACATTCTCCACCCTAGAAACTATCTCAATGCGTCCGCCTCCGCTCCAGCTCCTTTCGACTTCTGCCCTGTGCATGGTCCTGGAGACGTTATTGGTCAGAAATACGGCGTACACCTTATGAGCAAGTCAAGGCTACATACTGGCTCTGGTGCGCGGATACATCGCGTGATACATAAGGCCCTTTCAGGTCTACCTGTCACGATCAGCGTTCTCGGTGGTTCGAGTGAGTACATATCAACCCGGTGACCGCTGAGGGCATATCTACTTGGTATCGTGCCTTATGCGTGGCATCATAGCTCTAAAGGAGATAATTCGCCGACTTGGGCACCTGTGTTTAGACGCTTTGCGTCAGTGTCTCGTTTGTAGTAAAACCGCGCCTACATATCTCGTCTGAGATCACCCCGTTATAAAAATAATGACAATGTCGAATTTAACTGCGCGCCTGCAAGGCTGGCAGCTCCAGTCTTTAAAGAACGAGATTAAAGAGTACATGGGTCATGGGAACACAGTCACTAGCACTGTCCTATGTGCCATGGCGTTCGGCATTTCCATTCTTTTGACTGGATCCCGTTCTGATATCTTCCACAGTTGCATCCTGCCACGGAGCAGGCGATGAGCCCCTGGCACCAGGGTGCTGGCCAACTCGCTTCTTTATGTGGTGGAATAGTATCTTCCCACACCCCGGTTCACAACTGACCAACGGCGCGCGGCGCCGCACAAACTCGGCCTACTTCTCCTTCTGCCACGGGTATCACCTCCCTGATGAGACCGACCTCATCATTCTCGACTTTGACACGGAAGACGATGCTGCGACGGAGGAGATCATCATACACTTTGAGCAGCTCGTCCGTTCCATCCTCACCCGCCAAGATCAGCCCGCTGTGGTGGTCCTAGGCCACTTTGCACCACAGAACCAGGAGCGGTTTGCGTTCCATGGACCGGAAATGGCACATACAACCGTCGCGCAGTTCTACGACGTGCCGCATATCAGCGTCAAGGGTGCAGTATACAACGAATATATCGCCAACCCCGAGCCGTTCAAGAGCGCGTTCTATACCGACCCCGTACTCGCTAACCAGCGCGGGCATGAACTCCTGGCTGATGTCCTAATTGGATATTTCCAGTCGCAGATCTGCACGGGGTGGTCTGCGATACTTGGATACTCGTTCGACGTCCCGCTCTTATCGACCGATAGCACGGGCGCAGAGAACGCCAAGGGCCTATTTGGTGGGATCCGGCACACGCCCGACGACTCATCGCCGGAAGAGAAGGATCCAACGATGTTCAACGCGGGGCCTTACGCCGCTCTGCGCGTGCCGCCTGTGCGGCTGGGTGGGCGCCCTAGCGATCTGGTCAAGTTCCGCGAGAGCGAGCCGTTTTGTGCTGGTGCGGACAATCTGATCAACCCACTCCCGCCCTCGCTGTTCTATGGCAGTGGGTGGCACGCGCATCACCCCGGCAAGGGCATGCCTGAGGTTGAGGAGGACGAGACGCGGCATTATTGGTTCTCGAACCTCCCGAAGAGCAAGCTCCGTGTTCCGATTAAGGTTGGCCAGGGCGAAATCGCGTTGTATTACCTCGAGGAGGGATGGACGGAAGAGGATATCGAGAAGGGCGCGGGGAGCGCGATCGAGTGCTGGGTCGATGATAATTATAATGGGAAGAAGATGGTTGAGAATACGTTTGTGGGTGAGGGGAGTAGGCCGAAGTAAGTCATCAGACAGTGGTACATGCTTGCGCAGGTGCTGACGAGGACGACGGCAGGTTGCACATCATCGACAAGGGGGTCTCGATGGGGTCGCACTTCGTCGAGTGTATTCTGCTGGGCGATGAGGGTAAGGCGGTTGAACCGTTTAAAATTTTGTTGGGGATCTTCGCTACATAGTTACTTGGATACCCTCCCTCTTGACCTTACCAGCGGGTAGAGTTTCTTGATATTCGCGTAGTGAACAAGTATAGCCATACTAGATGGACGACTCTCGTTTGTGGTTGCATTGTTGGTGTTCGTTGTCGTGTTCTGTTGTTCGAGTTGAGTTGGTAGGTTAGTGTGTTTAATTGTACTTTGGGCCATCGAACATGATGGTTAGACTAGATATCATTCGACTTGCTGAAACTTAGAGTCCGTCGCAACAACACTTGGAGATCGGATGCTGGAGTCAGTAAACCCTCTGCGAATTGGACGCGTCCTCACCTAGTTTCGCATAGCGGCCCTACAGAATGTGTTGAGGCTGCTGAAAGGCTTCAATCAGTTCGGAATGCCTTCCAAGAAGGCCCTCCGAAGGACGTCCATAGATGTGGTCCGGTCCGCTGTCCGGACACTACGCGCTACATAACGTCTTCATCGCGACAGCCCTTATCCCTATTTGAGCCTTTTGCCCAGAGCTAGTTCTCACGAATTTAATCGGTAAGAGTTCAGGTCGCTCACTTGTTGATTGAACTCCTCGCGAACCTGAAAGAAGTACCCAGAGCCAAGAGTACGTAGCTGGGGATCTACTTGCAATTGGGCCAATGTCCCACTACGTACTGTACTCCGTTGATCGACCTATTTGCATCACGGAGCGCTCATCGCATTTTAACCTCGAAGGAATAGGAGCTGTTTGGTCTTTCCATCTACTATGTATTGCTTTCGGACCACGAATCTTGTACGTGCACTTGGATGAAATTTTCGGAAACGAACAAATATTGATAGCCTCGGCCTGCGCATCAATCCGGATCAATATTGATTCGTCGAAGTGCTCATATCCTGACTACCAGAATATCTATCACTGAAGAGCATTATATGCACGTTTCTCGGTGAATGTTATGGGGACCATCGCGACACTCCAACCAAGGGGCCTGACGCAGCCCTGATTTATGGGCAGTCTCCGCACTAGTACTGTCCGTTTCAATGCACTCGTTTGTAACCTGATTTGGAGGGTGGGAATTCCTACATTCGGCATTCGGCAATGGGATGGGAATTTGTATGCGCCCCCCGTCGGTCATACACAGCCCCGAGTAATCGGAGATGGCGCAGGAATAGGCGTAGCTGCACAGAGCAACAGAGCAACAGTGGGTGTTGTCCTGCCGTTTCACATGACAATGAACTGATATACCCCATCATCTCCAAACAATCCCACTGATCGAGTATAGTACACATCCCCTCCTTTTCACTCTACTCTACTCTACGACTCCCTCTCCCTTTCCATTTCCCTTTCCCTTTCCTATCGATTCTCACCTTCATCGTCAGTACTTTCATTCTTTTATTTCCTTCTTCACAATGGGCATGCGTATGTTCTTTCCTTTTGAGCCCTGATGTCTGGTTTTTCTCACGCGGCACCGCAGTGGATCTGAAGTTTGACACCCAGTCAGCTCAATACCGACGTGAAGGACACGGCTTCTTCATTCCCCTTCTCATAGTCGGCCATGTTTTGGTGCCAATTATGATTGTTGCCGCTCATTTAACCAAGAATCGGTTTTCCAAGAGCCCGATACTGATGAATTTCTGTTATGCAAACGTTGGGTATTGCACTTCGTTTTTGCTATCGTCAGTTTGCGTCAATTTTGATGGAAAAGGAGCTCACAGCGAAACCCATAGGTACTATGCCGGAGAAAATGTCTGGGCTTCGCCTCAAGCCCCTTTTATTAGCTGGAGCTTGTGCGTGCCGCAGGGTGTTGCGACACAAGTATGCACCTTTTGGTAACCCGCCCTACCAGCTGGAGTACGCTTTAGCTTATTTAACTCTTCAGGATGTGCATATGTGCATTGTGCCTTACCCTGCAAGTACGTGATAAGAACATATTCTAGTATATCTGGCTGAGGTCAACTCAGCTATGGTTCACCCTCAAAGACGGTCAAGCCGGACGGGGCTACAAGTCAGATATTCCAAGCCTCTGGCCCAAGGAGACACGAGAGATTACTGTAGGCTCCCTATTAGCTACTCATCGATAAAAGAGGCTAAGCTACAATACAGCTCACCATCCTGCCATATTGCTACATGCCTCTAATTGGACTCATGGTTGGCCTTGTAAGTATTTCCTCTACGATCAAGCATTAAATAAACGGATATTTGGAGGTAATGCTCGCTCGTCCGGAGCTGATCTCAATCAGCTATCTCTTTTGCGGCGTCGACTTCCAACCAATGTACGCCCGCCATACTCTGGCCTTGTGGGTTCCACTAATCCCTTACCCAAGGCGAACAACCACTGCGACCCTCGATTTCTTGATAATGATGGCGAACCTCGTGTTCCTCTGTATGTATTGTTTCTCCGGTTACCCACATATAGTAGGTAACCCCGCCCATACCTCCAGGTGATATCGGTCGCAGACTCTGCAACCGTCATGTCCGGCTTGCCATCACCCAAACCCAAGTTCAGGGTTGGACAGTGTTCCATCTCTATTGGCGGCTCTCTTGTTTTATAGTTCCATCTATACTCAGTATTCCTGCAACAGTCCTGGCTGGCACGGACGATACGCTGGTTCGTGTGAGATACTTCATCCAGGCCAGCTGTAAGTTGTTTCCCCCGATGGTGTCCTAGTGAATATTGAGACAATGTGCTGATATGATGCTGTCACGGGGCACAGTTCCATTTTTATTCTTCCTCATGTTCGGAACTAGTTCGGTACGCTGCCTTCCTCCCCTGCCCTTCCGCCAAGGAGCCGACGAAGCTAATCAAATTTGAATAGAGTTTTTATCTTCCAGACAATAAATGCTTGGACTTCTCGAGGTTTCCAAGAATCAAAATACGCGTGGTCGAACTCTCTTCGCCAATAGATCGAGTGAAATCGGTTTCCGTATGAGCATTCAAGGAAGATGTTTTGTATAACATGTGTATAGACAGTCCTTGGTTCTTGTTTCCCTTACATGCGCTCTGGAGGTACCGTTCATGGGACGAAGCTATAAAGTTGTAACCGAGTGGGCGTTCTTCGAAATTCAAATACATAAGCAACTCATTTGCCAAAGTCAGCCCCACTATTAAATTCACCTCCGTGTAGAAATTGCGGCCAGACTACTCGGCACTAGGCATTCGTCAGAACCATTAAAGCGGTACTCTCCCAGAGGGTTGCTTCAAAACGTTTGGTTGCAGAAGTTGTTCATTGAGCAATTTGAGTGAAAACTTTTCTGGGGTCGGAAGTGGTAACAAAGCATTGACCTTGTACCCGTGCACAAGGGCGTGAAGTCGACGGCCGCTTGTCTGACGCCTGTGCACGACTACAACCGACACCTACCGTACTACCGTATAGATACTCGCCGGCAGCTGCGCCTGAGCACCGTCTGTCCGCCACTCGACCGCTACCAATCCTTCCCCTCCTACCTACGACCTCCAAGACCACGGAAACATTTCTGCCCAATTTTCCTAATATACCTAAATAACCAGCAGCTATGAGCAAGCTGGATAATGTTGTCAACTTGTCCCAGCTGTCCAACGTGACCGACGACTCCATCGTTGCGTGCTTGCGCGAACGGTTCCTCAAGGATTCGACATATACCCGCGTTGGATCCTCGGCAATTGTAGCCGTAAACCCACACAAATACGTCGCGTCCAACTCGGACACCGTCCTCGTCAGCTATGCGCAAGAGTATAGAGACACTTCAGCAACCAAAATTTACAAGGAACCCCACGTCTTCCAGCTCGCCAACAATGCATATTACAACATGCAAAGAACTGGACAGGATCAGTGCATCCTTCTTATGTTAGTAGCCTTTCCTTCCCCCCCAACGCAACAACCCAGTTCGGCTCGGCTCAAGGCCGTATGCTGTCTCCTTCGTTCCTATGGAGGCACGTGTAGCTCTCTATAGCCCCCGCCCCTTTGTGGGTCCCCGTGTCGCCCGAATTCGGAGAGCCACAGCCATGCATTGATTGACTGCTGACTTCTCATCGCAGTGGCGAAACGGGCAGCGGGAAATCTGAGAACCGTCGGTTGGCCATTAAGTCGATCATCGAGCTCAGCGTAAGCACCCCTGGCAAGAAGGGCTCCAAACTCGCCATCCAGATCCCCGCAGCCGAATTCGTCCTCGAGTCCTTCGGAAATGCGCGCACTATGTACAACCCCAATGCATCCCGATTTGGAAAGTACACCGAACTGCAATTCTCTGACCGCGGGCGTTTAGCTGGTGTCAAGACACTCGATTACTACCTCGAGCGGAACCGAGTCGCCGGTGCTCCCTCCGGCGAACGGAATTTCCACATCTTCTACTATCTGCTCGCTGGTGCGAGTCAAGAGGAGAGGCAACACTTGCACCTCCTCGACAAGGCGACCTACCGCTACTTGGGTGCCCACCGCCGACCACTTGGACGCGATGAAGATACCGTCCGGTTCGAACAACTCAAGAATGCGCTCAAAAATATTGGTCTCTCGAAGCGACACGTCGCCCAGACCTGTCAGCTGCTCGCCGCCATTCTCCATCTGGGTAATATCGAGTTTACCCAAGACCGCCATCGGAACGAAGATGCAGCCGTCGTCCGCAACACGGAACTGCTCGATCTAGTCGCAGAGTTTCTTGGTGTAACCTCATCTGCCCTTGAAATCGTTTTCTCATACAAGACCAAGCTCGTCAAGAAGGAACTGTGCACCGTCTTCCTCGATGAAGATGGCGCCGCCGACAACAGAGACAACCTCGCCAAGACGCTCTACTCGCTCCTCTTCGCTTGGATCAACGAGAACATTAACCAAAAGCTCTGCCGCGAAGACTACGCGACCTTCATCGGCCTGTTCGACCTCCCGGGCTCACAAAACATCCCACAATCTGCCGTTCGCTCGAACTCACTCGACCAGCATCTTCGAGTATCGGATGGACGAGTACGCCACGGAAGGTGTACGACAGTATCTCCCCACCGTGCCTTTCTTCGACTCGTCCGAGTGCGTCCGTATGCTCTCCTCCAAGCCTGGTGGACTCGCCCACATCATGGACGACCAGGCGCGCCGTGCGCCGAAGAAGACGGAGCATACCATGGTCGAGGCGTTTACGAAACGCTGGGGCACGCATTCATCGTTCAAGTCGGGCGGGACCGATCGTTCTGGGTTCCCCACGTTCTCCGTTGCGCACTACAACGGCGCTGTCACGTACTCCGCTGAGTCGTGGCTCGAGAAGAACCAAGAGACCGTCAACCCTGACTTTGTGTCCCTCCTCCGTGGGACGACGAACACCACAGTCGCGAGCATGGAACAACCGGGATCGAACAACCCATTCATACAAGGGTTGTTCTCAGCTAAGGTAATCGCCACCCAAGCGCACCCCCGGAACGAGGAGACGATCGTCGCTGCTCAGCAACCGCACAAGCCCATGCGCGCGCCGTCCACCAAGAGGAAGCAGACGATTCGCCGGGCCAAGTCGCTCAAGCGAGGCGAGACGATCGATGAGGAAGCAGACGACGCTGCCGCTGCACCAATGGGGATCCGCTGCGTTGCAGGCGATTTCAAAGCCGCGCTTGATATGCTGTTCGAGACGCTCGATGAGACCGAGGCGTGGACTGTGTTTTGTATCAACCCCAACGACTCACAGTTGCCCAACCAGCTAGAGGGCCGCGGTGTCAAGGCGCAGGTGAAGAGTCTCGGACTGGCTGAGGTGGCGAGACGTCAGGCCGTCAGTTGGGAGATCAATATGACGCATGAGGAGTTTTACGACCGGTATAAGGACCAACTTCAAGCCCTTGGCATTTCCACTGGTGGCGATATGGCGGGGGCTGCTGTGACCGCTGCTGGTGCACTGGGCCTGCACAATTTGGATGTTGTTGCTGGTCAGTATAAGGTATGTCTTGCTCTGAATATTTGACCTATGCATATAGCTGACGATCGAGATCCGACCAGGTCTTCTTGACTCAACGCGCATTCCACAAGTTTGAAGACCACCTCCGAAGCACCGATACGGAAGAGCAGAAGCGCAACCGCTTGCGCGAGATGGAGGAAGGTGCTGGTATTGCCGCTGCGTACGATCCATTCGCACTGTTCCCTTCGTCTATGGGGGATGATCCCAACGAGGAAAAGTCACCATTTTCGAACCCCAAGACGCCCTACACTGGCGGAGCATACGGAAATCCATTTGGCCAGTCGTCACAAGCTGCCCTCCCTCTTGTCCATAATGCGCAACCCTTCACACGCGCCGACCAATACGACGACTTCGACGACCAAAAGTCTCTCCGCTCCGATGACTTTGACGCCCAGTCGCGGGTGACCCATGACGTTGGTTCCGTTATCACCGAGTCGTACGCGCCCAGCCGGAATATGTTCCAGAATATGGACAAGAAGACCGCGTTGTATAAGGACCCTCTACCTGGTGAGATCATGGAAGCCGAAGTGACGGAGGAACTCAAGGATACGCCTGCACGCCGCAAATGGGTTGCACTGTGCTGGATCTTGACCTGGTGGTTGCCCGACTTTATCCTCAGGTGGGTCGGGCGCATGAGCCGGTTAGATATTCGCCAGGCTTGGAGAGAGAAGTTTGCGATCAACATCCTTATTTGGTTCATCTGCGGGTGCACGGCGTTTGTCATTGCCGTCCTTGGGAACCTCATTTGCCCCCGCGAGTACGTCTTCAGCACCGGCGAGATAGCAGACCATAGCTTTAACCATGCGCCCGACAATGCATACGCGAGCATCCGGGGAGAGGTCTTTCATCTTACGGGTATTTCACGAATGCATGGCGTCAACGTTCCTGTTGTCCCGACCAAACTTATTCTCAAATATGGTGGTACGGACATCAGCAAGCTTTTCCCTGTCCAAGTCAGCGCCCTCTGTCGTGGTACGACTGGTACTGTCAACCCGTACGTTACTCTCAACTCCTTGAACGAAACTGTGGACCCCATCTCCGATTATCACGATTTCCGCGCATACAAGAGCAACGATTATCGCCCAGATTGGTACTTCGAGCAGATGGTCCTGATGAGGTACCGTTATCGCCTTGGATTCATCGGCATGACCCCGAAGGAAATCTCCCAAGCTGCGAACAATAACCGTCTGGTCACAGTATACAAGAACCTCATCTACGACATTACCGACTACGTCAATGCACCGCCTAGGCTCAGGGTACCAGATGATACTCTAGAACCAAACGTTGAGGACACCAATTTCCTGCATAGTGCAATTGTCGACGTGTTCCGGCAGAATTCGGGTAAAGATATTACCAAGATTCTCGACGGCCTCAATATCGACTCCCAAGTCCTAAGTTGGCAAAAGACGTGCCTCCGAAACTTGTTCACAATCGGAAAAGTCGATAACCGTAACTCTCCTCAGTGCCTGTTCTCGACGTATATCCTTCTCGCCATCTCAGTTCTGATGGTTAGCATCATCGGCTTCAAGTTTATCGCGGCGCTACACTTTGGCTCACCCCGCGCCCCTGAAGACCATGACAAGTTTGTGATCTGTCAAGTGCCTTGTTATACCGAGGGCGAAGAGTCTTTACGACGGACTATCGATTCCCTCGCCAAGCTCAAGTATGACGATAAACGCAAGCTCCTATTCATCATTTGCGATGGCATGATCGTCGGTTCTGGCAACGATCGTCCTACGCCCAGAATCGTCTTGGATATCCTGGGTGCCGATCCGAATCTCGACCCTGAACCTCTGAGCTTCTTATCACTGGGCGAAGGAGCCAAGCAGCACAACTTTGGCAAAGTTTTCTCTGGCCTGTACGAGTGCTCTGGTCATGTCGTCCCATATGTCGTGCTGGTCAAAGTTGGCAAGCCCACCGAGAGGCAACGACCTGGTAACCGAGGGAAGCGTGACTCACAGATGGCCCTCATGCACTTCTTGAACAAGGTTCGCCGATTCCTCTGATGAATGTCTGCATGTGTTCATTACGCTTCTTAGGTCCACTTCGGCTCGCCTATGAATCCTTTGGAACTTGAGATTTACCACCAGATCAAGAACGTTATCGGCGTTAACCCAACCTTCTACGAGTATCTGTTCATGGTTGATGCCGATACTGTGGTCGAGCCTATGTCTCTGAATCGCTTGGTATCTGCGTAGGTCCTTTCGCCGCTCAATCGAATCGTACTCACCTTGATCCAGGATGATGCATGACAAAAAGACGCTCGGTGTTTGCGGTGAAACCTCGATATCCAATGCCAAGCACTCTATCATCACTATGATGCAAGTATACGAATACTACATCTCCCACCACCTCTCCAAAGCATTCGAAAGCTTGTTCGGCTCAGTCACTTGCTTACCCGGTTGCTTCACCATGTACCGACTCCGCACTCCCGACACCCACAAACCACTCTTTGTCTCCCAAGTGGTCATCGATGACTACTCTGAGAACCGCGTCGACACTCTTCATATGAAGAACTTGCTCCACCTTGGTGAAGATCGATACTTGACAACCTTGCTACTTAAGCACTTCCCAAACTACAAGACCCAGTTCGTCAGGGACGCTCGGGCGTTCACCGTCGCCCCCGATGAGTGGTCTGTCTTGCTATCTCAGCGCCGTCGATGGATCAACTCAACCATCCACAACTTGGCCGAGCTCGTCTTCCTCGATAAACTGTGCGGTTTCTGCTGCTTTTCCATGCGCTTCATCGTCTTCATCGACCTCCTGTCCACCTTGATTCAACCCGTGACTGTTGGCTATGTAAGTAACATTCTCTTGACGTACCTACCACTGATCACATCTATTATAGCTCGTCTATCTCGTCTACCTCGTAGCCGCTCAGGGAAAGACCATTCCGACTCTTGCTATTGTCATGCTTGCGGCTATCTACGGCCTACAGGCATTTGTTTTCATCTTCCGACGCAAGTGGGACATGATCGGCTGGATGATCTTCTATATTTTGGCTGTTCCCGCCTTTTCCTTCTTCCTCCCGATCTATTCCTTCTGGAAGATGGACGACTTCTCCTGGGGTCAAACGCGTGTGGTGTTGGGTGAGAAAGGCAAGAAGCTAATCGTTCACGTGTGTCATTTTCTGCATTCTAGTCAAAAGCGCACACTGACTTTGCGAATAGGATGAGGGTAAATTTGATCCCAAGTCGATCCCTCTCAAGTCATGGAGCGATTACGAAAACGAACTTTGGGACAAGGAAAGCAACCACAGCATTGGCTCGTGGATCCCACCACCGAGGGAAATTCCTCATTCCGAGTCCCGCGGACAGTCGTTATATGGTGGTACTGGCACGCACTTCGAGCAACCCATGTCCCGCGCGTACTCGCCTGCTCCTTCTCAGGGATACGCACCGTTGACACTTGGACAATTCCCTGGTTCTGGGCAGAACACCCCATCTCGTCCTGCCAGTCGCAATATGCTCCATCAACCTTCAGCATCTCGCGCCCCTAGTCAATACCTAGACATGGCCTTCCCGCCTGCTTCCACTCCAATGATGGGACACGAGAGTGGTGAACAGAGTCCAGGAGGCAACGGTCCTTCGGACTATGAGCTCGACCGAGCAGTTCAAGACATCTTGAGGGATGCAGATCTCAATACGGTCACTAGGAGAGAGGTCAGAAGGAAGCTGGAGGATAAGTATGGCATGGACTTGAGCACCCGAAAGACCACAATCAACGCCACCATTGACCGCATCTTACTTGGACAATAAACTCCTATGGAGATTAGATGATGAGCCCTTGTGGGGATGTGAAGAGGACTTTACAGAATCGGCAATGGACAGTGACATAATCCTTTACAGCGTCTGCCTCACCATCGTTTTCCTGTCTCGTAACTTTGCGGACTTCTAGTCATGCCCCCACCCCACTCGTTGATTCTCTGCATTGTCGTGCCTATTTACGCATATCGAACATTGTTCTTACGATTGTTTGCGATACGATTGGAATAGATTACCCAAGCTATTACATTCCGGAAGATCATACATATGTGCTACATCTTCAGTCAAAGGGGACCGGCCGTATACTTGGTCCTTGGAGGGTTTTCCCGGCTGCAGCCGCCGCCCCGAAAGCGGAAGGAATCGGAATTCCGCAGCAATCACCCCAGCCAGTTGCAGCCTGCCCACTGCTGCCAATTGATCTGTGGGGATGATTGTGGCCAAAATGTGGGTCGTTAGGGTCGGGTTGTTCGCTAGGTTGCAGACGGTCGCCAATGAAAGGGAGAATGGACCCAAATAAGAAGTGTTGTACTACCGGGAGCTTGCCAAGTACTTCTGCTAGATACATCTTGATCATTCCGGAATTAATTTTGTCCCATGTCTTTACAGCGGAGATGTCGTCAAGCATTGGGGAGTGCCAACGTAGAGTGGCGGTTTTGATCTAACGAAAGTGCTATCAGATTACCTAGGGTACTTACAGAGTTGATGAAATGGATGCATGCCAGATACATATAGTCCTTCGAATATTCCTCCACGATTTCGTTCTGATGAATGGATTTGGGTCGGAGGAATTTATGACCTATAAAATCCGGGTCAGTGGAGCAGCGTTTCTCCCCTCGACTCTGAAGCAACCTTTCAACTGGGCACTGCCGAAGAGGAATGGGAGGAAATGGTAATCGTCTAATCCCCAGACACCATGAGAACCAGCCGGTTCTAGCCAGTAGGTGGACTGAAGGATGCGCATCACTTGAATATACCTGTCCCCAAGGTAACTACACATCGGACCGAATGTTCGATCGGCTGATACACACCTCCAGAAGACTCGCGTGACAACAGCGACACGATCTCGCTCAGTTAGTATACCGAGGTGGTCCATACATACACTGACCTTGTTCAGTCTTGTGTAACAGCAAAAGGTTCAAAAGGGGCACTCACAGCCAGCAAAGAAAATTGAGTTCCATACCGCTCCCGTAATCCACACGGGTACGGTTCCCCCACGATTCTTTGAAGTAGAAAGGAACCTCGGTTAACGCTTCTACAGGAAACCCTGGTATCTTTGTATGGAGTTTGTCCGCCGCCTGAAGGAAGTTGGTTCAATCAGACCCGCCATTTCCGTGACTGAGCGGGAACGGGATCCCTAGCACACACACACACACACCTCACCAACTCTGTCATAGAACGTCCTAAAAGCCGGATTTCCGAACCGGGAACCTGAGTTGTCTATTGGAGGCGTTTGCTTTGCAATCTCCTCGACATCATCGAGTATCCCAAGGATGGCCCTGACGGCCTACAAGGTACGCAGGGGGGTGAGACGTGTTGTATGATGAGTAGTGAGCGAACCCATTACTTCGGATTCATGACAGGTGTCGCGTAATTTCACTCCGACCACTGCTTCGTTGAGCGATTCGACGTAACCAAGTACTCTCGTGTGAGTCGTGGATTGTTGGAATTGTTCCAATTGGGTGGGCGTAATGATCGCCTTACTCGGCACCTCATACTTTGCCATTGCGTCACGGTTCAAAAGTGGTATTCTCTTTGTCAGGCGAATGACTGGTCACTACAGGAACAGGGACAACCCAAATGATCGGGCAAATGGTTTATCTTCAGTCAAGTTCTGAGATATTTTTAAGACGCTAAGTACAAACAAATAATTGATAACCTGAACACAGACCACAAACGAATGACGAGCATGCCTTGTTGTTCCCTGTGGAGAAGGGAGAGAAAAACTGGGGTTCAAGTGAATACATTCTTGGTTCTTCTTTGGTTCTTCTCCCGTGTTTCTTCCAGGCAAAGAGAAGCGTGAAAGCACTCCTTGATATACTTGTCCTCCTTTTCGACCGGGAGGAACGTGAGGAGAAGAACAAAAGAAGAACCCAATAATGTCTTTCACCTGAACCCTGGATTTTCCCTGCCTCCAGAGCTAGACGTAAAACCACCGAGTGAAAACGAGGCGGCACACGGATCAGCGGGTTGGGAACACTTATCTGCGCACCGAGAATGGCCCGATAGATGATCCGATATATAATATTCGATCAAGAGCACAGCGCACAGCGCACAGCAACGGAGAGCGACCCGTGGACCAAGCACACGGTCGACGCGGTTTTACCACTCGGCTTCCAAATTCCTGTGAACATGCGGATCAGAACAGAAGTATAGTGGTAACAACGAGGGCGGTGTACGCATTCTGACAATGCGTCGTGCCCCACTCATGGTACCAATCGATTACTGTGGATAATGATAATGCCTGAGAAGGAACTGAGAGCTATTTTGGTAGGGAGAGGCAGTCCCCAGTTTAAGGACTGTTGTTCATCCGAGTTTTAATTGGCTGGAAGGCTCATCGGCGTGCGTAATACTGTGGGGCTTTAAACACTGACCCTAGCTAGAATATTGATGTTTCGGTTTTACTCATAGCTGCTGTCCTCGAATAATAGATCGATTGTTGATATTAGAGAACCAAATCTGATACTCAATTGAGGCACCCCCCCCCCCCATTCTGCCAAACCATAAACTGCCCGCGCGCGCGAAGGCTGGGCAATTTCTGGAAAACGGTCGGGGATGTACCTGCAGGGCACATATATATTTTCAAGAGTTGCGGATTCGTAGAAGATTCCATGATAGCGATGTAGCCGACGAGCCTCGGGCCTCGAGGTGAGATATTTCTGAGAGATTCTACGTGGAAGACCTTCTGACGTGTGCCCGAGTGACCACGCTGGCGAATATATTTATTTCGTTAAGCGAGTGAAACGAACAGCGTTGAGGATTTCATCAGCAGCTGATCCAATAGTCAGTTCGTCGGTCTTGCGGATTGAGATAGAATCTGTGGTCTCATGAGCGATGTGATACGAGAAAGAGAAGAATATCAAGTGATGGTACAAGATGGCTGGCAGTGGGTTTGAGGCCGGCTAGTTGCCTAGTTAGCCGAACTGTCTGACGCCTGTCTGTTCGCAAAGAAGGTGAGATGGTGAGATGCCGAAGCGCCAAACAAACCTCCCATTAAACAGCATTAAACAGCTGACAACATAGACCATATTCTATAAGAGGCTGACCACCTTTGCCGTCGGATTCGGTGAGCGGTTCAGTTCCGCGGATCAATCATCGTATACAACGGCAGCGATAGCTACAGCTACAGCCACAGCCCTTTTTTTGGTGGGAATTCTAGGACCGGAAAGGTCCTCTTGAGCATGTGGGACTCCCCGTTAGGCGTGCGGCGTGCGGTGTTAACTCTGGAGAAGTGTCGCCGAAGCCGTAGCATTGGCCCTACCGTGGGAGTGATACTACTACAATTTACAATTTACTATTGATAATTCACGATCTACTTTTCGAGGGGGAGGCGAATAGAACCCTAACCCAGTGTTAATTGGCTTGACGATTGAGTGGTCAGGCGACCTCTGGGACAGTTCTGGGAGAGTACCTACACGTCCCTACAGCAGACCGAACCACCGAGCAGATGATGTGGGGGGGACCATGTGGAGCACAGGGGGCAGGGAACAGTGGACAAGGGGGG
>WNFL01012475.1_pt1 | contig 21032 bp, 21 predicted proteins | sample 5400361 | NCBI WGS metagenome assembly WNFL01 (sample SAMN13153351, study PRJNA577476) | soil metagenome | isolation source: 40 cm soil on Douglas fir-dominated hillslope | place: USA:California | collected 2013-09-17
GTCCAATCGAGAAGTGGAGATGGCAATCCGAAATGTTGGCCGTACTGCCACAAGTCGATCTTTTCAACGCGATCCTGTGGCAAATCACTATTGATTATTAGATTTTTTCTAAACCCATCGTACAGTCTCTTAAGCGCTAACTTCGTGATAAATGAACGATCCAGCTGGCTCTCAGGATACGTGGCTTGAATGGTGTCGACAAAGCGCATAAGCGTTGGCTCAAGTTTCCACGCATCGTTTGCATGCCCTCTAAATCCATAGTTATGCGCCCGAGTTATCAACTGCTCGTAACAGAACTTAAAGAAATCATTTAAGGAATCGAAATTCTTTTCGTAAACTTCATTGAGCTTAGACATAAGGTGTGCCTGCTTGAACTAAACCTATGCATGGCTTATTCAAAGCGCGCCTCGCTTTTTCATTTCGTCAATCCCTAAACGTTCGAATTTGTAACTGGCGCTGTACTGATACGAGCTAGGAACTTCCTCACGCTCGAGCATTCCATGCTCATCTACGACGCTCGAAGAGCGAAGATTGTGAGCGGCAAACCAGAAAAGGCCCTTCAGTTTCGGCGCGTAGCATTCGAAGAGACCGAGCGGACTTAGACGTCTGAAGTACACCCGGTCGCCTAAGTCGAATTTTTGCTCCGTCCACTGGTCGAGATTACAGATCTCGAGCCATTGGCCGGGACGCGGGCAGCGCCAACCTCTATTTTTCTCTGCAGCTACCAACTCGGGGAAAAACGTCGTCGCAATCTCTTGCGCCACTGATTTGACGGTGTAGGCGTCCAGAGACAGGCCATTCACATGGCTGAGTTCGTCCGGAAGACTGCCAAAGTTGAGGTTATCGAGTAGAACTGGAACCATCTTCAGCTCCACATTCGTTTGCGTCAGGCGTTCCACCGCGAGTCGAAGCTCACGATGCTGGCCTTGTGCATCTAAGCTATGTCTGGATGCGACGAAGATGAATAACCGACACTCGTTTACACGTCGCTCAATTTCATGCCACACGTCTTCAGAAAGCGTGCGATCGAGAGAATAGACCCACGCCTCGATACCAAGATCGCGAAGCCGACCCGCGAGATTTTCAACTATCGCCGCGTCCTTATTCGGATGACAAATGAACGCGTGATAGGCCATGTCTACGTAGCAACCCTACCGTTTGGACACGGCAAGGCTTCAGACGCTAACCGCACGCCCCAACATACCCGCAGGCGGTGCAATAATCGCAGCCGTCCTTGCGGATGAGGGTGGTGTTGGCGCACTCGGGGCAGCGAGCGCCGGCGATCACGGGGCTCGTCTTCTCGGAAGGCGTCTCCAGGATCCCCATCTGCTGGCGCGGCAGGCCGTCCTCGTCGAGGATGCCGAGCATGGCGTAGCGGTGCAGGATGAGGCGCGCGAGGTAGGAGATCGTCGAGGGGAAGGCTTGCGCAGCTTCATGCCGATCCAGGCGGGATCGAGCACGCGCATGTCGAGCGACAGGATCTTGCACAGCCCGTCGAGGGCGCGCGGGTATTCACCCGACAGCCACATGGAATAAGGCCTCGTGACGCCGTCGGGCAGGGTGATTTCCTTCAGGCCCAGGACGAAATCATCGCTGGTGCGCGGGTTGAGGACATCGACCGTCCACGACATGGTGCCGTCGGTGCCGGTCTTCGGCTCCTTGAGGGCGAACATCGTGTCCATGACCGTCGAGGCGCCGTCGGCCGGAAGCAGCTTGAAGGTTTCGTCCGCGAGCCCGGACTGCAGTTGCTCGACGCGGTAGCGCACGAGCTGGGCGAACGCCGAGACGATCGAGGGCATCGTCTTCTTCTCGCCGCGCGGCGGGAAGGGCATGTCGAAGGGCAGCTCGCCGCCCGCCTTGGCGAGCGCGTCGAGCTTGAGCTTGAGCCAGGCGCGGTCGTTCGCGCGCATGTCCATGGACAGCGTCTTCGCGAGCGCGCCGAGGCCGCGCGGTTGCTCGCTGCCGTTCACCCACACCTCGAAAGCATGAGGTGCACCACCGCCTTGCCGCGCGGCATCTGGCGCGGCGGACCCACTATCGATATGGCCGACGAACACCGCGAACTGGTAGCGCGGGTGCTCGACCATGTAGGTCCACGCCGGGTTGCCGCCGGCGAGATCCGGCCGTCCGGGCCAGCGCAGGCTCGCGAGCACGGGGGCGGGCACGCTCTTGATCGCGATCCGCCGGTTGAAATCGTCCTGGACGAAATCCTGCGGAGGCGTGGCGTTCACCGACAGCACGGAGCCGAGAATCTTGTTGGGACGGTAAGTCGCCAGTCCCTTCAGGCCCGACTTCCACGCGAGCAGGTAGAGGTCCTGGAAGTCGGCATAGGGATAGTCCTCCGGCACGTTCACCGTCTTCGAGATGCTGGTGTCGACGTAGGGCGCCACCGCGGCGACCATCTGCTCGTGCGAGCGCGCGGAGATTTCCAGCGCCGTCACGAAGTAAGGCGGTAGCGCGTCCATGTTGCCTCCAGCCGCCTTGTACTGCCGCCAGGCGTGGTCCTCGACGGGAAACTCCTGCAGAGAACCGTCCGCCATGCGCTTCTTGCGGGTATAGACCCAGGAGAAGGGCGGCTCGATGCCGTTCGAGGCGTTGTCGGCGAACGCGAGGCTGATCGTGCCGGTGGGCGCGATGGAAAGCAGGTGGGAGTTCCGGATCCCGTGGTTTTTGATCTGTTCTTTCAGCCCTGAAGGGAGGCGGGATGAAAAACTGGTGCCCGACAAATACAAGTCGGCGTTGAAGAGCGGGAAAGCGCCGCGTTCCTTCGCGAGCTCGACCGAGGCCTCGTACGCGGCATCGCGCATGCTCTGGGAGATGCGCGCTGCCATCGCGCGCGCCTCGTCGGTGTCGTACTTCAGCCGCAGCATGATGAGGGCGTCGCCCAGCCCGGTGAATCCCAGGCCGACGCGCCGCTTCGCCATCGCTTCCTGGCGCTGCTGCTCGAGCGGCCACGCGGTCACCTCGAGCACGTTGTCGAGCATGCGGATCGAGGTCTTCACGGTCTCGGCGAACTTCGCCTGCCCGAAAGACGCCTTCTCGGTGAACGGCCCCGTGACGTACTTCGTGAGGTCGATCGAGCCCAGGCAGCAGCAGCCGTACGGCGGCAGCGGCTGCTCGGCGCAGGGATTGGTCGCGTCGATCGACTCGCAGTAGTTCAGGTTGTTGTCGCGGTTGATGCGGTCGAGGAACAGGATCCCGGGCTCGGCGTGGTCGTACGTCGAGCGCATGATCTGGTCCCACAGCTCGCGCGCGCGCAGCTTGCGATAGACCCACATGCCGTCGGCGCGTTGGTGGCTGTCGCTCCACGGTTTTGATTTATGGACTAAATCAAATTCAGCATCTTTCTCGACGGCGAGCATGAACTCGTCCGTGACGCCGACCGAGACGTTGAAGTTCGAGAGGTCGCCTTCGTCCTTGGCGTGGACGAACTCCTCGATGTCCGGGTGGTCGCAGCGCAATACGCCCATCTGCGCGCCGCGGCGCGAGCCCGCGGACTCCACCGTCTCGCAGGACTGGTCGAAGACGCGCATGTACGAGACCGGGCCGCTCGCGCGCGAGTGCGTGCCCTTCACCTCGGCGCCCTTCGGCCGGATCGCCGAGAAGTCGTAGCCGACGCCGCCGCCGCGGCGCATGGTCTCCGCCGCTTCCTGCAGCGCGGTGTAGATCCCGGGCTTGCCGTCGACGACCTCCGAGATCGAGTCGCCGACCGGCTGCACGAAGCAGTTGATGAGGGTCGCCTGGAGCTGGATCCCCGCGGCGGAATTGATGCGCCCGGCCGGAATGAAGCCGTCTTCCTGCGCCTGCAGGAAGCGCCGCTCCCAGTAGGCGCGCTTGTCCTCGGGCTCGGCCTGGGCGAGGGCGCGCGCCACGCGCTGGCGCACCAGGCGCAGCGCATCCGGCGCCGCGGCTTCCTTGCCCTTGGCGTATTTCTCGAGGAGGGTCTCCCGGCAGATCTCCTGCTCGGCGACCATGGAATTCAAGGTTGTTTGCATGCCTGTTTCTTGACGATTACTGAGTATATATACAGTGATGGGGCGCGAGGGTCAATCCGCCGCCCGCGGCGCTTCGAAGTACCTGAATTTGAAAAGACTTGCTAACTGACCTGGGGTTCCGGCTGTTCCACTTCCGCCGCGGTTTCCACGGCCTGGCGGGCGCGTTTCAGGATGTCGGCGGCCTCGGCGTGGCCGAAGCGCAGCGCGAGCTCCACCGGCGTGTCGCCTTCCTTCGTGACCATGGACGGATCGGCGCCGTTGCGAAGCAGCAGCTCGATCATCGGCGTGCCGCCCTTGGCGGCCGCGTAGGTGAGCGCCGTATAGCCGTTCTCATGGTGCAGGTTCGGGTCGAAGTTCATCGACAGCACTTTCTGCGCGTAGACCAGGTTGCCCTTCTCGATGGCGTAGAACAGCGCGCGCACGCCCTCCGGGCTCTTCTCCTTCGGCTTGGGCTCGAGCCCGGTCGGCAGCAGCTTCACGACGTAGTTGATCAGGGCCACGCCGACCATCACGACCAGCGCGAGGATGATCGGAATCTTGGAGATGGTGAAGCCGGTGGCGTCGCTGATGCCGTCGGCGATCTGCTCGGGCATGTTGGCGCCGGCGATCAGCACCACCACGGCGAGAAAGAAGAAGAATTTCATGTACAGGAACAGGCCGAAGATCACCAGGATGGCGAGCACCGCGAGCATCGTGTTGTGGCTCACGCCGATCGTCTCGGTGTATTCCTGCGGCAGGTTCGCGGCGACCGCGGCGACGGCGATCAGGGCCGTCAGGATCATGTCGCGGATGCGCAGCCGGGTCAGGAAATCGAGCCGTTCCTTCTTTTCCGCCATTCCCAATCCCCCTTTTTCTTGCCCCGATTTTAGGGCCTGGACCGCCGCTTGCAAGCGGTAATATGAACGCTCCAATGTCGAAGGCTTTCGTCAAGGAATCTCAGGAGGAACCCGAGGAAGAGGCGCGGGAAGATTCCACGATTCCGGCGGGCGGGAAGAATTACATTTCACCGGCCGGCTTCGCTCGCCTGAAGGCCGAGCTGAAGCAGCTGGTCGAGATCGACCGGCCGGAAACGGTGAAGGTCGTCTCCTGGGCCGCGGCGCTCGGCGACCGCTCGGAGAACGCGGACTACCTCTACGGCAAGAAACGGCTGCGCGAGATCGACCGGCGCGTGCGGTTTCTCATCAAGCGCCTCGAGGCGGCCGAGATCGTCGATTCGGCGGGCCGCGACAGCGACCAGGTCTTCTTCGGCGCCACGGTCAAGCTGAGGACCCGGGGCGAGATCAGGGAGCTCACCATCCTCGGCGCCGACGAGGTCGACCCGGCGCACGGCAAGGTGTCCTGGATCTCGCCCATCGCCAAGGCGCTCCTCAAGGCGCGCGCGGGCGATACCGTCACGCTCAGGACGCCCTCCGGGGAGGATAAAGTGGAAGTCCTCGAAGTAAAGTACCTATGAGCATCAGTAGCTACAAGCCTGGGAGGGCGCCGTGAGCATTCTCACTGAATTCCGCGATTTCGCGGTGAAGGGCAACGTCGTCGACCTCGCGGTCGGCGTGATCATCGGCGGCGCCTTCGGCAAGATCGTCTCCTCGCTGGTCGCCGACCTCGTCATGCCGATCGTCGGCGTGCTGGTCGGCGGCATCGACTACAAGGAGTTCTTCGTGACGATCGGCGGCGCGAAGATCATGTACGGGCTGTTCATCCAGAACTGCGTCGACTTCGTGATCATCGCGGCTTCCATCTTCCTCGCCGTGCGGCTGATCAACCACCTCCGCCGCAAGGCCGAGCAGGAGCCGCCCGCCGCGCCGCCGCCGCGGCAGGAAAAGCTCCTGGAAGAAATCCGCGACCTGCTGAAGGAGAAGCGCTAAGCGGAAATCAGGGCTAGGCGAAATCAGGGACAGACCACGATTTCCGAGGGCAACGCGCAAGCGTTTCCCGAAGTTGAAATCGTGGTCTGTCCCTGATTTCGCCTGATTTCTCCTACGGCGTCTTGAAATCGCCGGCCTTCACGATCGACAAACGCGCCGGATCGACGTGGCGCCTGAAGGCGGCGTTGACCTCGGCCTGAGTAAGGGAGGCGATTTTCGCTTCGAATTCGATGTCCCAGGCGAAGGTGCGCTTGGCGAAGGAGTACAGGCCCAGGCGCCCGACGAGCGCGCGGTCCTGGGTGCGCGCCATGCGCCGGCCTTCGAGCAGCGCTTTCTTGCCGGCTTCCACTTCCTCGGCGTCGAAGCCATCGCGCACCGCGCGGGCGAGCTCCTCGCGGATCGCCTGCTCGACGCGCGCGCCGTTCTGCGGCGCGAAGATCGCCGACACGCGGAACGACGCCGCTTCGTCGAACGGGCTCGAGCTGAAGCTGGTGAACGTGCTGTAGGAGAGGCCTTCCTTCTCGCGCACGCGCGCCGGGATGCGCGCGGTGGAGGAGCCGCCCATGAGGTGGTTGGCCACCACCAGCGCGGCGAAGTCGGGATTGTCGTCGCGCATCTTGACGTTCACGCCGGCGCGCAGCGCGGCGTTCGCCTTGTCCGGGACGAGGAGCTCGTTCTCGAGCGCCGGCCGGTCGAAGTACAGCGCGGGCACGCGCTCGAAGGGCCGCGGCGTGCGCCAGCCGCCGAACAGCTCCTCGACGAGGCGGCCGAGCGCGGCGGGATCGACGTCGCCGACCGCGACGAAATCGGCGCCGGTGGCGCCGACGAGGTCGCGGTAGCAGGCGATCGAATCCTCGAGCTTCGCCTCGCGGATCGACTCGATGCGCTCCTCGAGGGTCGGGGTGTAGTTGGGATGGCCGCGCGGATAGGTCTGCAGGTGCCGCGCCAGCCGCTCGCCGGCGCGCGCCGAGGGATCGCTGCGCTGCGCTTCCGCGCCGGTGATCGCGGCGCGCTTCATCTCGTCGAACTCCTCCGCCGGGAACGAGGGCTCCTTCAGCACCTCGGCGACCAGGCGCAGGGCGGGGGCGAGATTTTCGCGGCGCACCTCGATGGACGCGCCGTCGCTGCTCACGCCCACGGCGGCGTTCAGCCGCTCGAACTCCTCCTTCAGCTGGCTGCGCGTATGCTTGCCGGTGCCGCGCATGAGCATGGCGCCGGCGAAGCCGCAGGCCACGTCGCGGTTGTAGAGGGTCTTCTCGTCGCCCCAATGCAGCGCCATGCTGACCACGACGCGCCCGCCGCGCGTCTTTTTCGGCAGGAACGCGGCGCGGATGCCGTTCGCGAGCGTCTTCCTCACCACCCGCGACTCGATGTTGGCGGGCGAGGCGTCGAAGGCCTCGCCGAGGGCGACGCTGTCGCCGCCGCGGTACTGCATGGCGGCGCCCATGAAATCCGGCGTCACCGGAATCTCAGCCCGGTCGGGGGTCGCGGTCGGAAGGAAGGTTCCGATCACGCGGTTGGCGGGCTTCAGGAAGGCTTCGGCGACGCGCTGGACGTCGGCGAGCGTGGTCTTCTTCAGGCGGTCGCGATACAGGAAATGCAGCCGCCAGTCGCCGATCGCGTGGAACTCGGAGAGCGAGCGCACCAGCGCCGCGGTCTCGGTCTCGGTCTTCTCGATGTCGTTCAGCAGCGAGGTGCGCGCGCGCTCGACTTCGTCGGCGCGGATCTTCTCGGTCTTGACGCTCTCCACGGTCTGCAGCAGCAGCGCGCGCGCCTTGTCGACGTCCGAGTCGTTCGACAGGGAAGCGCCGAAGTACATGAAGCCCGGGTCGTGCAGCCCGCGCTCGCCGCCCCAGACGACGCTCGCCAGGCTTTTCTGCACGATCGCGCGGTGCAGCCGTCCGGTCGGGATGTCGCCGAGAACGTGCACCAGGATGTCGATCGCCGGATAGTCGGGATGGCTGCCCGCGGGCACGCGGTACAGAGCCTGCACCATCTGGTTGTCGCCCGCGCGCCGCAGGATCACCGTGCGCTCGCCGTCCTGCGTGGGCTCGCGGGTGTAGAAGGCCGGCAGCTTTCGTTTCGGCTTGGGAATCGCGCCGAAGTGCCTGCCGATCGATTTGAGCGCGGCGGCTTCGTCGAAGCGCCCGGCGACGATGAGCAGCGCGTTGTCGGGCTGGTACCAGGTGCGGTAGAACGCCTGCAACCGGTCGATCGGCACCTGCTCGATGTCGGCGCGCTCGCCGATGATCGGATTGCCGTAGTTGTGCCAGGGGAACGCGAGCTGCTGCATGCGCTGCAGCAGCACGCTGCCGGGGCTGTTCTCGCCCATCTCGAACTCGTTGCGCACCACGGTCATCTCGCTGTCGAGGTCGCTGCGGCGCACGAACGAGTTGACCATGCGGTCGGCCTCCATCGCGAGCGCCCAGTCCAGGTTGGCGGGGCTCGCCGCGAGGGTCTCGAAGTAGGTGGTGCGATCGCTCGAGGTGGTGCCGTTCCAGCGCGCGCCGCGCTGGGTGAACTGCGTCTTCACGTCGGGAAAGCGCTTGGAGCCCTTGAAGAGCATGTGCTCGAGCAGGTGCGCCATGCCTTTCTCGCCGTAGCCTTCGTGGAGCGAGCCGACGAGGTAGGTGATGTGCACCGTGATCGTGTCGATCCCCGGATCGGGCAGCGTCAGCACGCGCAGGCCGTTCGCCAGCCGGTACTCGGTGACGCCCTCGATCGCGGCGGTTTTCTGTACGGAGGCGTTCTTGTTAGCGGCCGGGGTCTGGGCGACGGCGGCGTCCAAGCAGGCCGTTCCGAAGCAGACAGCGAGAAAGGCAGCGCAAAAAAAGCGTTGTTTCATATGAGCCAATCAAAGAAGTGCAGCGCCGCGAGTCCGGCGGCAATCGTAACGGAGGTGAGGCGCCAGCGCCATGCCGCGGCAATCGCCACCAGCCCGGCGAGAAGCCGTTCGTTTTCGAGCCCCAGGTATAGGACTTGGTTCTGCAGCAGCAGTTCCGGCGCCCAGATCGCGGTCAGCACCGCCGCGGGCACATAGCGCAGGGCCCGCCGCAGGAGCGGCGGCGTGGCCACGTTCTCGGGGAGGAGGAGAAAAGAGGCGCGCAGGAGGTAGGTCACCACCGCCATGCCCGCCAGCGTCAGCCAGATCGTCCCCGGGGTCACAGGGGACGCAGGCGCGCCTGCGCTTTTTCCATGAGCATGCCGGCGGCAATTCCCACGATCGCCGCGAGGATGACGTTAAGCCGCAGCGGCAGGCCGCTCGCGGCCACCACGGTAATGCCCGCCGCCAGCGCTGCGGCCACCATCGCGCGGTCGCGCAGCAGCGGCACGGTCATGGCGATGAAGGCGAGCGGCGCGGCGAACTCGAGGCGCCACGACGCCGGCACGCCGGCGCCGATCAGGATCCCGGCGAGCACCGCCGCCTGCCAGGCGATCCAGATCGGGATCCCGGCGCCGAGGAAGAACTCGAGCTTGCCGCGATCGCCGGAGCGGTCCGCGAACCTCGCGAGCGTCAGGCCGTACACGTTATCGGCCTGGAGATACGCGATCGCGAGCCGCCAGCGCAGCGGCAGCCGCGCGAAATGCAGGCGCAGCGAGGCGCTGTACATCATGAACCGCATGTTTATGAACAGCGTGGTGAGGACGATCAGCGCGGCCGGCGTGCCCTGCGACAGAAGCTGCGCGGTCGCGACCATCGACGCGCCGGCGAACACGAAGATCGACATCGCCATGGCGGTGAGCGGCGCGATGCCGCTCGCGACCATCGCCACGCCGGTGATCACCCCGAAGGGAACGATGCCGAGGAGCACCGGCAACGCCGCCCGGAGACCCTCGGCGTAAGCGGAACGGTCGAACGCCATCGAGCGCCGGATTTTAACCGGCGCCCGAGGGTCTTCAGCGAACGGGGGTTACTTCTTCTCGTTCTGCTCGCGCCGTTCCTTGCGCTTCTCCATGCGTTCCTTCCCGCGCGCCTCGCACTTCGCCGGGTCCTTCGCCTGCGCGCACATTTCCTTGCGCATGCAGTCGCGGTGGCCGTCGCCTTTCTGGCTTTCGCAGGCCTTCGCGGCCTTTTCGTGGGCCGCCTTCATCTTCTCGCGCATTTCATTGCGGCGCGCCTCGCAGGCCTTCGGATCCTTCGCCTGGGAGCAGTCGAAGCGCCGGCCCTGCGGGCCCTTGCCGGCGTCCGCGGGAGGGGGGGTCTGCGCATACAGCGCGGTCGTTGCGGTCAGCAGGACGGCGCCGAGGAGGGGGGTGAGCGTTTTCAGCATGTCGGTTCCTTTTCGTGGGAAATACCACACCAGAAACGCCCCATTGCACGGTCCGGCTGACGGCGCAGTTGTAACTCTTTATTTCCACCCGGCGAACGTGGAATTTGTCATCATGGCTCATCCGGGGCGGATAAGGCGGGGGGGTCCAGAAAAGCATGGCTTATCAGAAAGTCCTGATCGTCGACGATTCGAAGATGGTGCGCACCGCGATCGGGCGCGTGATCCGCGACACGTTCGAAGTGCGCGAGGAGGTGGACGGGGAAGGCGGCTGGAACGCGATCGACGGCGACTCGCAGATCGTCGCCGTGATCTCCGACATCCAGATGCCGGTGCTGGACGGCTTCGGCCTGCTCGAGCGCATCCGCAACTCGACCGTGTCGCGCATCCGCGACCTGCCGGTGATCATGATCTCCGGCAACAAGGACGACGCGGCGAAGAAGCGCGCCCGCGCCGCCGGCGCCAACGATTTCATCACCAAGGGGAGCGACGGCGCCGAGATCGTGGCGCGGATCGACAACCTCCTGAGTCTGGTGCAGGCCAAGAACGACCTGCAGGCGCTCAAGCTGAGCGATGTCGACGAGATCTGGGACCCGCTCACCGGCACCTTCAGGAGCGATTACCTGCTCACCGAGGGCGCCAAGCATTTCTCGCACGCGCGCCGGCACAGCACCGCGCTGTCCGTCGTGACCTTTCGCATCGACAACCACGCCGACATCGAGCGCCGGACCGGTAAGGAGCTGACCGGCCAGCTCCTCGCGCGGGTGGCGAAGCTGGTGCAGGGCACGCTGCGCGCCGAGGATTCCATCGGGCGCACCGCCGACGCCCAGTTCTCCATGATCTTTCCGAGCACCGCGGCCGACCAGGCGCTCGTGTTCGCGCGCCGCCTCAAGGACCAGCTCGAAAACGCGCGCGTGCGGCACAACGACCAGGTCATCAAGCTCACCACCTACATCGGCATCGCCTCGCTCAGCCACGACAAGGTGGACTCGTTCGAGGACCTGGCGAAGGCGGCGCTCGCGCGCCTGGACCGCGCCGCCAAGAGCGCGGCACAGGCCGTCGACCAGACCGGCAGGTTCGCCGTCCCGGATGGCGTGAACGTCTCGATAACGATCCCGCCGACGGCGCCGTCGAGCAACATCGCCTACATCCTGAAGGCGCTGGAGAACGCCAGCGCCGAGCGCACGCGGGAAGTGCTGAAGCAGATGCTTCCCTTCATCCGCGCGGCGTTTCGCCGCCTGAACATCGAGTTCCCCGGCGACGCGATCGCCAGGGAGCTCGACAAGAAATGACCTAGAGCTGCTTCAGCATCGTCGCGGCGTCGGAGACCTCGAACTTGCCCGGACCCTCGACGTTGAGCTGCTTGACCGTGCCGTTGTCGACCAGCATCGAGAAGCGGTTCATGCGCGTGCCCATCCCGCGCGCGTTGAGGTCGAGCTCGAGGCCGAGCGCCTTCGCCCAGTTCGCGCTGCCGTCGGCGAGGAAGCGGATCTTGCCGAGCGCCTTCTGGTCCTTGCCCCAGTGCGCCATCACGAACGCGTCGTTGGTCGCCACGCACCACACCTCGTTCACGCCCTTCTTCTTGAGCTGGTCCATGTTCTGCACGTATCCGGGCACGTGCTTGGCGGAGCAGGTCGGGGTATAGGCGCCGGGCAGCCCGAAGACGGCGATCTTCTTGCCCTTCACCGCGTCCGCGACGTTCACTTCCTTCGGCGGCATCGCGCACTGCGTGCCCGAGTCGAATTCCGTGGATTCCATCAGCTTGCCGTCAGGCAGCTTGTCGCCGACTTTGATCGTCATGAAGTTCTCCTGGGGATGGTCTGGAAAGGGGAGGGGCGAATGATACCCAAAGTCCAAAGTTTGAAGGTCTAAGATGCAGGTCTAAGATGCGAACGGCAACCGTCCCGTCTCAGGAGGAATGCGCATGAAACTCGTCACCCCGTTCCGGATGCTGGTCCTGCTTTGCGCTTTTGCGGCGGTGCTGCTGCTGTTCGGCGCGCCTCTCGGGTACCGGATGGGCTGGTGGCATTTCCGCACCGGCCTGCAGAGCCTGCAGCCGTGGGCGGCGTACACCGGGCTGGCGGCGGCGGCGCTGGCGATCGTGGCGATCGTCATTCCGAAGGTGCGCGAGGGCTGGACGCTCGGGCTCGTGGCCGCGCTCGCCGTGGGCCTGGCGACGTTCTACGTGCCCTGGCAGTGGCAGCAGCGTGCGCGTTCCGTGCCGCCCATCCGCGATATCTCCCCGGACACCGAGAACCCGCCGGCCTTCGTCGCGGTTCTGCCGCTGCGCAAGGACGCGGAAAACGTCGCGACCTACGGCGGGAAGGAAATCGCCGATCTGCAGCGCAAGGCCTATCCGGATATCCAGCCGCTGCTCCTCGCCGTGCCGCCGCAGGTGGCGTTTGCCCGCGCGCTCGACACGGCGGAGAGCATGGGATGGACGCTGGTCGCGTCGAATCCCGCAGCGGGGAGGATCGAGGCGACGGATCGCACGCTCTGGTACGGCTTCAAGGACGACATCGTGATCCGCGTCGCGCCTTCGGGTGGCGGCAGCCGGGTCGACGTGCGCTCGGTCTCGCGCGTCGGGCGCAGCGACATCGGCATTAATGCACAGCGCATCCGCCAGTTCATGGCAAAGCTGAAAACCTGAAAAAGGGCTAGCATATTGCGGGGTTAGAGGGCGATCGACGGACTGAAGGAGGTGCTATGAAAAGCATCGCATGGCTGGCGGTAACCGCGATGATGTGCAGCTCGCTTGCGCTCGCTCAGGAGCAAAAGCCGGCGGCCAAAGCCGCGGCCGCGGAAGCAACGAAACCGGCTGTGGCGCAGGCGAAGAAACCCGCGGGCGCGAAGAGAGCGCAGCGCGCCGAGCGCCGCACGGAGGATGCCCGCCACTGCCTGGGGCGGCCCTCGAATACCGAGATCATCAAGTGCGCAGAGGCTTACCTGTAGGCCGCCCGGCCTTGAAGCTCTCCTCCGGCGTCGGCGCGTCCGCGCCGCGCGAAGCACCCTCCGAACCGACGCCCGGATCGCTTTCCGCCGCGGCGTCCCCGACTTCGAGCGTGACGTAGAGGTCGGCCTCCGCGCGGCGCACCAGCAGCGCGATCGTCCCGTGGCTCTGCGCGGCCACGACCTTGTTGAACTCTTCCACACCGCTCACCGGCGTCCGGTTCACGCCGACGATGACATCCCCCGGAAGGATGCGCGAGCGGCTCGCCGGCCCGCGGACTTTCGTCACCATCACGCCGTCGGCCACGCCCAGCGCCTTTTGCGCCGCCCGCGGCACTTCGATGATCTTCAGACCTAGCGGCGTCCAGGCGCCCGAAGTGTGGGACCGATCGGTGTCGGACCGATCGGCGTCGGACCGATCGCCCAGCGTCACGACGTAGCGCGTCCTCTGCGGCTTGTCCGGTGCGTCGCAGGCGCCAAGCGAGCTCGCCAGCAGCACCAGGACAAACAAGCGCATCGTCGCCACGGCATGACCGCTGCAACCTTTGCGCCCAAGCCTGGAGCGCGACTTGCTCTGATAAGACCATGGGCGTCCCGAAGCAATGCGCGCGTGTAAGACTTGCATGCGGATAGAACTTCTACCCCGGATTGTCGCGAGCGCGGAAAAGATCGCCATAGTGATTGCAGTGGCGGCGGCGGCCGCGGTGCTCGCGGCGGGTTGCGCCAGCGCGCCGCCGCCGATAGAGCAGGTGGCGGCCGCCCGCGCGATGGTGGGCCAGGCGCAGCCGCTTGCGGCGCGCGAGGCGCCGCTCGAGCTGAGCGCTGCGCAGACCAAGCTCGCGCTCGCCGAGGACGCCATGCAGCGCAGCGAATACGAGGCGGCGCGGCGCTATGCGGAGCAGGCCGAGGTCGATGCGAAGCTCGCCTGGACCTCCGCCGAGAACGCCCGCGCGCAGCGCGCCGCCGCCGAAGTGGAGCAGGGCATCCAGACGCTGCGCCGCGAGCTCGGCAGAAGGAGCCAGTGATGCGCGGAAACTTCCCGGTTCCCGCGACGCTCATCGCGATCCTGGTGCTCGCTGGCTGCGCCTCCGCGCCGGTAGCGAACAATTCGCTCGGGGAAGCGCACGCCGCCTACCGTCTCGCGGCCGACGATCCGCAGGTGCGCGTGCGCGCGCCGGTGGAGCTCGCGCTCGCCGAGCGCTCGCTCGCCCAGGCCGAGCGCTCCTGGCGCGACGGCAAGGACGCCGGCCTCGTCGCCCACCAGGCGTATCTCGCCGCGCAGCGCTCGCGCATCGCGCAGAAGACCGCGCAGTACCGCGGCGCCGAGGCGACGGTGGCGACCTCCAGCGAGCAGCGCAACCGCATCGTGCTCGAGGCGCGGGAGCGCGAGGCTGCCGTCGCGAAGGCGCAGGCGAGGACGGCGCAGCTCGCGCTCGCCGAGGTCGAGGCGGAGAAACGCGCGCAGGAGCTCGGGCAATCCGGCGCGCGGGAGAGCGAGCCGCCGCGCAAGAGCGAGCGGCAGAAAAGCGCCGAGCTCGCCGCGGAGCTGAGAAGCCTGAAATCCCAGGTCGCCGACCTGAAGGCGCAGCAGACCGGGCGCGGCTGGGTGCTGACGCTGCGCAACGACCTCCTGTTCGACAGCGGCAGCGCGACGCTCAAGCCCGGCGCGCAGCGCGTGGCCGACAACCTCGCGCAGCTCATGCGCCGCCAGCCCGACCGCGACATCGCCATCGAGGGCTTCACCGACAGCGCCGGCTCGATCGAGGCGAACCGCAAGCTCTCGGCGGGCCGCGCGGCCGCGATGAAGGGCGCGCTGGTCGCGCGCGGCATCGATCCGGGCCGCATCGATTCGCGCGGCTACGGCCCGGCGTTTCCGGTGGCGTCCAACGACACCTCGACCGGGCGGCAGCTCAATCGCCGCGTCGAGATCGTCATCAATCCTTCCTGAGCGAGAAAGGCGGCAACCATGGCATCGGTAATGAGTGGAAGTCCATACGCGGAGCGGCGCACGGGCGAGCGGCGGCGGGTGGCGCCGTCGATGATGGCGCGCGCGGGCGGCCTCGAAGGCCTGCGCGTTTCCTGGGGCGGCGTCTGGGGCGGCGTGCTCGTGACGATGGGCGCGCTGATCCTGCTGAGCGCGCTCGGGATCGCGATCGGAATAACCGCGTTGGATCCGAGCACGGCGGATCCGGGCCGCCTCGCCACGATCGCCGCCGTCTGGGGCGCGGCTTCGCTGCTCGCGTCGCTGTTCCTGGGCGGAATGGTCTCGACGCGCATCGGCATGGTCTACGACCGCGCCACCGGCATGTTCGAAGGCGTGCTGGTCTGGGTGGTGAGCATGCTGCTGATGGCGGCGTTCGCCGGCAGCGGCTTCGGCCTGGTGCCGGAGTTCAGCTTCGACCTGACCGCGAGCCGCGCCGCCGCGTGGGTGGGACTTGGCGCGATGCTGCTCTCGCTGCTGTCGGCGGTCGGCGGCGCGATGTCCGGCCGGCGGGGTGCTGCCCAGCGCGTCGGGCGCGAATAAGGAGACGAAATCAGGGACAGACCACGATTTCCTCGTCGACCACGATTTCCCCACCGTCAACTGGAAATCGTGGTCTGTCCCTGATTTCTCAGCTAGTGCCGATCTCGATTGGGACGTAAACGGAAGCCTCTCCGCGGCGCACGAGGAGGGCGACGTTCTCGCCCTTCTTGCGCTGCTTCACCAGCTTGTTGAATTCCTCGACGCTGCGGAACCGGTCCTGGTTGACGGCGAGGATGACATCGCCCGGCTGGATCGGGCTCGCCGCCGCCGAACCGCCGGTCACGTCCTCCACCACCAGCCCGTAATCGACGCCGAGCGCCTTGCGCTCCTCGGGTGCGAGATCGCGCACCGCAAAGCCCAGATCGGTGGTGGCGCTCTCTTTGGACGGCTTCTCGCCGGTTTTCGTGGCGGCGACTTCCGCCGGGATTTCGCCGACGGTGACCGCCAGGCGCTCGCGCTTGCCGCCGCGCCACACTTCGAGCTGCGCGTTCTGGCCGGGCCTGGTCGCGGCGACCAGCCGCGGAAGCTCGCTCGGCTCGTCGATCGGCTTGCCCTGGTAGGAGAGGATGATGTCGCCCACCTTGATGCCGGCTTTCGCCGCCGGGCTGCCGGGCTCCACCGAGGTCACCACGGCCCCGGTCGCCGAGTCGAGCTTGAACGACTGCGCGAGCTCCTTCGTCACCGGCTGCACGCCCACGCCGAGGCGGCCGCGCGTCACCTTGCCGCTCGCCTGCAGCTGCTTTGCGACGTCGAGCGCCACCTCGATCGGGATCGCGAACGAGACGCCCATGTAGCCGCCGGTGCGGCTGTAGATGAGCGAGTTGATGCCGATCACCTCGCCCCTGAGGTTGATCAGCGGCCCGCCGGAGTTGCCGGGGTTGACCGCGACGTCGGTCTGGATGAACGGCACATAGGTCTCGTCGGGCAGCGAGCGTCCGGTGGCGCTCACGATGCCGGCGGTGATCGTGTTGGCGAAGCCGAAGGGCGAGCCGATCGCCGCGACCCACTGGCCGGGCTCGAGCTGCGCCGAATTACCGAGGGTCACGGTCGGCAGGTCGCTCGCCTCGACCTTGATCAGCGCGACGTCGGTGCGCTTGTCCACGCCGATCACTTTCGCCTTGAACTCGCGCTTGCTGTCGGCGAGCTTCACCGTGACGTCGTCGAAGTCGGCGACCACGTGCGCGTTGGTGAGGATGTAGCCGTCGCCGCTGATGATGAAGCCCGAGCCGAGGCCGCCGCGCGGCTCGCCCTGGCCTTCGCCCGGGCCGCCCGGGGTTCCCGGCCCGCCGCCCGGGCCGCCCGGGCCGGGCATGAAGCGGCGGAAGAACTCGAGCATCGGATCGTCCTCGGATTGCGACGGGCCGCGAGCCGATCCGCGCGCGCGGCCGTTGTTCTTCGCGATCTTGTTGGTGGTGATGACGTTCACGACCGCGGGGCCGTCGATTTTCATGAGCGGAGTGAAGTCCGGCAGCGAGACCACCGGCTGGCTGGCGCGCCCCGAGGTCTTCGTCTCGATCTGCGCCGGCTGGCTCGCGCCGCCCGAGGCGGACGCGGAGGCCGACGGGCCGAGCACCAGCGGCGGGCTCAGCGGCTTCGCCGCGGCCTGCCGGCTTTTGTCGACGACGTCGCATCCGCCGAGCAGGAACGCCGCGATCGCAGCAAGCGCGAGGAGCTTCGGGTTTTTTTGCATGACGGGCCTCCAGCGTGAACCTGGAACGGATCGCTGCAATCCGCGTGCCCGTCCGTTCGGATGCGATCCGGATTGGAACGATTGCCCGGCAAAACCACTCCGCAAGAGGTGCGACCAATAAATCCACGCCCCGGCACCCGCCGCCTCCTGGTGCTGCTCGCCGCCGCCTGCCTGCTGCCGCTCGCGGCGCGATCGCAGGACCTGACCGGGGCGGTCGGCGCGACGCGAGGCAGCGAAGCCACAGATCGCAGCGTGGGGCTGGCGCTGTCGTATTCGCATGATTTCGCCGGGTATCTCTCCGCGAGCTTCTCCTATCTCAATGAAGGACATCTTCCCGGACATCACCGCGACGGCTTCGCACCCCAGCTCTGGGCGCACAGCGGTCGCAGCCTCGGGCGGCGTTTCTCGCTCGCTGCGGGGGTCGGGCCGTATTTCTACTTCGATACCGTTCCGGCGGATTCCGACGCCGGCTATGCGGACCGCCGCGGCCGGGGCATCGTGTACAGCCTGGCCGCAACCTGGCGCTCCGCTTCCAGTCCCTGGCTGTACCAGCTGCGCTTCAACCGGGTGCTCGTGAAGGACGGCCTGGATACCAGTACGCTGCTCGCGGGGATCGGCTACCGGCTCGATCAGGACGACGAAAAGTGGCTCTCGGCGCTCGCGAGCCGTACGATCTCCGGCCCCCGGAGCGAGCTCACGCTGCTCGGCGGCCGCTCGATTGTGAACAGCTACGAGTCACAGCGGGCGTGGGCAAAGGGCATCGAATACCGCCGCGCTTTCAGCCCCCTGGTGAACGGCTCGATCGCGCTGCTGGACGAAGGCGACGGCAAGCTCACCCGGCGGCGCGGCGTCGCGACGCAAGGCTGGATCGAGCCGAGCTTCTACGACGAGAAAGCAACCCTGGGCGTCGGACTCGGCCCCTATCTCGCAACCGACGACCATCGGCCAGGGAGAGAGTGGGTTCTGGCAGGCATCGTGTCGCTTACCGCGAGCTACCGCTTCGGTGACTCCTGGCTCGCCCGCGCCACGTTCAGCCGGGTCGCCTCGGGCTACCACCGCGACACCGACTTGGTGCTGCTCGGGCTCGGCTACAGGTTTTAATTGTTTTAATTCACCGCCAGCGCCGCCGCGCGCCCGCGCTGCACGTCGATCTTGAAAAGCAGCGCGAGGCCGATCGCGAAATAGCCGCCGGTCGCGAGGATCGCGAGGCGGTGGTTGCCGCCGAAGGCCCACGTGAGCGCGCCGTAGGTGAGCGGCCCGAAAATCGAGGCGGCTTTCGTCGCGAGACCCCACAGGCCGAAGAATTCCGCAAGCCGCGCCGGCGGCGCGAGATAGCCGACGAGCGCCCGCCCGGAGGCGAGCGAGGAGCCCATGCACAGGCCGGCGAGATTGGCGGCGAGCCAGAACGTCCCTTTGGTCTGCGAGAAGAACGCGATCGAGATCATCAGGAGCCAGCCGACCAGCGTCAGCGCGATCGCGCGCACGTGGCCGATCGAGTCCTGCACGTAGCCGAACGCGAAAGCGCCGATCGCCGCGGTGATGTTGACCACCAGGATCAGGACGATGGTCTCCTGGGCGCTGAACTTCATCACTTCCTGCGCGTAGATGGCGGCGAGCGCGATCACCGTCATGACGCCCGCCTGGTAGAAGAGGATGCAGAGGAGGAAACGGCGCAGGTCCCGATACCGGTGGGACTGCTCGAGCGTCTGCAGCAGCCGTTTCCACGGCGACTGCGCCGACACGCCGGCCGGCGCGGCCCGCTCCTTGAGGAACAGGAAGGTCGGCGCGGCGGCGACGGCGAAGAAAACCGCGGTGATCAGCATGCACACCGGCACGAAGTGCGTCGCGCCTTGCCCGGTCTTCTGCTCGAAGGTGATGTACGCGAGGCACAGGCCGAGCGCCACCATCCCGCCGAGATAGCCGAAGGCCCAGCCCCAGCCCGAGACCCGCCCCATCGCCTCCGAATCCGCCAGCTCCGGAAGAAACGCGGCAATCAGATTTTCGCCCGTGCCGAAAAAGTAGTTTGAAAAAACCACGAGCGCCAAGGCAAGCGCAACGGCGCCGGGCGAGGCGAAATAAAGGAAGGCGGTGAAGACGACGCACCCGAGCGTCGACAGAAACAGCAGCTTCTTCTTCGCGGCATGGGCGTCGGCCCAGGCGCCGATCAGCGGGCCGGTGACGAGGATCACCGCGTACGAGAGCGAGAGGGCGGCGGTCCAGGCGAACGTCGCCCAGGGCGCGTTGCCGGCCACCACCGAGACGAAGTACGCGCTGAACACGGCGGTGATGACCACCGTCGTATAGCCGGAGTTGGCGAAGTCGTACATGCTCCACGCCCAGACTTCACGCACTCTGACACCCGTTGTAAGCGCTTTGCTCACCCGCTTTTTACCCCGCTTCTTACCCTGAGGAGGGCTTTCTTTCCTATGGAATAAGGCATTCTAACCTCGGGCGGATTCCGGCTTTCCGGTATAGTTTTGATTCGATGCAACAAGCAGTCAAAACGCCGCTCGATCACCGCCTTGCGCTCGCCGAAGTCCTCGACTGGCTGGTCGAGGACAAGATGGCGACCGCGGAAGCGGCGGAGCAGCTGAAAAAAGAGCGCCGCTACTACCGCGGCGTCCTGCATCCGCTGGTCGCCGTCGCCGAGCAGAAGTGGCGCCATGTCGCGCCGCCGCACAAGCTGCTGTCGCTCGAGCTCCTCTCGGAGTGGCTGGCGAAGCGCGTCGGCATGGAATACCTGCACATCGACCCGCTGAAGATCGACTTCACCGGCGTCACCGAGATCATGTCCTCGGCCTACGCGACGCGCTTCCACATCCTGCCGGTCGGCGTGAACGCGAAGGAGGCGATCATCGCCACCGCCGAGCCGGGCCTGCGCGAATGGGAGCCCGAGCTCGCGCGCATGATCAAGCGCGACATCAAGCGCGTGATCGCCAACCCGCTCGACATCGAGCGCTACCAGGTGGAGTTCTACAACCTGGCGAAATCGATCAAGGGCGCGAACAAGACCCACGGCGGCGCCTCGGCGCTCTCCAACTTCGAGCAGCTGGTCGACCTCGGCAAGACCGACAAGCAGTTCGACGCCAACGACGCGCAGCCTTCGAGCAGCGCGCGAGCGATATCCACGTCGAGCCGCGCCGCGAGCAGGGCATCGTGCGCTTCCGGATCGACGGGGTGCTGCACCAGGTGTACCAGATCCCGGCGGCGGTGCTGATCGCGATGACCAGCCGCATCAAGATCCTCGCGCGCATGGACGTGGTGGAGAAGCGCCGCCCGCAGGACGGGCGCATCAAGACGCGCACCCTCGACGGCGAGGAGATCGAGCTGCGCCTGTCGACGCTGCCCACCGCCTTCGGCGAGAAGCTGGTGATGCGCATCTTCGACCCGGAAGTGCTGGTGCGCGACTTCAAGGAGCTCGGCTTCTCCGACGACGACAAGAAGCGCTGGGACGAGATGACGCTCAAGCCCAACGGCATCGTCCTCGTCACCGGCCCCACCGGCTCGGGCAAGACCACCACCCTGTACTCGACGCTGAAGACGCTCGCGACGATCGAGGTGAACGTCTGCACCATCGAGGACCCGATCGAGATGGTCGAGCCCTCGTTCAACCAGATGCAGGTGCAGCAGCAGATCGAGCTCGGCTTCGCCGAGGGCGTGCGCGCGCTGATGCGCCAGGACCCCGACATCATCATGGTGGGCGAGATCCGCGACCTCGAGACCGCGGAGATGGCGGTGCAG
>WNFL01135809.1_pt1 | contig 21032 bp, 15 predicted proteins | sample 5400361 | NCBI WGS metagenome assembly WNFL01 (sample SAMN13153351, study PRJNA577476) | soil metagenome | isolation source: 40 cm soil on Douglas fir-dominated hillslope | place: USA:California | collected 2013-09-17
TCGGCACGGATCGGCGCCAGACCCACCCGCAAATCAGGCTGCTGCCTGGAAAGCGGATCGATTGGCGCACTATATGCGTCAGTTACGGCGCTCAGGGTCTCCTGCTGCTGGTCATCTTGATCATCGGTATCCTGACCCCGGAAAAAATGAGCTTGAAGACGTACCGTATAGAGATGGTGGCGCTAAAGCCGTATAAACCGCCGCCACCGCCAAAAATCAGAATCAAGATTCCCAAGATGATAGCGCGGCTCGAGCCGCCAGTCCCGGTGCCACAACCGAAGTTGCTGGTGCCGCGCGAAGTTCGCAAGCCGAAGGTGGAAACGCCCGAGGTGGAAGCGCCCAAGGTCCACGTTGAGGCGAAGCTCAATCCAGCGCTGCTCAATCAGAACAAGCCGTTGCCGGTCACGATTCATACCGGCGCGTTTGCAGGCAGTGCGGCGCAGCCTACCGTGAACAAGCCGATTGAAAAAGTGCAAACGGGCGGATTCGGCGACCCCAACGGTCTCAAGGGTGAAGGCAAAGCCGGAGCCAAGCTGGTCGCAGCGCAGATGGGATCGTTCGATATGCCCGTAGGTCCTGGGCAAGGCAATGGCTCCGGTGGCGCCAAAGGTGTTAAGGGAACCGTCGCCAGCGCTGACTTTGGTTCTGGAGTTGCAACCGGAGGCCATGGCAATCACGGCACGGTCCAGCAATCCGGCTTCGGAGCCCAGCAGCCGGTGCAGAAGGTCGCGAGAACGGTCACGGTGGATGCGCCTACAACGGGAGTCGAAATCCTGTCGAAGCCGACACCGGTATACACGCCGGAAGCCCGCGATTTAAAGCTCGAAGGCCAAGTTCTGTTGGAAATTTTGTTTACGGCCGACGGCCACGTGCAAGTACAGCGCGTCGTTCGCGGCCTGGGACATGGGCTGGATGAAGCGGCGCAAACCGCAGCCAGCAAAATGCGTTTCAAACCGGCTATGAAGAATGGGCAGCCCGTGGATTCCACGGCTGTGGTTCACGTTGTTTTTCAATTGGCTTACTGATTCGGGGAGAGGAAACTCGATATGCGTTTTACAAAATGGACTTGCACGATACTGATGCTGCTGTCGCTGGGAGCGTGGGCGAACGGCCAAGCTCAGAGCGATTCGCCCAAACCTGATGCCGGGCAAGCCCAGCCTGTGGCAACAACGTCTACGGCTGCCAGCCCGGCCCCAACCGTAGCAACTCCCGCGGCTGCTCCAGTCGCCGCGCCCGCGCCGCCCCCAGCGCCGGTTGCCTCGGCCAGCGCCTCGTCGCAACCAGCCGCCGCAGCGGCCCCCGCCACCATGGACCAGGTCGTCGACCGGTTCATCGCGCGGGAAAAAGCCCTGGTGGAACTGCTTAAGGATCGCACGCCAGTGGTGGAAACCTATATGCAGACCGTGAAGGCGGATTCGGATCTCGGCCCCGTACCCACGGGGGACAAGTATTTCCTCGGGCACATGGACCTCGGCGAAGACATTGAGCACCGCACCTATTTGAAGGACAGCGCCAGCATCCAGAAGCACCTGCTCGGCGGTATGAACAAGCTCTTCACCGTTCAGTACAAGCCGCTCGGGTTTTCGTGGATGATTTTCGCCGACCGCGACGAGTTTGACCGGGAACACTACGAATTCAAGTTCATCCGGCGTGAATTCCTGGGCGACGTGCGCACGCTCGTCTTCGACGTTACCCCCATGAAGGGAACTGGGAATGGCCGGTTCCTGGGCCGTGTCTGGGTGGAAGATCAAGACTTCAACGTCGTCCGCTTGAATGGCACCTACGCTCCTCACCAACGGAACGAGTACTTCTTTCACATGGATAGCTGGCGCTTGAACCTGGTCCCCGGCTACTGGGTTCCGTCATACATCTACAGTGAAGAAGGCGACTTCCGTTACGGACAGAAAAACAAATTCGCCTTCAAGGCGCAGACCCGCATGTGGGGCTACGACTTGAAGCGTGCCGGAAAAGAAGACGAACTCACGCAGATTCTGGTGGATTCGCCTTCGGTGCAGGATCAGAGCGCCGCGGCCCAGGATGCATCACCGGTCGAGAGCCAGCGCTTGTGGCAGCAGCAGGCGGAAGACAACGCGCTGGACCGTCTGCAGCGCGCTGGATTGCTGGCCCCGGAAGGTGAAGTCGACAAGGTTCTCCAGACCGTGGTCAACAACATGATGATCACCAACAACATCGATCTGCCGCGCCCGGTGCGTTGCCGCGTGCTGCTGACTTCCCCGCTGGAAACCTTCAGCGTGGGCAACACGATTGTATTGAGCCGCGGTCTGGTGGACGTTCTGCCGGACGAAGCCAGCCTGGCCATGGTCCTCTCCCACGAACTGGCGCACATCGCGCTCGGCCAGAACGTGGGCAGCAAGTACGCTTACAACGACCGCATGTTGTTTGCAGACGAAACCACGTATGCCAACCTGGGCTTCCGTCATGACGATGTGGAAGAACAGTCGGCGGACAAGAAGGCTTTGGAACTGTTGAAGAATTCACCCTACGCGCAAAAGCTGGACTCGGCGGGATTGTTCCTCCGGATGTTGGCGATTCGCGGCGCATTCCTGCCTGGGCTGCTGAATGCCCACCTCGGCAATCCGATCGCGATCAACGGAGAACCCACCCGTTTGACCGACATCATGAACCGCGCTCCGCAAGTGGATATGAACAAGCTGGACCAGATTGCGGCGCTGCCTCTCGGCGGACGCGTCAAGCTGAACCCTTGGGATAACAAAGTGGAACTGATCAAGTCGGCGCCGGTAGCGTTGACGTCGGTCCGGGAAAAGATGCCGTTCGAGGTCACTCCGTTCTTCCCGCGGCTGGCGCGGTTGAACGTGGCCACCGACGTCAATGCGACGGCGAGCGCGGCTATGGCTCCAGCAGCACCAGCAGCCACCGCCTCGGCACCGGCTGTACCGACCACTGTTACACCTGTTTCCGCCTCCAATCAGTAAAAGGTCGGTCCCAGGAAAGTACTTTGGCCGGGAATCGGGAGCGATGCTCCTCAGATTCCCGGCCAAAGTTGTTTGTGGAAGCTTTGGACTGCTCAGCAGGCTGCCTCAAACAGCCCCTGAGGGCCGAGGACGAAGGACACTGTGAACAGACCGAGATAAGCTGTTTATTATCATGTCATTACACCCTAGTATCCTGAGTCTAAGCTCATTCACAACGGTACTGGGTTTTTTGTGCCCGCTTCCCCGCGCCGAAAGCGCTCTTGAATGCCGTAGGCCCGAGGTAACCGGGCCACGGTGACCCCGCATTCACTCGAACTTCAGACTCGCCACTAGAACCGCCTCGGCGAACATTTGGCCCCACGGGTAACGACTTTGTCGGAAAGTCGCGTTAGTATTAGGCTGCATCTAAATAGCGACAGGGGTCCGTCCGGACCCGGAGGCGTTTGCTATGACCCACATCGGAGTTGGCCGTGTGTTGGCAGGGTTCGCTGTGATGCTTCTGGCTGCGCCGCTCTTCGCTGACTCTCAGGCTCGCATCGTGCGCTTGAGCGACGTACAGGGAAACGTGCAGATTGACCGCCGGACGGGTGAAGGTTTCGAGTCGGCGCTGGAGAATCTGCCGGTTCTGCAAGGCACGCGCATCGCGACCAAGGACGATGGACGTGTGGAAATCGAATTCGAAGATGGCAGCACGGTCCGCCTGACGCCCAATACCAGCGTCGAGTTCACCCGGCTCTCGTTACACGATTCCGGAGGGAAGAACACGGAACTGGAAGTCAGCGAGGGAACGGCTTACTTCAATATCGACCTCGGAAAACGCGACGACTTTGTTGTGAATTTAGGACACCGCTCCATCAACCTGGAACGTTCGGCACGCTTCCGAGCCACAGTGGATCAGTCGCAAGCCCATGTCGCGGTCAGCCGCGGCGAGGTGGAATTGTTGGCGCCAGGCTCGGACACTGTACTCGTTTCCAAGAGCCGAACCGCCAGCTTTGACCTGTTCAATCAAGACAATTACAGCGTGGCGCACGGCTACGATGACGGCCCCTACGAAGACTGGAACGACGATCTCGAGAATTACCACGCCCGAAACTTCAAACGCGCAAGGAACGAAGTGCCTTACGCCTATGGCTTTAGCGATCTGAACTACTACGGCAGCTACATCAACGACCCTGGACTCGGCAGCTGCTGGCGCCCCTATTTCGCCGGCTACGCCTGGGATCCCTTCGCCGACGGCACTTGGGTCTGGTACCCCGGATTTGGGTATACGTGGGTGTCTTCCTATCCGTGGGGATGGGCTCCGTATCGCTACGGCAGCTGGAATTTTGTTCAGGCAAGCGGATGGTGCTGGCAGTCCGGTACCTGGAACCAGTGGGCCTCGGTGCCTCGATTAGGACACGTGCCGGTGGGCTGGAGGCCTCCCGTTCCTCCTACGGGAGGGCACGGCCGTGTACCCCGGATTCACGCAGTGGAGGGCGGCGGGTTAGGGTCGCGGTTTGGCGATCCCACTCGGCGAGTGGTGCGGGAGGGCGCGGATGGCGGAATCATTCTCCCAAATCAGGGAGTGCGAGGGGAAGCCGGGCTTGGCGTAGCTCGAGGCCGCGTTAGCCTCAGCACGCTTGCGAAACCGCCGGAGCCCGGGCCGCACGGGTTTGTCGACGACCGCCGTGATGGCGGAGGCCGCAGGGTCGGAAGTACAGGCGCACCAGTCTCAGGCGGATCGCCTCAGAGTCGGCCCTCCGCACCGCGCGTCGCGCCGGCTCCACGGATGGCGCCGTCGCCGCCGCCTCGTTCCCCATCCCCCGCGCCTCGTGGGGGCGGCAAGGGCCTCTAAGAAACCAGCGCGGGCCTCGCGAAATACCGAGGGCGACCGGATTTCGGTCGCCCTTTTTTGCTGCGTTTCCCCCGGCTCGGCTTGGCAGAAGTCGCCATCCCATAGATAATCAAGCTGTTTCCAACGATCCCGGAATTCTGAACTCCTAACAACGCACTCCAGAGGAACCAACTGAATGCCAGCCACGCCACCGACCGCCGAGCAACTGCGCCTGCACGAGGCGCGCGATCACAAGGCTCCGTGGAAGAAGTGGGGACCGTACCTGAGTGAGCGCCAGTGGGGTACGGTGCGAGAAGACTACAGCACCGACGGCTCGGCATGGGACTATTTTCCGCACGACCATGCCCGCTCCCGCGCCTACCGCTGGGGAGAGGACGGCCTGGCGGGCTTTTCCGACGAAAAACAACGCCTCTGCTTCGCTCTGGCGCTTTGGAATGGGAAAGACCCGATCCTCAAGGAGCGCCTCTTTGGCCTAACCAACAAAGAAGGCAACCATGGCGAGGACGTAAAGGAGGTCTACTTCTACCTCGATTCCACTCCTACCCACTCGTTCATGAAGTATCTCTATAAGTATCCGCAGGCGGCGTTTCCGTACGACGATTTGGCACACACCAACATTAATCGGGCGCGAACGCAGCCGGAATATGAGCTGCTGGATACGGGTATTTTCGACGAAGACCGTTACTTTGATGTGTTTGTCGAATATGCGAAGCAAGACGCCGAGGACATTCTCATCCGCATCTCCGTGTGCAACCGTGGACCGGAAGCGGCACAATTGCAGGTGCTGCCGCATTTGTGGTTCCGGAACACATGGTACGACGCGCAGCGCCCAGTGATACCGACGCTCAGCGCAATGCACGGCCCCGGCAATGTCACCCTAGCCGAGGCCAGCCATCGGGATCTGGGGGATTGGATTTTTCACTGCGACGGCGATGTGCCACTTCTCTTCACGGGCAATGAGACGAACCGGGCCAGGTTTTTTCCGACCGCGAACGCAACCCCTTACGTTAAAGACGCTTTCCACCGTTACATCATCGACGGGGAGGCGGACGCGATCAATCCAGCCGGGACGGGAACGAAGATGGCAGCACAGTATAAGATCACGGTGCCGGCGCACGACAAGCGAGTGATTCGTCTGCGCCTGACTCGCGCGAGCCTGGCCAATCATATCGGGGCGCCGTTTTCCAGCAACTACGACGCGGTTTTTTCCCTGCGATTGAACGAAGCCGACGAGTTCTACCGGGCCGCTACGCCTGACGCGGCCACGGAAGACGAGCGGAACGTCTACCGGCAAGCGTTATCCGGACTGCTGTGGAGTAAGCAATACTATTTTTTTGATCTGGAAAAATGGTTAGCGGACCACGGCCACAATCCGCTACTGGGCCTGCACAATCCCGACACGCGCAACGCCAATTGGTTCCATATGTTCAACGACGACGTAATCTCGATGCCGGACAAGTGGGAATATCCGTGGTATGCGGCGTGGGATCTGGCGTTTCACACGTTGGCGTTGAATGAGGTGGACCCCGATTTCGCCAAGAACCAGCTCCTCCTGATGCTGCAGGAGTCTTATCTCCATCCCAACGGCCAAATTCCGGCTTACGAGTGGAATTTTGGGGACGTAAATCCGCCAGTGCAGGCGTTTGCCGCGCTGACGCTGTACGCGGACGAGAAGCAGAAGTGCGGCAGCGGCGATAAAGCGTTCCTTAAGATGGTGTTCCAAAAGCTGTTGCTCAATTTCAGCTGGTGGGCGAACCGCAAGGATCCCTTGGGAAGAAATCTGTTCGAAGGCGGGTTTCTTGGGCTCGATAACATCGGCGTTTTCGACCGCAGCCGGCCTCTGCCCACCGGGGGCTATCTGGAGCAGGCGGACGGCACGGCCTGGATGGCGCTGTACTGCCAAAACATGCTGGAAATTTCCCTTGAGCTGGCCATGGACGACCCCACATACGAGCCCATGGCTTTGAAGTTTATGGAACACTTCTTGTGGATCGCGGGCAGCATGGACCGGATCGGGGAAAACCAAGACGAGTTGTGGGATGAGGAGGACGGGTTCTTCTACGATCTGCTGCATTTGCCGGATGGTACGGCAGGGCGGCTCAAAGTGCGGTCGATGGTGGGCTTGCTGCCCCTGTGCGCCACGTCCATTACCTCGCGCGAACAAATTGAGAAGTTTCCCCGCTTGCGGCATCTTCCCACCGGACCGGGCGGGAAGGGACGGGCAATATCTGCTGGCTGTGGTCACTGAGGAGAAGCTGCGGCGTATCCTGTCGCGCATGTTGGATGAATCCTGGTTCCTGGGTCCGTACGGCATTCGTTCCCTGGCCCGCTACCACCTCGACAATCCCTACAAGTTTGACGTGCATGGCGAGGAATACACGGTGCAATACCAGCCTGCGGAATCGCAGACCGGCTTGTTTGGCGGAAACTCGAACTGGCGCGGCCCGGTGTGGTTCCCCATCAATGTGCTGATCGTTCGCGCGCTCCTGCGGTTCTATCGCTACTTTGGCGACGACTTCCGCATCGAATGTCCTACGGGGTCGGGAAGGGCCATGACCTTGTATGAAGTGGCCAGGGACATCGACCAGCGGCTGACCAGGACCTTCTTGAAGGATGTGAATGGGCGGCGTCCGGTTTACGGAGCGACGGAGAAGTTTCAACGCGATCCCTTGTGGCGGGATAACATTCTGTTCTTCGAATATTTTCATGGAGACAATGGCGCGGGGCTTGGTGCCAGCCACCAGACGGGGTGGACGGCGACGACTGCGAGGATGATCCGGTTCGCTTCCACGAAACCGGAGGATTACCTCCATCCCGGCGCGGGGAAAAACGGGAATGTCTAGACGCCGTAGTGAGGCTTGAGGTTCCAAATCCGGCGCTGAAGCGCTGCGTCGCCGAAAACGATTCGCTCAAAATGCCAAGCCTTAGTTTCTTCCCGCAAGTTCATTCTTCAGTGCGGCTCGATGCAAACGGGGCATGGGCTTGGTGCCCTTGCGATCACGCCAAAGAATGGCGTTAAGGATCCTGGAATCGGCGGCGTCCGCATGAGAGAAATCGAGCTTCGCGGATTCCTTCACGCCCGCGTCGGCGGCCCTGTTGGCGCGATAGATGAGGCCGTTCTTCTGGTTGCGATAGTCGGCGGAGAACGGCTGTTGATCGCCCTTGCCAGAGAATAAGCCCGTCATGAGTGGAGCGTAGGCATCGTTCACATTCATCGGCGGCAACCCCAGCAAGGCTTCCAGCGTGTGCACCAGACTCACGGTGGTGAAGAACTCGTGGTGGACCGCTGGATGTTCCGCTGACCCAGGCGCGTACTTGCTGATGGCAAACGCCGTGCTGCGGTGCGCGTCGACATGATCGGCTCCGTCCTGAGCGTCGTCCTCCAGGATGAAAATCGACGTGTCTTCCCAGTACGGGCTGTGGGAGACAGCCTCGACCACTCGGCCCACAGCCAGATCGTTATCGGCCACGGAAGCGGACGGCGTCGGGGAGTTCGCACGCTTGCCGGCGGTGTGGTCATTCGGCAGACGTAGAAAGACGTAGTTGGGCAATTCCCGATTCTTATTTCCATTCTTATCTTTGCGGCTGCGAACAAACCCGTCAAACTCGTTCAGAAACTCATCGACGCGAAGCTGGTCAGGGTAGTTTGTCTGGAAATCGGCGAAGTTGGGATCGAAGTGATCACGGAGTTCGGGTTTGGTTGCGACATTTCGCTTTATGATCGGAATGGGCCAATGATATGGGCTCGGTAAGGCCTTGGGTTGGCCCAGGGCAGGAAATAACGGCTCGCCAAAGGCGATCGAATTCTTCGGACACTCGGTGCCGGGAGGAGAAGGCGTCCCTGTCTTAGGCGAGGGCGAGGCTGCGGAGTGCTTCTTCTCGCACCACTCCGTGGCCACGAATTCGCCATAATGCCGATAGGTCAGCCCGTGGGCAGCGGCATTGCTGAAAAGGTACTTCGATTGCGGCTCGTTGACGTCGGGCAGGTTGTGCTCGAGTGGGTACTCGTCGGCCACAACACCTTCATAGTCGTAGGTGCGCTCGTGGCCGCGGTAGCTGATTTGCCATGTCTTTTCCGTGTAGTCCGTGGTAGTGGCGGCGAGAGACCACATGTGCCCATCGCCGGAGACCTCGCCGGAATCGTAGAAATTGTCGAGCACGCCGAACTGCCGCGCGAGTCGATGCTGGTTGGGCGTGATGTCTTCCCCGTAGAGGACCAGCGATGGGTCGCCGTCGCCAACCCCAAGATCGCCGAGAATCTGGTCGTAGGTGCGGTTTTCCTTCACGATGTAGATGACGTGACGGATGGGATTGTGTCCACCGGCAAACGTAAAGTTGTCGGCTTCCGCAAACAGAAGGTTCTGTTCCTGGGCGGCGCGCGTGAATTCGGGAAGCTGCTTTCGCAGGTCCGCGATTCTAAGGCGAGCGACAGAACCGTGCAGCAACGTTGGAATGTAAGGGAATTCGTGCCGGCGCTTGGAGTGGTTGCCGGCGGCATTCCGTTGCGCGTTAGGGCCGGTGCCACGGCCTTTGCCGGAGGCGATCCAGAGATCGTTATCCTGAAGATCGTTACCATGAAGCTGGTTGCCGCGAGCGGCAACGGCCGTCGGATACCACTCGGTGGGAATAAAACCCAAAGCGGATTGGGGCTTGCCGCGTTCGCCGGATTTCTCTGTTTCAAAAACAGCCACTGAGTTGGTGCCGGCGTTCGCGGAGAACAGAAGCTTGCCATCCTCTGATAGCGCAAGGCTATTGGGAATACTGCCACCCGACTGCTGCCCGGGCAGGAGCGTGGAAAACCACGTGGCTGGTTCGCCCTTCGAGGTATCCACGGCGGCCACAAGATCGGCGTTCGACAAGGCAACGTACAGTGTCGAGTCATCCGCGCTCAACAACATGGCGGTGGGATGAGAACCGGGATCGGTGGCGGCGGGAGGTTCCCGGAGTGCAATCGTGCGCACAACCTTGCCGGAAGCCAGGTCCAATTCCGCAACCCTGGAAGCATTCCACAGGCTGCACCAGGCGCGCTTTCCATCGCGTGCCGCGACGACCGCGTAGGGGAACTCCGAGGGAACCAGGCGATGAGTACTAAGGTCGAAGTGCTCGAGTTCCCTGCCCGTTTCAGTGTCGATGAGGATGACGTTGTCGGCAAGATTGTTGGCGATAAGCAATTGATCGTGTCCATTGCGAGATATAACGGCAATGCCGGCTGGATACGGAATCGCCTGGCCGCGACCGAGTTTGAATAATCCCTGGGCGATGAATTTGTCGGCGCCGACCCTTTGCGGAGCGATCTTGAGAAAGCGCTCGGGTGTGATCTTGCCTTGGTCGAAGCGGTAGACGGCGATGCCGTTACCGGTGCTGTCGGCCTTTCCGCCGGTCTCGGCTCCCGTCGGATCCGTGATGGAACCGAAGGAAGTGTAGATGCGGGAACCATCCGTTGAGAACGCCAGACCCAGGAAGTAGCTTTGCAGGGCGCTTTCTCCAAGGCGGTCATCGGGAAAATCGGTGAGTTGATTAGTGGCGAGATCGAGGATCGCAATGGATTGCTTGGTACCGGAGTCGGCTGCGCCGTAGCCATTGTTGAGAAGCGCGGCGTAGTGGCCAGATGGATCGAGAGCAATGACCGTGGGAAGGCCATTGGTCTTTTGTGGATCGCCTGGCAATCGCAGCGGAAGGGCCCTGCCGGAGGGGATCGGGGTTGTGTCGTTGGTCATCGTCTGCTTTTCGGCAGGCTTGGCGCGAAGAACCATGGCGGAGAGCACCAAGATCGCAAGAATGGCTGTGATCGTTAAGCGAACTTGTAGGCGAGCTTGTTCGCGCACGGGGCCTCCGTTCAGTCAGAGAAAGTCAGTATAGACGTTATGGACGTTGGAGGCCGGCACAGCAAAGGCTTCAGTCGGACAGACGCCAGCGCCCGCCCCGAGACGAATCTCTTAGGTTCCCGTGGCTGGTTGTGGAGCTGGTTCAGGGCTCACGTTGTGGCGAACATCGTCGCCGCGCACCCAGAAAATGACATCTTCCGCAATATTGGTGGCGTGGTCGGCGACGCGTTCGAGATTGCGCGCAATGAGTAGCGCATCCAGGGACTGGCGGGTGGATTCCGGACTCGTGTTCATATTTTTCACGAGTACGATGAAGGCTTCGTCGCGCATTCGGTCGACGACGTTATCCATTTCAAGAACGGCTTGGGCGAGTTCGGCCTTGCCTTCGACGAACGATTCCAAGGCGCGCCGCACCATGGCTGAGACCGCGGTTGCCATCCGCGGTATGTCTACCGGCAGATCGACTGCAGGCAGTTCCACCATATCCATGACGCGTTCGGCTATGTTAACGGCCTGATCCCCCACCCGCTCAAGGTCCGCGTTGATCTTGACAACGGCGAGGAGAAAACGCAGGTCCACGGCCATCGGCTGCTGCATCGCCATCAAGTCGAAGGCGGCTTCGTCGATCTCCCGCTCGGCGGCATTGATGATCGTTTCGTTCTCCAGAACCTGATGGCACCGGGTAAGATCGCGGTCCTTGTAGGCCTGGCAGGCACGTTCCACCGCCTGCTCCGCCAGTCCGCCCATGCGGAGCAGCTTCTCCCGTAGATCCTCGAGACCTTGCTGGAAACGCGTGCGCATTATCCGAACCTGCCTGTGATGTAGTCTTCCGTCCGCTTATCGGAGGGGTTGGTAAAAATCTTCGTCGTCTTGTCGAACTCGATCAGCTTACCCAATAGGAAGAATCCAGTGTACTCCGCGACGCGCGCGGCCTGCTGCATATTATGCGTCACGATGACGATGGTGTAGTGCTCTTTGAGCTGGAAGATGAGATCTTCAATCTTGCTCGTCGAGATGGGGTCGAGCGCGGAGCACGGTTCGTCCATGAGCAGAACTTCCGGCTCGACCGCCAGGGCGCGAGCAATGCACAGTCGCTGCTGCTGGCCCCCGGAAAGGCTGGCGCCGGATTTCTTCTTCAGGTCGTCCTTGACCTCATCCCACAACGCGGAGTTCTTGAGCGAGCGCTCTACGATCTCATCTAACTGTTTGGCGCCCCTGAAGCCGTTGAGCTTCAGGCCGGAGGCAACGTTATCGTAGACCGACATGGTGGGAAATGGATTCGGCTTTTGGAATACCATGCCCACGCGGCGGCGAAGCTGCGTGGACGACGTTCCATTGTAGGCGTCGACCTCGCCGATCTTGATGCTGCCAGCCGCCCTGGCTTCCGGGATAGTCTCATGCATGCGGTTGATGCAGCGCACGAACGTCGATTTGCCGCAGCCTGACGGCCCAATCACGGCCGTGCAGTGATTCGCCAGGGCCGACATGTTGATGTCGAACAGGGCCTGCTTCTTGCCGAACCAGGCGTTCAAATTTTGTACTTGGATGCCAACGCCCATAACTTTAATGAGCTCCGCTGAGGTTGCCGCGGCGAACCGCGATGCGCACGGCAGAAACCGAGAACACGATCATGACAATCAACACAAGAGCGCCGGCCCAGGCCTGCCGGTGCCACTCATCAAAAGGGGAATTTGCATACGTGTAAATCTGCAAGGGCAAGGCCGCCGTCGGCTCATTCAGGTTCATGTTCCAGTACTGGTTGCCAAGGGCGGTAAACAATAGAGGAGCTGTCTCCCCGGCAACGCGCGCGAACGCCAGCATGACCCCAGTGATGATACCGGACAGCGCCGTGCGGAGCGTGATGGACAGCGTCGTACGCCACTGTGAAATGCCGAGGCCGTATGCGGCTTCGCGAATTTGCGCAGGAACGAGCAGCAGCATCTCTTCCGTGGTCCGCGTGATGGTGGGAATCATCATGATGGCGAGAGCCATGCCACCGGCAAGCGCGGAGAAATGCCGCTGCCGGATGACTACAATGGCGTAAGCCACGATGCCAATCACAATGGAAGGCACGCCGTTGAGCACGTCCGAAGTGAAACGCACCACGGAACCAAACCTGCCACCGCGCCCGTACTCGGCTAAGTAGACGCCTGCCCCGATGCCCACCGGCACACCCAGGAGGCTGGCGAGCCCTAGAATCACCGCCGACCCTGCAATGGCATTGGCCATGCCGCCACCCGCCTCTCCCACAGGCTTGGGGGTCTGGGTCAGAAGTGCCCAGTTCATGGAAACCATTCCCTTGTAGAGGAGATACCCGAAGATCGCAACCAACGGCGCCAAAACCAACACGACGGCAAGCCCTGAAAGGAAGGTCATCACCCAATCGGTGATCCGCCGGCTCGCACTTACGTTGGGCATTTCCGATGACCTGGAAAAAGCCATAGCTAGATCAGGCATTTCCCCTCGCAGGTTGCCCTTTCGTCACCGACCAAACCAGGAGTTGGGCAAAGGCGTTCACAATGATGGTCACGAGGAATAGAGCGAGGCCGATTTCAATGAGGGCGCTCGTATAGAGGTCTCCCGTCGCTTCGCTAAATTCATTGGCGATTACAGATGCCATGGTGTAGCCAGGGGCAAACAGGGATTTTGCGATTTCCGGCCGGTTGCCAATGACCATGGTTACGGCCATGGTCTCACCCAAGGAGCGGCCCAGACCCAAAATGATGGCACCCACGATACCCGTGCGAGCGTTGCGCAGCACTCCAAGGCGGATCATTTCCCAGCGCGTGGCACCGAGGGCCAGAACTCCTTCGCGCTGGTGCGAGGGCACTACCGACATCACTTCCCGGGTGATGGACGAAATCACGGGAATAATCATGATCGCCAGCACTACGCCAGCGGCGAGCATGCCAATACCGAACGGCGGCCCCTCAAATAGTCCTGTCCAGCCCAGCGTCGTCGCCAGCCAAGGCTGGATGTACACGCGCAGGATGGGAACTAGCACAAATATTGCCCACAAGCCATAGATAACACTCGGGATAGCGGCCAGAAGCTCGGTGAAGAACGAAAGCGGCCCGCGCAACCAGACCGGGCACATCTCCGTGAGAAACACCGCTGTACCGATGGAAAGCGGGACGGCAATCAACAGTGCCAGCAGAGACGAAACCAGAGTGCCATAGATGAAGGGCAATGCACCGAAGTGGTCTTGGACGGGATCCCAGTCTTGGCCCCCGAAGAACTTAAATCCAAAGGCGTTCCACGATAGGCGGGAGTTCAGCACCAGCTCGTACACGATCAAGACCAGAATCACCAGCACCGACGCGGCGCAGGCCCACATGGCGTATCGGAACAACTGATCGGGCCAGCGGGCGTTCTGGGTGTGCGCCAGCGGCGAGGGGCGGCGCTGGATGGGAGCTGCGAGTTGAGGTCCGGCGGTGGGAAGCTGAAAGGATCCGGACATAGGCAAGGCAGGGTCTGCCATCGCGGGATAGTAGCATGGCAGTGTTACAGAGGTGTTAAAAAGAGCTCGGGTAGTGTCCTATCAGGGCCTTGCTAAAAGTTGGTGGCGGCCTCGGAAAGAAAGGCCGCCAGTGTTTCATTGCTTCGGCTCCGGCATCGGAAGCAGCAAAGTCGAGCCCTTCTTAGGATATGCCTTCTGAATCAGGTGATAAAACTGCTCCCAGTCGTCGGATGCACGCATGAATCCGATCAAGCCATAAAGGTGCTGGGCAAGCGCAGGATGGCCGACGTCTTCTGTTAGCCATTGGTGGTGCCTTGTTTGCCGCTCCCCCTTTGAAACTTTAGGGTTTCGTTCTTCAAGCTCCTTGAGGATGCCCGGGGCTAATCGTTCATACACAAGATCATTCGTGAACTTGCCCACGATTTGCGGCCTGTTGATTTTCATCCCCCGCCACTGCCAGCCGCGAAGTCGGAACATCTGCTCATAAAACTCATCAGGGAAACGCTTTGCCCACGCGGCAAATTCTTTTTGCAGATAAGCATCTAGAATTGCTTGGAGCGCACGTCTGTCTCGGACCTCCTGATAGCCTGTAGCCTCATCGACCAAGGCAATAATCCCGAGCTGAGCGAGGCCGCGCACTAGAATTTCACACTGCTTGGCAATGTGCTGCTGATTCGAGGGAAGCTGATCCTGCTCGCGTGCTTTCAGGAACACATCGCACACTTGCGGCAAGATATCGGCTCGGTAACCAGACGCCAAATTCCCCTTAAGTGTCTGAAACTTTAGAATCTCGCTCGCCGAGAGTAAGTCCTCTGAAATGAACGGCTGGAGCGATTTGCCGCGCAGAATAGGGGGCACTTGCTCGAAGGCTTCCCGATCCCTCAACCCCATAGCTCTAGGCGTTCTGCCTAGTGCCTGCATAAAGTCTGTCTGAGTCAAAAGTCGTGTGCCATCCTCAAGAACGGCGCACGCGATTTTTATCTCGCCAATAGAAATCTCCCCTTCAAATGCAGCTTTGGGAGGGTTTTTGGGCCTGCCGCCTGCACGGACCTGGCGCTTGGCTTGGATCTCTGCGTAATATTCCGGCCCCCGCTCGGCGGTCTTCTGTCCACCCAAACGGCCCAATTCTGCGGCCGCCTTGTTTTTCTTCGCATCTTCCATGTGCAAAAGTTACATCATGCGGTTGCAGTTGTAAAGATTATTCTTTGATAATGTTTACAAACAGCAAGCGCCATGAAAAGACACTCCTAGAAAACCTCACGATGCGGATGCAGATGCGCAAACTCACGCGCCTCACGAACGCCTTTAGTAAGAAACTGGAGAATCTAAAAGCGGCTCTGGCGCTGCATTTTGCTTGGTACAACTTCGTGCGAGTTCACAAAACCCTGAGGGTTACACCTGCGATGCAAGCGGGAATTGCGGATAGAATTTGGGGGATCGGCGAACTGGTAATGTCAGCGAGGCAGGAGTAATATTGCCCACGAAAGTAGAGGGTTGCAGCCTCCTACTTTTTGGAACTTGCAGAAAGCGCTTCCGAAGCGAACTCTCTCTAAGAAAGAGCGTAGCGCAGGAGTGTGTCCTAACGCAATGTCCAACCCTTCCTGAAGAGGAATCTGTGGCAATTCGGAACGAGGATTGGGCCTCAATACACACGGCCATCGACGAAGCCATTGCTACCCTTAAGCCTCACGGTTGGGCAAAAGCCGTTTTTGTCCTGCGCCAGCTGGGTCCACTCATTGGGACAATCGGTGTGTTTTTAACCCTCCTGGCGATTACCCTCGGCGCACTCTATCAGTCCTTTTCGCATGTCAAGGAGGAGGCAGCATTTCGCCAGCATACGGAAGACAGGCTTACTGAAATCGAGAAGGGCATCAAGGGAATAAATGGAACCATTGCCGCTCTCCATCTTGCTGCTGTCTCCAGTAATCCGGTCGATTCCCGCAGTGTTCAGGAAGTTAAGAAGGTCTTGGCCTCCGCAAGAGCCTCAGATACGAAGCTTGATCAGTCCATTGTCGAAGATGCCGGAAAGAAGTTCATCGCAGCCGCCAAGAGCACCCCCGATGCCTGGAATGCGGCATTGGCATTTCTGGAGTACAGAACCTTCCTCAATACCGCTCTCTTCCCTAAACTTGTCAATCCTATCGAGATAAAGCCCAATACAGGGCCAAGTTACCCATTTCCCCTGCAACTGCTCAAGCCAAAACCGGGCACCGAAAACGAACACCAAATCTGGTCCATGCGGCTGACTGCCAGCGGAGGATTTGTAAGCCCTCAAGACTCTGCCCGCATAGAACTACTGTCTAAACCTCAACCGCAAGGATCGGGGATGGGACAGTTTGTAATCGAAGGAAAAGCAGACGAACTTGTGCTTGACGGTTTCTATCTTAAAAATGTGACGATTAGCGATGCGGATGTGGATTATGGAGGGGGTCCTATACGGCTAGAAAATGTCGTATTCATCAATTGCCGCTTCCATTTCGTCAATCTAAAGCCAACTAGGGACCTAGGAGTCTCGATCCTCACAGCATCGGCTGTCAATTTCGGTTCAGATGTCGGCTAGCCAACCAACGCTCTATTAGGACACCACCGAAGCTCGTTCCGGGGAGTCTGTCGCGCTTTGGCGACGAATTTGACGGCGAATCGGATTTTGTTGGACCGATCTCCCGGTACAATTCAGAGCGTAACTCAGAACCAGAAACCTACGCTTGCATGCCAGTCTTCGCCGCCGTAGACATTGGCTCCAACTCTGTGCGCTTGAAGATTTCCCGTCTTCAGGGCAGCAAACTCGTGGATCTCCACGAAGACCGGGCCGTCACGCGTCTAGGTGAGTTAGCCTTCCGCACAGGATATCTGGCGCCGGACGCCATGGCGGACACGGTCAAGATCTTGCGGCGCTTTCATAAGTCGGCACAACGGACCGGCGCGGAGCGGGTTCGCGTGGTGGGCACGAGCGCGCTGCGCGATGCTCGCAACTCCCAGGCGTTTCTCGAATGGGTTCGATCCGCCACCGGATGGAACGTGGAAATCATCTCGGGACAAGAGGAGGGCCGCCTGATTCACCTGGGGCTGGTTTCCAACCTCCGGCTTCCGGCGACGCCGGTGCTGATGATGGACCTCGGCGGCGGAAGTTGCGAGCTGACAATTTCGAAACAAGGACATATTAAGGAAACCACCAGCCTGCCCTTGGGTGCGGTACGCCTCACGAATGAGTTTCTTCGGCACGATCCTCCACGCGGTGGAGAAATGGAACGGCTGCGAGGGTTTGTGACGCGTTACGTGGGCCGCGTGTCCCAGCACATCGCCCGCTCAGGCGTGAAATTGGCAATTGCGACCTCTGGAACGGCCGCGGCGCTCGCGGCCTTGAGCGAAGGTGCGGTGAATGCAAAAAAGGGAGCGGGCTCCCAACATTCGGCCCGGCGATTGGCCAAGTTGCTGGCGGGATTGACCGTCGAAGAACGCAAAAAGCTGGCTGGAATCGGGCCGCGACGGGCGGAAATTATCGTGGCCGGCGCGGCCGTCTACGCCGAGATCCTGGAACGCTGCAAGCTCCCCGGCTTCCGCTACTCGCCGCTGGGACTGCGGGATGGGCTTCTGGCTCAAATGGCAGCCGAATATGACAGCCACACCCGCTCCGGCAAACAGATCGAGTCGGAGCGCTGGGATTCGGTCATGGCCGCCGTGCAACACTACCGCGTGGAAAAAGACCACGCCTTGCGGGTGCGTGAGTTTGCGCTCCAGTTGTTTGACGTTCTTAAATCGGTACACCTGCTCTCGCCGGAATACCGTGAACTGCTGGCCGCATCTGCAACGCTGTACGAAGTCGGCGACTACATTAACCGGAACGGGCGCCACCGCCACACGCACTACATCCTCGCCAATTCGGAAATGGCCGGCTACACGCCGGAGCAGAGGCTTGTAATTGCGGCCATCGCGCGCTACATGGGCAAAACACGGCCCACGCCAGCCGATTCCCCGATGAAGTCCCTCCTGCCTGCGGAACAGGAGCACGTGCGCAAGGCCATTTGTCTGCTGCGTCTGGCGCGCGCCCTCAATCTGGGACGCAGCGATTCGGTTCGGTCGGTGAGAATCTATTCCCGAGCGGCCAACGTGAAGCTGACGCTGATTCCGAAGCGAGGCATGGGAGCCGACCTCGAGCTCTGGGCCATCGAAAAGGAACAACTTTACTTCCGCGAGCTTTTTGGGCGCACGCTTTCGGCCGCCGTGGAGTGAAGTACCCGGAGAATGCGCGGCGTCACGCACCACAATAATTCACCGGAACTGCGCCGTAACTCGACGCGCGCGACCGCGCCCTTTTTCAGGTCAATCGCGGCCTCACACCCGGATACGCTAATCATCTTGCCGAGAAACTCGCTCAGGTTGGGATTGTGTCCCACCGCCAGGATGGCTTCCTGCTTGCGATGCTTGTCCAAAAGAGCACAAAATTCGGCGAAGGTCCCGCCCGGACGCAGCGCGGGATCCATCTGAATTTTCCCTTCAAACCCTATCTCATTTCCCACGAGGAAAGCCGTTTGCGCGGCTCGTTTGAGGGGGCTGGAGAGAATCGCGTCCACCTGTGCGTCCGCCGCAGCCAGAAAACGCCCGATCGAGCCACACTGCTCGATCCCCTCTTTGTCGAGACCGCGCTTCTCATCCTTTCTGGGGCTGTCGAAAGGCTGGCCGGCGCTGGCGTGGCGTAGAAAATAAATGACCATGAATTCCTAGCTTTCTTTTCCGATCCGGTCCCGAGTGCGGCGTGTCTGCGGCGAAGGAATGGCATCCGGAGACACCTTCCCTTCCGCCAACGCCATGAAAAATTCCTGCGCGTTGAAGCCGTCTTGTTCTTGACGAGCCCGGCCCGGTCGGACACGGCGGGTATGAAGGTAAGACCCATCGCGCTGCAACAGGGCGGTCTTTCCGATTGTCCTGCAGGAGCGCGTCCAGGATCTCATGGCGAATACGCTCGCGAATCATCTCATCCCGGACGGGAATCAGAACGTCCACACGGTCGTAAAGGTTGCGCGGCATCCAATCGGCGCTGCCAATCCACGTTTCGCCATCACCACCATTCGCAAAATCGAACACGCGGCTGTGTTCCAAATAGCGGCCGACAATACTGCGCACATGAATGCGGCTGCTTACCCCCCGGATACCCGGACGCAGCGAACAAATCCCGCGCACGATCAAGTCGATTTCCACGCCCGCTTGCGCGGCACGGTACAGCGCGACCACCATGTTCTTGTCGAGCAGTGCGTTCATCTTGGCGATAATGCGGGCAGGACGCCCGGCCACCGCGTGCTCCGTTTCGCGGTCGATCAGCGCCAGACACTGTTCCGCCAAGTGCAAAGGTGCCACCAGCAGCGGATCGTAATCGGGATGCTCGGCATAGGCAGTCAGAAAGCTAAACACATTGTGGGCCGCGCTGGTAATTTCCGGATTGGCCGTAAAGAGGCTGAAGTCGGTATAGATTTTGGACGTCGAAGGGTTGTAATTGCCTGTCCCGATGTGGCAGTAACGGCGTGTGACGCCATCAGGATCGCGGCGCACCAGCAGGCACAACTTACAGTGCGTCTTCAGCCCCACCAGCCCGTGGAAGACCTGCACACCCGCGTCCTCCATATCCCGCGCCCAGCGGATATTCGAAGCTTCATCGAAGCGGGCCTTGAGCTCGACCACCGCGGTAACCTCTTTGGTTTCGGCGGCGGCTATGAGCGCTTGCACGATTGGAGAATTGTCGCCTGTTCTGTACAGCGTCTGCTTGATGGCGAGAACGTTGGGATCCGCCGCCGCCGACTCTACAAATGAAACCACCGCTTCGTAGGAATCGTAAGGATGGTGCAACAGAATGTCATGTTCGCGTAATTCTTCAAACAAATCCTTCGTCTTGCCCGTCAACCGCAACTCGCGCGGCGTGAACGGCCGGAACTTCAACTCGGGCCGATCCGTCCGGTCGTATACGGTGAACAGCCGCGAAAGGTTGACCGGCCCGTCCACGGAAAACACCTGCCAGGGATCCAGTTCGAAGTTCGTTCGCAAGCGATCAATGATTTCCTGGTTGGCGTTGGCCTCAATCTCCAGGCGAACAGCATCGCCCTTGCGGCGGTTATGCAGTTCCGCCCGCACCGACTCCAGGATGTTGCGCGACTCCTCTTCCTGGAGGTAAAGGTTGCTGTTCCGGGTCACCCGGAACGCGGCCGACGACACAATCTCATAGCCTCGATACATCCGCGCGGCATGATAGGCCACCAGGTCAGCGAGGAAGATATAGTCGGCGGTGCCCTCCGACGGCAGGCGCACCAGACGCGGCAACGCGCGCGGGACTGTGATCACTCCCATGTAGGTCATCGACGAGCGGCGGCGGCGGCGGAGCAGGAAAGCCATGCACAGAGCCTTGTTGATCACCCGCGGAAAGGGATGTGCCGGGTCCACCGTAACCGGCGTCAGCAGCGGGTCCAGCTCTTTTTCGCAGTACTCTTCCGCAAAAGCACGGGCCTCCGGAGCGAGATCCTCCATGCCTAGCACACGGATGCCACTTTCCATCAATTCCGGGAGTAGCGCTTCGTTCCAGCAGCGGTACTGTTCATCCACGAATCTCTTGGCCGTTTTAGCGATCAGCGCGCGCTCTTCCGACAGTGTCAGGCCGTCCGGTCCACCTTGCGTGAAGCCGTCTTCAATTTGCTGCACCAGGCCGGCGACCCGAACTTCGAAAAATTCGTCGAGGTTATTGGCGGTAATGGCGAGAAACTTGACGCGCTCCAGAACCGGGTTGGTCTCGTCTTCCGCTTCCTGCAGAACCCTGCGGTTGAACTCCAGCCAGGAGGCTTCGCGATTGATGAAGTAGGCCGGGTTGTCTAGGGAAACGCGAGCCATGGGGCTTCCGGGGTTTCAGCGCTTCTTCGGAGCTTCCGAATCCGGAGCCGAGGGTTTCTTCTTCTGAATCTCCCAACGCATTTCCGCGGGAG
>WNFL01420054.1_pt1 | contig 21023 bp, 27 predicted proteins | sample 5400361 | NCBI WGS metagenome assembly WNFL01 (sample SAMN13153351, study PRJNA577476) | soil metagenome | isolation source: 40 cm soil on Douglas fir-dominated hillslope | place: USA:California | collected 2013-09-17
ACTATCCAAGCCTGAAAAAGCGTCTCTAGGTCTAGCGGAATCTGTGTATGACCTTTGTTGGTCTGTCCTTGCCTCGCTTCGGCATTGCGTTTATTATCGTCTCTTCCCTTCAGTCTCTGATACATACGTGTTTTTGTCTCCATTTGGCCCTGCGTTTTCTCGTCTGTCTTTACTTTGGCGGCTGGCGCCATTTGGAATAGTAATGCTACATGAGATATTGCGATTAATGTTGCTGTGTCGTCCCTCCTACGCGTAGTGGTAACACGACGGTCTCGCCGTTGTCGACAAAAAAGCAAAGGATGTTGTGTTCACGCAGGTTGCTCTCACCCGAATCCAAAACCCAACACCTCGCGTTAAACCGCCGGCGCAGACGAAGACGACAGGATGCATCCAACTCAAGCCGGAGCGCAACCTCAGACGCAGGATCCGGCCGTACGCCAGGATCGATTGTATCTCTACCGCCCCTTCGTCTCCGCCGCGCTCGTGAATGGTCACTTCAAGAATATCGTCGCTATTCCTAAACACATCGATATTAACGAATGGGTCGCAATCAACAGTACGCCTTTTACGCGTAGCCGGTATCTCTAGGCTTATGATCGCCGTCCTATCCTAGTGTTTGATTTCTTCATAAACCTAAACACATTTTACGGCGCGTTTTCCGAGTTTTGTACTGCACAGACATGTCCTACCATGGCTGTTGGACCCCAGTGCGTGAATCCTTGGGTGACTAGACCAATGTGTAGCTCATCAAAGTTCGCTCTCCCAGGCGGGACATCTTATGGATTGATAACAACCGGAAGCAGTTACGGCTCCCTGCTCCTACCTATATCGACCTTGTCATGTCTTGGGCGCAAAATCTCGCCAACGACGAAACAGTATTCCCCACAAAGTCGGGTAAGCAAAAGACCCTCTCCTTCCATACGTACTCCATATATCTTACTCTTCCTTCTCTGTACGTCCTCCTCTTTCGCGCCACCTCCACACCAGGTCGCGACTTCCCCCCAAACTTTCCTGGGCAGGTCAAGCTAATGTACCGGCTCCTGCTCAATGTCTTTGCGCACATGTACCACATCCACTTCCCCATTGTCCTTCATCTGCGCTCCGAGCCGCACTTCAACTCACTCTTCGCCCACTTCCTTGCGTTTGGTCGCGAGTTTGGCCTGCTGGACATGAAGGACGTCAAGGGCGGTGTGCAGTCGAGCACCGCATACGGGATGGGTCCTGTCGCGATTGGGGATTTGTGGGAAAAGTGGAAGGAGATGGGCATCCTCGAATGGTGATTGATTCCTACTCCTACTACTCAATCACAGTAAACACCTTGGACACGGACCAGTAGAGGGGCGAAGCACGTGGGTTGGACTCGATTTCGTAGTTGGGTTCCCTTACGGGTTGCTAGACAATCATCGGTTTAGGAGCTCGCAAGGTTCATATCACAACGATCAAGTTTTCTCAACGACCCATTGTCCGTGCAAAGAGACCTCCATAACCTCAATCAATAAGTGCACATGGTAACATGAGAAATTGACGAAAGATTACGACGAAATAGCGATACGGCACCGATTGTTCTGTATCTCGCCACTGACCTACTGTGAATTATCTGGTGGGTCGCGTGGATCGCTTGGTGGGCTGTAGACGAGATCAGATTAGACACCAATAAGTCTTCCGCAATACTGAATGTGCGTACCCGGGTGGCGAAGGGGTTGGCGAAGGGGTTGGCGAAGGGTAAGAGGAAAGACGCGAAGAGATACCTGAAGAGATGCTTGTGCGTGCGCCGGTTTGTATTGCCTCCTGCGTGGGCCTGTTTGGATGGAATACTGTCAGTTTTACTTCCTAGAATACGTCTTAAGGAAACATTTCGAAACATACTCACTTTGGTTGTGCAATGGATGCGGGTACGGTTTCTGATATGGTCACTGGTGAGAGGGTGTCAAGGGTAAGTGATGGGTGTGGCTGTCAGGAATGAGATGACTCACCTGTGGGAACGCACTGGCTCACATAGGACGCAATTTCGTCATTGGACACGAGCCTTTGTAATCGATTTTGCTCGTAGATGCAATCTGATTCATTGCAAGTGTTCCCTTTGTCGTTGCCTACTGTACCTGGGGCGAAAGTACCAGCATCAGTGGCTAGTGTTGCTAGTGTTGCGTTACCCCCGATGAGGTATATTTGACGGGCGAGCTCGAGGACGACGGCCCGGTTGTGATCAGAGGCACCATCAGAAGCTGGGTCTTGGTGTTGCACAAGCGCTGCAATTTCTGGATTGACAGCCGTGATAGTAGTACATAGCCTAGATTTGATTCCAACTGTATCACTAGATGAGTACTCCAGGGAGATGAAACTGACAGAGGACCTCACCGCCGTTCGTATTTCTTTCAAGTGTTCGATAAATCAGGGACGCGACCATGCCTCCCGTATCCATGTGTAGTTTAGCATTTGTATATGCGACGTCTGCTATGGCCATCTGCCCTCGTTTCATCAGCGTTTGTGGCAGCCAAGCGCAGTCGACGGAAGCACCGAACCTGCAAGCATGTCACGTCTGCGACATTTCCCTTGCCAAACTCAGCACCAGAATCTGTTAGGAGGCCGAAAACGGGATCTGTAGCGTTGATTCTATTGTCGATCCAGAGCATTTCATTGACTTTTTTGAGATATCTGTCATGACTGTGCTCTGAACGGGCAGACTTAATCAAATAAAGCCTCGAGTATACCGCGGGTGCTGGCTGCTGCCTACCTTGAGGCTGTTCGCGGGTGAAAAGGAGAGGAGCAGCAAAGGCGAGGACGGAACGGAGACGGTGATGGATCCACATTTCAAGGCCGGCAAGAAGGAGAAGTATCAAACGGGTAACGAGTGAACAGGAGAGCAAGCTCTTCCGGGACCGCAGAGGTCGGGTGCAAGGTGTGGATGACAAGCTGTCAATCAGCGAAGCTCAGTAGGCGCACAAGCATATGGCTTGTGAACACGACTCTGATTAGAAATGCTCGGTATGCGGGTCTATGATACAGCAGTCTCTTCTCTGTCTATCGCCTCCTCGCCTTTCTCCGTCACCAAACGGAATTTCGACGTCGGCCGCAACAACACAAACCATCTTTAGAAGGCTACGGTAAGGGATTTTGCTCTATAAGACAGTGACAGTTTCAGATCTAATGGGGAAATGGGAGACTAAGCACTGGGCGTACCAGCATTGTACTCTGCAAAGCGTGCTCCCACGCGTTCTGAATGCTTCAGAAACTTATCTGAACAATTGGTGACACATTGGTTCTATAGCAGCCGCAGGGCAAGAGTGAGGGGGGTGACTTTGAAGCAAATGTCGGAGGCTTGTAAGTAACGGACCTCTTTGGTACTCAGAGTTTTGCTCGTAAAATCATTCACACAAGAGTTGAAGCATCGTTCGACCAGGGACGAATATAAACGAAGGAAGTCTTGCAACTACAAAAAACGGTGATTAGGATTAGAGCTCGTCTAGCCAGCTACAAAGGGCGGGTAAAACGGACCTGCTTCTTCTCAATAACCCTCGAAAGATGTGCCTGTTCCGCCGCGTTGAACTTTGAGAAATCCATTAGGCTGGCTGGTGGAGAAAAGACGACGTGACAAAAGAAACCACTCAGCCCCAGTCATTATGACCATCGTCGAACCGCGCGAAATCTCGCCCTGGAAACTCGGAGCGGTCCTCCTTCCAGTCATCACAGCCGTTGGGCTGCCTGCGGCATCACATCCAGTCCACTACGAAGCCGTTTATGCTTCGGTGGTCTGCTCGACAATCGCGTTTGCTGTCACCATCTATGCCATCCCCAAACTTGGACCTTCGTTTGTCAAAGTGGGACTCAAAGGTCGTGATCTGCTTAAGAAATCCACGGATGACGTGTCAGTAAACAATCCGCATTCTCTCCACGCGTCTAACGCGACTTCGATAGGCCAGAATGTATGGGGCTCGTCTGTGCGTGCGTATATGTGTGTCTCCTTATCGTGTTTATTCCGTTCCCATTCTCTGCGGCCATCTCTTCCGATCCCCTTGTCGCAGCAGTCAATCCTGAGTATTCAGCTCATCGTCAAGTACGTGGCGTGAGTTCCTGTATTGGTGTGCAATTAACCGAAGGAATCCCTAGCTTGCCGTATACCTAGCAGCTGTCCTCTCCATCTTAATTGCGACACTTCTGGGACTCCTCGATGACCTATTTGACATCCGTTGGAGACACAAACTACCTATCCCACTCATTGCATCCGTTCCCCTGCTTCTTGTTTATTACGCCGAGCAAGGTAACACCCACGTTGTGATGCCTAGAATACTCAGCTCTTTCTTCGGTAGAGTAGTTGATCTTGGTAAGCAAAGTTGTAAACAGTTATACCCTATGAAGCTAAATGGCATTCCTAGGTCCACTCTACTACCTTTACATGGCTTTGGTCTCGACATTTACCACCAATTCCATCAACATTCTGGCAGGAATCAATGGTCTCGAAGTATCACAAACCATTGTGATCTCGGCATCTTTGATTTTGAACGATTTATTGTACCTGCCGTGGCCATTCACCTTGCAGCTTGGGAAGTATCAAGTCTCGGGGTACTACGGTGCAGCATTGGCAGAGGAACGACACCTAGTCAGCCTTTACTTCATGATCCCTCTGTTTGCTGTATCTCTGGCGTTTGCGTATCACAACTGGTAGGTCACTCTCATGTCGTGCCAGAGCCACGCTTACACCCTCCCAGGTACCCGGCTCGAGCCTTCCCTGGGGACACGTTTTGCTATTTTTCGGGAATGGCTTTCGCAGTTGTGGCTATCTTAGGACATTTTAGCAAGACCCTCATGCTTTTTTTCCTCCCCCAAATTTTCAATTTCGTACTCAGTACTCCACAACTCTTCCGGCTCGTACCATGTCCACGACATCGTGTTCCCAAACTTAGAGAAGATGGGAGGATAGAGGCCTCGGTCTCTCTAATCGAGAAGCCTACCGCCTTTACCCTTACTGTCGTGCGGCTCCTCGACGCATTGAAGCTTGCTAAGGTTGGTGTTGATGGGAAAAAGAAGAGCCTGACATGCACCAACCTCACTCTCCTGAACTTCTTGCTCAATTTCACCGGTCCAATCACAGAAGACGCCTTGACGAAGCTCATAATAATAGTGCAACTAACCGGATCCGTGCTTGCTTTCAGTATTCGATATGGACTGGCTGGGTTCTTCTACGAAGGGGACCGGCGATGAAGAGAAATCTGTTACTGTATTTATTCGTTATTATGGAGCGCGTATTCATTCTGAAATCGAAATCAGGCCCATGGCGGGCCAGCCTGAAACAAAATACGCCTTCGATGGAAGGCTGATGTCCCGCACGTGAACCACGCGAGCTGGGAATGCGCGAGTGTAAAGGATGACGAACATGCGAGCACGCGGTAAGGTAACAGTACATATATCTCTTCAGGGATATCTTGACAAGTCCTATGGAAGACGCCATATTTAGGAATAACGCCTAGGCCTTGTAGCACCTCCAGTGCTTTTTCTCGGAGTACTGCCATTTTTTTTGCGCGGAGACGTCTGCTTCCGTTTTGCAGCTGGACCGTCCAAAATAATAACCTCGTCCTCGTCGGGGTCTCCCGTAGGTTCCGTAGATCTGGACTTTCTCTTGGTAGGCATGAGTAGCGGAGTGTCCTTATCTTCTTTGGCAGCAGCTTCAGAAGCAGGCGGGGTTGAAGAATCAGGTAATGGTGCCAGAGCAGTCTTGACCCGAACCTCCTTCCATTGTTTTGAGAGCCTCGTGATTAGGTTATGAAGCTCGTTGCGTTTCTTCTTGAAGCGCTCGACATCCCAGAGAAGATGGTTTCCCGTGAGTCGAATTTTCTGGCGCCTTGACTGTGGACTGTTTATAACCGCCCTATGTTGTCTAAAAAAACGAAGCTTACAAAGGCGAGCTGCAAGAACTCGGCAGGAGACTTGAATATGGTTTCAACCACTTGTCCAACATAGACGCCACAGTCGCAAGAATTTGGTTGTTCCGGAGTCTGGAAACGGGAAACGGGAGTTGAACGTGTTCCGAAGAAAAAAAAGGTATGGGACATACTGGAACCGTCTTGCCGCGGACGGGCAGCTTATTCTCGAGATCGACACTTTTCTTGTCCAACGCTTCTGCCCTCAGATATTCCCGCAAGGCCTCAATAGCCACTTGATGGTTTCCACCCAATGAATCAAAGGTCATAATCCAAGTCCTACATTGAATAAGTGGCCTAGTAAGGTCTGAAAACAGGAAGTAAACTCTCACTGATTCATTGCATCCGGTGGCAGAGAAGCTTCCACATCTTCCATGATAGTATCCACAGGCTCCGTCGAATACCCGTTGATCTTCTGGAGAGTTGCACGCGGCGTACCGTTTTCTTCGACAGATCCCTCGTTCTCGACGGGTTGCATTTGTACTTCAGTAAAGTTGTCGTCGATGTTCATAGTCCCACGGCGGCGATGCTTGGGCTGTTCCATTTCGTCCGCACTCACTGAGCCGAGGTTGGACTCTGGAGGAAGCATAGCACTCGACGTGGCCGGAGAACCAATGTTTGGAGTCTCTGGTACGAATTCGGGACTGCGTGATGAAATAGTAGCCGCACCCGATTTGTCATATCGACCAGAACGACGTAGTGCGGACACAGGACGCCGAGCGCTAGTGATAACGTTTCCAGGGAAGAGTATGATTGCAAGGTACCAGTGTAGACTGAATTCGAGGTCAGCCATTGCAAGGTGAACAAGGAAGTGACCCACTGTTCATTTATTGGGACGATGAGATACTTCTTCTTAAAGACATCGACTTTGGAAGTCCATTTTCGTACATTGGCGTAACCTTGTTGGTGGCTGCGCAGAGGTTTAGTATCGTTCTTCGGTGTCCAGAATGAATGCTGCTTACGTCCCGGTCTTTAGCCTCTTGTAGAAAAACGTGCTGAAGACATGGACCTCGTCAGCCAATTCAGGGTTTGTCTCCTTCAACTCTTGGAGCCAATGTCTACGGTTACCCAGTCAACTTAAACTGTCGCCATGATGTAGTCCATTTTACTTACTTGAGACTAAATTCCACAAGGGTATCGTTCAGGAATTCGCCAGGCTTCAACCTATTCAAATCACTTTTCGTAATTTCGATCCCACCAATTCCTGTGAAAGGGTAGGCCAGTATGCTAGAGGACTGATGATTTATGCTAGAGGACTGATGATTAAATGCCGATTGACAGGTTCAAGCTCTGACTTACACTTCGTCCAACTCATTTCGTCGTGCTGTGTTCTCTCGCTGTGCAGCCGAACGAGTCTGGCGAGTTGGGCGGGGTATTGTTGCGACTTGTTCACGGGCGTGTTTCTTCCCGGTGGAGAGGCGCGCTGGAGGTGGTGACGAGGACTCCATATCAGCCAAGGTGGGGGTGGAGGGTTCAGGTGTGGGTGAACTGAGTGAACTGAAACCGCACTTCAAATGGCTGTTTGCAACGAGGAAAATGGCTGTGAGCTTACAGTGATGACTCTCTTTTCCTTTTGTAGGCGTCAATCGCCCTCTTTTTGAATAAATCCTCATATTCCTTGATACGTTTTTTCCTAGTAGTGCGAATCAGCAAAGCAGATTTACGGCAAGTGAGCAACTCACCCGTATGCGTTGTTCTCCTTCACTTTGGTTAAGAAAGCGACCAGGGAGTCCTTCTCTCTTTCCCATTCCTCAGTACTAAATCGAAAGAACATCGCTCGATCAAAATCGTCCCCGTCTGCGAGGATGAGTGGCTGATGGGTATCAAGTGGGGCCACACGTACACTCCGCAAAGCTGCCTTGCTGTTTGTGTTGTCGGTAAAACGGTGAACTTTTTTTAAATACGAACAAAGCGCAGCGGCCTTCTTTGATGGGCTGCACAATGCTTAAAGACGATAACTGAACACCGTTTCAGTACTCACAGCCCATAGCTCTAGATCATCAATCTCAATCCGAAAGGTTTCTGACCCCTTCTTTCCACTTTCAGTGGTCACGATCAATCTGTCGAGCTTTCCTGTTGCCTCCCACTGCAGTGAGGCCTTGGTGTCTTCCACTTCGATCTCTGGCACCTTGCGTTGCTGGCCTAAATACCATAGTTCGACGGGTATACGGCATTCGACAGTGATCTCTTCTCCAGGGTCACGCTGGGGGGTTGGCTTTTGAAGATTGTTCGCTTTGGACGGAATCTTCGTAAAATGTGCAGAAATACACGGGTCACCGAATAAATCTTTGCGCTGAGGCCGAGTCTTGGTTGTTGACATATTGGAAAGCGTCTGGCCAAGAGGCTCTGGTCAGTAGGGCAGCCAAACCCTCAGCACGCATATATACCTTGCCACGCATATTCGATATCTTCCTTGTCCGAGGAGGCTGGTCGTGTTGGTCCCTATAGGGCAATGGTCTGGCTGCTTCTTGCTCGAACTGTCGGACGCGGCCATCTATGGCGTCGAAAGGTGTGGACCCGGACGGTGTGCGATTACGAGGATTCGGCTTTGGTTTTCCAAGGTCAATGATACAATCGTTAGGTCCTCCAGTTTCACCCCTCTGCTTTCCAGTAGCCCGTGGGGAAAGGGCCAGCTCGTCTGCGTCTGAACTCATCTCTGAATGCCAACTTGTAGAGGGTTCTCTGCCTTCGAGCAGATTCTTCAGTCGATTACCGCTCATACTCGACGATAATTTTGGGGCATTAGCGGCATCAGAGTCGTTATCTTGGCCTAGAAGCAGGCCCTCGACACCGGAGGTGACGTTTGAGCCTCTAGCAGCGGAGGCTAATGTCATACTGGTGCGAATTTTCTTGTAGGAAGGTTCGGGAGGTATATTAACGTTGGTTGATTCTCGCTTGCGTTTATTGCCTGACAATTGAGGTGTCCCGACTGGGGCCACTGTTCGCTGCTGTCCAAGGGGGCGTGATTGTCCTATGACGGCGTACGGGTTGTAAGATGGCTGTCATCCGTCGTAAGCACGAGTCCGGACACTATCCCGGCATGAACTTATACCTTTGATATTCGTTTGCTCTGGCGGTCGTGAAGCGCCTCCTTCCTAATTAATCAGGATGCGTCAGAACGCGTCTTATTGCGGTGAGTGTACACAGCTACCCCAGAGAGACCGAGGCCGGGCGTTCAAACGCACGCAGCTCGCCACCGACGCCGTGCATCAAATGATCTATCTCGCTCCTAGTCGCCATTTGGTAGTCCGCTAGCGGCGTAAGACTGGACTACTTGTCCAGACGGAGTCGTAGAGCCCCGAGGGTAGGTGTTCAGTAAGGCGAAGGGTCAGGGATATGGTCTTTGTCTCCAGTCTGGAGTTGACCTGCGACCTGCGATGCCACCAAAACGACCGCGGGAATCGGACGGAGGGCCGACTGGAAGAGAGAGAAAAAAACAAAAGCTTTCCGATGCACGCGTAATCGACGTCCAACAGCCCAATGGACCCCCCCAAAGTGCGATGCGTCCATGCGTCATGCTGCCTGACTAGTCGACCACCAAACTCTCCACAGATACACCACTGCTTCCAACAGCTATAGATGTTGTTAAATTCACAGAGGTCCGTGCTCCTCGGGGGTCCCAGCGTTGTCTCTCAAGCCTCGCAGGCGCGTGCATTTGAGATCCAGGCGATGCAAAAGGCGATGAAGGCTGTCAAGTATGTCCAAACAATTTCTTGTATGATATTTTCTTATCACTCTACGTTTTGTAGGTCTGCCGCAAGCACTCGAGCCTGGCAATCACTGCCTCGCCATTTGCGAAGGCGTGCCGCAAGTCACGACGTAAGACGCGTTCCCATGCGACTGAGAGAGAAAGCTCGTCTAGAGGTATGCCTTTAGTACTTTTACTTTCCCGCCGCCTTCCTTGACGCTGTCAGCAGATGGACCCCGCAAAGAAGAAAGCTCTCAAGCGCACAATGTCCAAACCAGGCAAGGATAAGCAAATGTCACGTACAGAAATTTTACTGAGGCGCCAGAGTGAGTAGTCCTCTGGTGCCTTTCGTTTTCGTCCTCACGATCGAAATAGGGGACAAGAAATGGCTGGAGACCCACATCTGGCACGCGAAGAGGATGAAGATGAATGATATGTGGGGCTATCGTTTGGTTTGTCTGCACCCCGTTGTGCCGCCGATCATCTTACCCACATCCCTCAGGCAGGACACCCAACAGAAAAGTCATTTCGTCCATCGCACAGGGCCGCCCTCCATGGGTGTATACTCCATGATGCATCATATACTGCACTCATTGAGCTGAAGGGAAAGCAAGCACTTCTGAGACGGGTCCTGAGCAGTTGTAGCGACCCCCATGGATTAAGCCCTGGTGCTGCCATGTAGGTACAATATAACGGTATATTCAGACACTCACCACATTTCAGCTATATTGCAGGTGGCCGCACCTGTTACACAAGCCTTTATGAGGTCACAGCATACCCACTCGCCTTCATTGCTCCCGTACAAATCGTCTGGAAACCGGTTTTCAGCCCCCAACCTCCACCAGCCGCGGAGGACCCGGCCGCCTGTGATAAGAAAGGCAAGAACAAACCACCCCTTTCCAAACCCACAGAAGACATGCAGCGGAGTCTCTGGCTTCGGATACACCCTGGAGCCTACGGCGCAGCATCTTCTACTCTTACACGTGCTGCGATGAGAGTCCTTGCCGCAGCCAAGGAGGCAGGTGAACCTGCTGCTGAAATCGAGATCGCCGACTTACGTGGACACGTGAATGCTTTCGAACTCACTGGACCAAAGTCGAGTCAAGTCATTCACGGCGTTATGAAGCTCGTGAGCGAGGACAAGCGCAAAGACGTAAAGGATGTGTGTGCTACTTCCCGCTATCTCATACAGAAATGCTTACCTCGTGCCATAGTTCTGGAACAGACTTGAAGTGCTACAATCCCCTGCCTCTGTCCCTCGAGGGATGGTAATTGGTTTGAAGGTCAACGACCCACGTTTGACGTGAGTTTGCGTTACACTTGATAGACGATCACAGCCTGCTAACATTTGCCTAGATTTCCTCCCAAGAATGCCACAGTTCCAGAACATGGAGACCTTCCGAACTTTCAAGCGCCATTTCGTTGCAAACCAGGGGGTGTACTCGCGGCGTCCGAGCTTTGGTTTGAGAAAACACGCCTAGGGCTTGCTAAGCCGAGATTCATGAAGAAGGAGCTGGACGAAAGAAGAGCCAAGGTTCTTTTATGGATCATTTGCCTCAAATATCCCACTAACGCGCTTTCTAGCAACTCATACCCGGGACGAAACTCGCACCCCTGGCCCAAGACGATCGGGTTCCTTTGCTACTGATCCAAAATACAGTTGGTTGTGGTTCGTCCCTCTCGACATCTTCCTCCGCCGAATCGTCGTTGCACATGCACGGTTGGACCGTCCTGACGCCCCTTGGTTGGGGCATGCCGTTCCTGTCCTCACTCGTTCACAGCGGCTCCCGAGTTGGAGGCCAGCGCGAACGTAAGTCCCAGGCCTTTGAATCTGGTGTGCCTCACTTCCCGGACGACTTTCCCGGAACTGCTATTGGCCAGATGCATGCTGAGGAGGTGGGGAGTGCGAAAAAAGCAAAATGGGAACGAACTCCGCCCGCTAAACGCGTATCCTATGCGAAGCTGGGAACCAGGAGTCCTTGGCAGCCAGATTGGGAAGTTGTCTGCAGTATTCCCACCAAGGGGAAAGAAATGAGCGAGTCTGGATTTGTCGATACTCAGCGGACGGATGCCGACGCCGAGCAGTCGGTCCAAACGACAGTGAGCAAGGAACTCGAAGGGGTAGGGGTCTGGCTGCTTCGTTGTGCAGACACAAAGGACATATTCGATGACCTCGTCGACTGTGCCGGCGACGAGGCACGCGCGGAGACCTTGTTGCAGAGGCTCAACGCAGCACGTGTTCATCGCGGGCTAGAGGAGCTCAAGACAGGTCCCCAATTAATTTACCAAGGGGCACTCGTGCAAGTCACCCTGACCATGCACCAAAGAGGCAATCCCGAGGATATGGCCTGTATCTACTTTGTTGGCCAGGACGAGTGCAAATATTGGCGGCATGTGTTAAAGAAGGCAGGACAGGACCAGTACCAACAGGTTTGACTCTTTTCTGACTTTGTAGTCGACTGCTGATGACCAACATAGCTCTGCGAAACTGTCCCTTCCACCGACCGAATCATGGGCTATCTTACGACAGGGAGAATGTCGCTTTCTCGAGGAATAGGCTTCGGGATCGGGTCCGTATCATTAGCAAAACTTGTTCAATTAGCAAGAGAACAAAAGGAGTAAGTGATCTTCGCAAGGTCGCGAGTGAATGCGCGAGTGAATACTGACCGCACCACACCAGTTTTGCGAAGAAAGACGGACTCCTCGTAAAGATTAGAAATCGCGATGGCGTGGTTTGTCGTCCGGCGCGTTTAGAATTATGTGTGGCGTAGTTTATTGCCGTTGCCGCCTCTTGGATGCGATATTGTATCGAGTTTGAATATTTCAAACACCGCAGTTTGACCTTGACTTGCCCCATCTCCACACCTGCATTCGAGAAAAGCTCAAACTCGCCGAAGGAACTACCAATGGCTGCTCCAGTGTTCCAAACGCCTCAAAAGGAGCAAACGACCGCCCCGCGAGGCGTCAAATTGACTGAGATGGAGAAGCGCCAATTACTTGAGAATCTTGATATTGAAGGTACTTCAACCGAGACGAAGTCATCCGTGCGTTACAATGCTAATGTTCCTCGTGCTTTACTACAGTGGAGAACGAGAAACGACGCTTCGAAGCTTATCTTCAAGATATGCTCGAGAGCTTTGCAACTAGACACGAGGCTCAAATTACTCGCATTCCCAGGGAGGTCCGAGCGATGACTTTGAGAGAATTTGACAAATACGGTGGAACTGTAGCGGCGTGCGTGCAAGCACTTTGCAAGCAGCGGATCGCTGCTGGTGAAGCAATAGGCTTGGAGAAAAAGAGGTGAATTCTGTTACTAGAATCTACGCACATTTTTGACTCGTTTGAACGATCAGGAAGTGGCAAGCCGAGATCCAGGAAGGAGTTACCCAAGAGCAAGCACGCCATGCGAAGAATCGTACGTGTTTGACCTATGAATACACGGCATGGACGCATCTGATTACTTCTATAGCTCGCCTTGCCCCGCCATCTCCACTGAAGCCTCACCCTAGGCCTGCCACGAATAGGACTCCCATGACCAACCGGACTGCAACAAACAAGGCCCTCGTGCGCTCGGCGAAGACGAATCAGCCTAAATTTGAGGCAAACTTCAAGCAGGGGCGTTTCGCCTTGCCGACTAAATCGCCTGCTCCGCCCATCCGCATTCCATCGACCGCGTTCAACCCAGCTCTTCCAAAGACACCTTCGTATCCCAAGCGAATCGCGAAGTGGAACGAGTCTGTCATGTCAATTAACGGCACGCCGCTTGCCTTCCCCAAGCCCAGCGCAGTGGACGATGACGATGCGATTACGGTTGTCGACAGCGAGAGAGGCAGCCACGCCATCATCCGCAAAGAACACGCCCACGAAAACTCCTCATCCCGGCTATCCTCCTCAACTGCCCACTCAACAAGTTTCACTGGCCCGACGATAACCATCCCGACCACCAAAGGTCTGGTCTTGCAATTTGACCCCCTCTCCATGAGCCCAGGTTCATTTGAAAAGTTGCCGGGTTTGACGGACAGTGCGAAGAAACACGCAAAGGACGAGATGATGCGGATTGTTCAAAATCTAGCAAAATGGCATATCTAGTCCCCGCGGGCCGGTTTTAATTTATCATCAACTAGATGTAGTGTATTCGAAGCCGCACAAATGGTGTGTGTATATTGAGTGAACTCCTACATGACTTATTGTGAAATGCTACAATAATGGTTGTCGACTCTACATGATTTGCTCGGGATACTAGAGCCGCAGCACTGAGTACTTGTAAGAGTGAATACTGTGGTTCACGCCTCCCGAATTTCGCGCCGGCGCTTGCTGCCGCGATCCTCTTTCCCTCCGCCGCCGCCTCGCCCTCTCCCACGCCCACCACGCCTATTCCGCCCGCGGAAGTGTTCATGGTTGGATGCCTATATTGTCTGAAAACCTCCCCCCTTTGGTTTCCGTTGGTCCCTCCTCACTCGACGTGCCCGCCTCGTCCACATCTATATCTTCGTCTACTACTGTCTCGCTGTACGAGACTTGGACATCCCGATTGCGTGCCTTCGTTCTCTCGAAGCCCGCATGTCGGCCACCGCGTCCAAACCTGACACTGGAGGGTACGAGCGAAGTGTTCTTCATCTTGTCCGTTATTGAATCGACCGTATCACCCGTACAGCTCATTTCCTGCCCTTGCTGTTGAGAGGATGAGGCCGAAGCCTCCGTGACGGGTTCCTTCACTTTACGTCGGTCTTTGGAACGGGAACGCGACTTTCGCGCCGGGTTGTCCTGCCTGGTTTCAACCTTCATCGGTGCCGAGGTAGTAGCCTTGTTGGGTAGCTCGGAGCGGGTCCCTCCTGCCGCCCAGGCCCGAAGTTGATTGCCGATACCATATTTGATTACTGCGAAGAAAAACGAAGGTTCGAAGTAGTGGGATTCTATCAGATGCTTTCTCCTGGAGTTGATACTGGGCATCGTCTGGGGGCATTCGGGAAGGAGGCACTAGAATGCATCCATTAGGCTGTTGCTAGACATTTTTGGGAAGTATTCTTGCCTTATACTGTACAGAGAGGATCCGTCAGCAATGTGACACAAATGCAGGGCCAAGCGCTCGAGACTGACAATATTCTCGCCCCGCACCTTACGCAGCGCCGCTAAAGAGTCGTGAAATTCGGTTTGGTGCTGGGAATGGAAAAGAATTCAGATCACATGTAACACACCAACGGTAATTTGAGCCGCCAGGCGTACCAGGTCGAGATAATGTTCACGATCGAATACCGCATGACACGCTTCAGCATTGCACACAAAGGCGTGATACTTTGAATAGTGTGATTCCAGTTCCTCTACACCAAATAGCGCAGTTGGTTTGTTCGGAGGATTGCATGTTGGTGGAAGAGTACAGTGGATGACTTCGCCTTCAACGTCTGGGGCTGCCTCGGTCCTCAGAAACTTGTTCGGCTGCATTTTCTCTGACTCGGGGCCTGATGGTCCCTCCTCAGAGGGTGACTGAGAGCGCTGCCGCTTGGAACTCGGCATTCGTGAGATATGGTAGACCGAGAAGAGGCGCGAATACAAAAGTGACGCTGCAGCTACTCGTCGAGATAACCGGGACCTCTAGAAAGTGCCAGAGTACCTCTAAGAAACCCACAGATGTAAGGAGCAGAATGTCAAGTGCAGGTCTATTTGATGGGCTCTACAATACAACTGGGTTATTGCACCTTAACTGGCTCACGATCTTTTGACAATTTGTGGATGTCTTGCTCTAGAAACAGCTCAATATGGGTTCTGGAGTCTGGAGGAGGACAGGGTCACTCACGAAGTCCCCATACAGTCGACCGCAAATCCAGGAACTCTGCAATCGTCATGAGAGTACAAAGGGAATGGGGTGGGATAGAAACGCACCGATATGCAGGCCATCATAGAGTTTCTTCATTTCTCCTCGCAGGCGCGTCACCTGCAATTGTGCAATAGGCGGTTAAAAGGAGACGGCAGGGACGACCTGATAGCGGAGTAACTCACATCCTCTTTTGCAGCAGTACGCTCTGCCAAGGCCTTCAACTCTTTCTCAACTGTCTCAATTCGTCGGACATGAGCAGAAACCTGGCCAAACGCGGCTATAGTCAACGGCCAGACAACAGACAACAGACAACAGACAACAGACAACAGAATCCGCAGAGGTATACCTTGTGTGTGCTACTTTGTAATTCTCCTATGCTCGACTGGAGAATCGCAGAGCTCAAACGATATTCGTCAAGGAGCTGGTGGGAGGCGAATGCACAGGCGGAGGCGAAACCAAGGAGGAATCCAAAGATACTGGATAGACATAGGCTAGTGAGCAGATATAAAGAGATGCCAATCCTATGCGCACCCGCCGCGAATACCTCCCATTTTTCGTGATTTCGGGGGCGGTGTGGGGACTATTTTCGAACCACCGCTCGCTGGGTCCATGCCCCGAACAGAAGACATGGTAAATGACCTGACTAAGAAAGGGTGCCGGCGCTGAGCAAGCATGCGGGCGGCCATGTTAATTAGTTGGTGGTTCGGTCAGGGTGTTCGTTTTCAGGGTTTTCAGCTTTTTCTTGTTTTCCTCCTTCCTTTTGCCCTTTTGCCAGCGCCAGCGGTAGATCCAGTCACAGCCCGACAGCGCGCAAAAACGTAAAGAGCAAGTCTGGTATACCTGAGAAGTCGAGTGAACCATGTATCGCCAACATCCCTACGCGGGCTATGGCCTTGGGCCTCGCAGAGGTGGTTCTCCGCCCGGACCTGGCCCAGAGCGCTCAAGACACGTAGACGGTGGTCACAGACGAGGTAGAGGGCGCAATAGAGGCGCTGGTGCTAATTTTACGGCGCCCCGTGAACAACCCGGATACACTCTCACTCCCCAGCCCCAGCGAGACGCTCAATACTCTGAAGACCCATATTTCAGCCATCCGCCACGTAATGATCTCACTCAATCTGCATATTCTGAGAATGGGTACGGGCGCGATCAAGGTACGTATCGTGAAACAGCACCTCCTTTCCATCCATGAGCCAGGAGCCTCCAGCCAGCTGGTAAAGGGCCAGCGCGTGAAACACCCACACGGACCCTCACGCAACACGGGCATGGTTCAAATATCTGCAGAGATATCGCTTTCCTGAGCTTGAGATCAAGCGTGTCCTCGGCTTGAGCGAGTCCAGTCGTATCATGGGAACCTTCTCCATCACCACCACAACTCGGATTCTTGCTTGATCAAGGCACTCATTTGGCATATCTTGTATTCATCAGATACTTTCTCGGGAAATGGAACCCCCCGACAGTCGTCTACCAAAGGGCAGGAGACACCTGCCCACGATTCGCTTATCGAGGAACGTTTGCAACGTGAGAGGCCGTGTCGTACGCTTTTCATCCGCAACATCAAAGTAGGTGCTACGTATTCCGGAATTCTTGTCACACCTGACTCCTCCTTCCCAGTATGAGACAGACAGCCGAGAGTTCAGACTTAAGTTCGAGGAATTCGGCGAGATCAAAACCTTCTTCGACCTCATCTCCCATCGTGGCATGGTTTTCTGCACCTATGTGTGTCTATTCCCTTGTCTTTGATCTCTTCCCGCTCATTCTTTCTTTAGTTCGACATGAGGGCGGCCGAACGCGCCAAGGAAAGGCTACAAGGCACCGATCTTGCTGGTCGCCCTGTAAGTGAATTGTTCAAGTCATTGCTCTCGGGACTGACGGACGGTCAGATCGACGTCCACTACAGCTTACCTCGAGAGGATCAAGCCGAAGACCGGAACCAAGGCATTCTCATAGTTACACTGATTGACTCCCCGACCCATGCACCTATTGACGATACCGAGCTGAAGCGGAAATGCGCTACATTTGGCGACGTGAAGTCGATTAGCTCCCATGGTCGACCTGAGTATGTTCCCAATCATCGCCATAGTGCTCACCTCTTACGTGTTACCTTCCAGCCAACGTACAGTAGAATTCTATGATACGAGGGTCAGTTCTCCACTCACTCACTTTTTTATTTGTTAACACCTTAACAGTCTTGTGAGGAAGCTGACAGTAAACTACGACATCAATCGTTAGGTGATGGTATCATGGAGACGGAATACGGGGACGCGGGGGGCCAGGCTGCCCCCGGCCCTGCAATGAAAAAGTAAGATATACGCTAGGTGACGATAACAAGCAAATTTGACCGTCTGTAGAGCGCAAGAAGAACGTGCCGCACATACCATAGGGCCACGTGGACGCCGTAGTCGAGGGCGTGGTGGACGAGGTGGCGGTGGCGACTCCGGCCGTTGGGAAGAAGAGCGTGGCGTACCTCGTCGCGAATGGGGAACCGAGCGTAGTGCCGGACGAGATGAGTTTGGTAGGGATATTTTGAACGACCGACCTGTGTCCCCTCCGCCTGTGAGAGGGCGCTTTGACCGTCCTGAACGTGGTAAGCATGCCAATACACAAGTATGCACACCCTCATGCCCTGGAATACAGAGCGCAGTCCTGAGCGATCAAGAAGCTTCGCCTCTGAGCCCCCACTCGATCCCGTATGTCGTCTACTATCTAAATCTGGTGTCATGATTTCTAATTCTCTCTACAGGCTGAGAAAGCAAGGAGGGATCAAGCTAAGAAAGTGCAGGAATTGCTTGACGCCTTGAAACAGTCTTCGAGTGCCCCTAGCGCCGCAACACCAATGCCCGTGGCGCCGCCACAGGCGCCTGCACCGTACTACGCTGCGCAATCAGCGGCACAATTGCCTAATCCGTACGCTGCATCGATGCTGCCACCCGGTCTCGCGAGCCTAGTATCACTTGTTCCTCAGTCTCAGATACCCGGCATGCCCCCGACACAGCAGTCCACTTATGGGGCATATGAACAGCTACTCATGAGCGCTCCACACTTGCTTGCTGGATACATGCCACCACCACCTGTAGCCCCTTCAATCGGGGGTGGGTATAATCCTGCAACCGGACCATCTGCAAACGAGACGAACGGGATGCCTATGAACTTGATGGCGCTCCTTGAGAGACAAAATCAGCACAACGTTCCATCGATGCCACCGCCAACCGCTTTAAGACCTCCTCCAACACCCAGTGCTCCTCAAAGCCAGCCAAGTATTCAAGATATCATGGCTTTACTGGTAGGCGTCCTTTTCCGGCAGTCAACTACTCCACCTAATGCGCTTCCTTGCAGCAAAAAACTTCGCAAACGTAAAGATTCTTACTGGAGTGAGCAATGAGCAACTGGTGACAAGCACCAAGATGACATGAGTTTTTATTACCCTATGAACTAAGTGTGCGCCTTTGGACTTCATTTCCCCTTCTCGAACAAGCCAGAGGTGGTGATGATAGTGTGTGATGTGCGAGTGTACGCCTCTATTACCAACGCATTCGCTAGATTGATTGTTTTTTTTTTCTATTCTCGTGGCCCGTCGGTCCCTTCAACCGCAGAGAAAAGATAGCACTAATAATGGGCTAGACAAGATGAAATCAAGAGATCTATCGAGTTGGACGGCAAGCTCTGCACGTCCAAGTCGTCCGTGGCATCGCGAGAGAAGGGGTCGCGATTACTGGGTATCGAGGTCGACACCAGAGTCGGACACGAGACCCTCAGGATAAATGACCTTGCAGGCAGCACGGCCATAGGCATCCTTGTAGAATACGACATCACCTTCGTCTTCGACGAACTGGGGCAGAATAACATTTAGTTTGATCTTGTCCTGCAGATGGAAATTGAGACCAACCTTGCAAGTACGGAGGGCATAGATGACCGCGGCCCAACCCCCTGGCGCTCCTTGTAAATGAATGCCAGCTGCAACCAAACGCTTCCGCACGGCATCTGAAGCCTCCCAAGCGTTGTAATGAGGGATCTTCGACGATATGTGATGGAGGACGTGAGTCTCCGAGATACCGTGGGTGATGAAGCCACCGAGCCACCCGAAGAACGGACCGGCTCCACCGAGAAGCGAGCGGTCGAGGGTGGAGAGTGCGCCACGTTGGAAATTGAATGCGGAACCGCGGTAGTGAGGGAGGTAGGGGTCAGTGTGCTGGAGGAAGGTGATCAACACGAGCCAGTGGTTGATCCAGAGGTATGGGAGACCGTAGATGCGGGCCATCTCCAGGAAACCACGAGTGATCGACCAGTAAACAAGAGCCCCGATCCAGAGCAGAATACCAATATCACTGATGATGATCTGGTTGTGCTGGTGAGGAGCAAAAATGGCGGAAGAAGGCTGGAAGTGGTTGGTCCGCTTGGGGTAGCGGGTCGGGCCAGTAACATTGAATATAAGATAAGCTGGGTGAGAGGGCAAGACCATCAGCGGCAATTCAGCTGCCGGACATTTGCAAAACCTACAAGTTGTAAAAGACCACCATAGGCAGCGCTGATTGGTGAATCTCCGAGGGCTTCCCACATTTCTGCCATGGCCTCTTTCGACACATGTTCGCCCGTGATGTCTTCTCGGGTGGAGTCGACAGGAGGCAAGTTGAGGCCTGAACGCGTTGGTGGAACGAAGACCTGGTCTTGAGTCATATGGCCGGTGGATGCATGGTGCTTGGCGTGGCTTGTAAATGTTTTTGTCAGGAGAAGGACGGGTGGATCAATTGGCTAAAATCACCTGATTCGCCAGGAATGATACGGAACCCCAAGACTTGATGGGATCATATCATAAGCGATGCCAAAAGCATTTGGGGATGGTGGCACTACTCACGCGGAATGGAGAATCCAGCCAACAGTGTTGTTAATGGCCTTGGATTCAGAGAAAGCCTGGTGTCCGCACTCATGTGCTGTCAAAGTCAAAATCAAAAGTCAATCAATTAGAGAAGCAGAGGTTCGGAAATTTTCACATACCGATGACCCAGATGCCGGTGCCTACCAATCCAGCGCAAAAGGTGTAGAGTGCCCAAAGAGTGAGCCAAGCGAGCGTGTAGGCGTGAGGGTGAGGGTATTGGATGCGGGAAGGGTGAATCAACAGCTCAACGGCGACGGTGGCTCTGTAGATGACGGCGAGCAAAAAAAAGTCCCAGATTCTGGGGAAGGTGGGAGGTCGGTCTACATTTTATACTTTCGAGGCCAGCGGGAGCGGAAGGGCTTACACGTAGAGCCCTGATCGCACAGCAGAGCGCTTGAAGCAGTGCTGCCTGGTGGTGGCAAAGTGGCGCGATTAATCGCGGGTGAGCACACGGCACGGCTCCTCCGGGGAGAGAGGTCGAAAAGTGGAACGCACGGAATGACGGAGAGGAGGTCCTTGATGGAGAGGTCTGGAAGGACGAAAGTGGCGATTTCCCCATCTTTCGTCGAGCCAGGGACTCGTTTGGGCGCGACGGGCTCACGGCGGAGGCGGGTAGACATGTGTGTATGGACAGAACGGCAGAGGCGGCGACGACGAGGAGAAACGACGGAGCGAAGGGAGAAGGGAGACGAGAGGAGTGGACGAGAAAGTCTATGATGAGTAACGAGCAACGACGCG
>WNFL01333758.1_pt1 | contig 21020 bp, 24 predicted proteins | sample 5400361 | NCBI WGS metagenome assembly WNFL01 (sample SAMN13153351, study PRJNA577476) | soil metagenome | isolation source: 40 cm soil on Douglas fir-dominated hillslope | place: USA:California | collected 2013-09-17
CCCGATCAGCCTTTTGCCACGGCTGTGCCGGAAGCGCTCGCTGCGAATCCCGGCGTCGAACACGTTTCGGTTTGACGCTTTTAAGAAAATCTGCCGAGGCCGAACGCGCTCAAATCGAAGCGGCTTTTGCCGTCGATAGCCAATTCGGCAAGCGCTTCGCCGATCGCCGCCGAGTGCTTGAAGCCGTGGCCCGAGCAGGGCGAAGCGATGATGACGTGCGGAAATTCCGGGTGGAAATCGATCACGAATTCCGCGTCCGGCGTGACCGTGTAGAGACATGCCACGGCTTTCACGCACGTGCTCGATAGTCCCGGCAGATAGGGCGCGATGTATTCGTACATCGCGGTTGCTTCGGCCGCGGACACGTTGCGTTCCACTGTATCGGGCGTCGTGGTGGTCTCGTATTGTTGCGTCGCGACTTTGACGCCGCCGCTCTCGCCGTCGACCGCGGGGAAACCGTAGATCGCCTGCTTGCGGCCTTGAAGTTCCCAGATGTAGATCGGAAAGTTTCCCGGCAAAAACGGCGTAACCGGACCCTTAGGCGCAAACCAGAACAGCGTTTGCCGCCTGACTGCAAACGGCTTTGCATAGGTTTCGCCGATCAGTTGCGGAAGCCAAGCGCCCGCCGAGACGATGAGCCGGTCCGCGAGGTATTTGTCCTTGTCGGTGGCGATCGCGACGGTTGCGCCCGATGGTTCGAAACCGAGGACTTTATGCTCGGTGTGAATCGTCGCGCCGTATTTCTTCGCGAGGTTCAACTGCACGCGAATGCACGCTTCGGGGCGAACAAACCCCGCCTCGCTTTCGTAGTAGCCGATCTCATCGTCGCGGACGTTGAATTGCGAAAATCTTCGCCTAATGGCTTTTGCGTCCAAAATGTCATGCGCAATCCGGAATCTTTTCGCCGCCGCGACGGTGGTGGCGAAGAAATCCTGCACATGAAGCCTGGAGGTCTTCGCGCGGCTCGAGATGACCAAGCCGCCGGTGATGGTCAGCAGATTGATTCCGGTTTCTCGTTCGATCTCGCGCCAAATCTCGTGTGAACGCATGACGAGCGGCGTGTAGTGTTCTCCCTCGCCGATTGCCAGACGCGTGATGCGGGTGTCGCCGTGCGACGATCCGAACGCGTGCGGCGGCGAGAACTGGTCGAGGCCGAGAACCTTGCGTCCTCTTTTGGCCAATTGGTAAAGCGCGGCGCTTCCCATCGCGCCAAGCCCCAACACCACAGTGTCGTATCGTTCCATGACGAAATACTGTAGCAGTTCTGCTCCGGGACCGGATTGTAACCGCCCCGTTCTGCGGGCAAAATCATCGGCGAAAGGGCAAAGCGATGAGCACGAATTTCGCCGGACAGGACGGGCGTGTCGCCGACCGTTCGGCTTCGCCGATCATCGCGCTTCCGACGGGGGCCGCGCTAGGCGCCGAGATTCGCGGCGTCGACCTTCGCACCATCGACGCTACGGCCTTCGCCGCGATCCATCGGTACTGGCTCGATCATTTGGTGCTGCTGTTTCGCGGTCAGGATCTCAATGACGACGAATTGATCGCGTTTTCGCGACGTTTCGGCGAACTCGACTGGGCGCCGGTGCAGGAAACCGGGCGGCGCTTTGTCGAGGGCCATCCGGAGCTGTACGTCGTCTCCAATGTCGTCGAAAACGGCGTGCCGATCGGAAGCTTGGGCGCGGGCGAGGCGATCTGGCACACCGACATGTCCTATATCGAGGATCCGCCCAAAGCGAGCGTGCTCTATGCGCTGGAAGTGCCGCCGAGCGGAGGCGAGACCGGCTTCGTCAATATGTATTCGGGATACGAAGCGCTGCCTGCGCCACTCAAGAGCCGCGTTGAAGGTCTCACTGTCAAACATGACGGCACCTACAACAGCGGCGGTTACGTGCGCCAAGGCGTAGACGCGGTCGACAATCCGGTGCTATCGCCGGGCGCGGTGCATCCGCTTGTCATCACGCATCCCGAGACGAGGCGGCGCGCGCTCTATCTCGGTCGCCGCCGCAACGCCTATATCACCGGATGGAGCTTGGCCGATTCCGAAGCTCTGCTCGACGAGGTTTGGGGCTACGCCGCGCGCGACGAATACACTTGGTACAATTCGTGGCGCGCCGGCGATCTGGTGCTGTGGGACAACCGCTGCACGATGCACCGGCGCGAAGCCTTCGATGCGGGCGCGCGCCGCATCATGCACCGCACGCAAATCAAGGGCGAAACGCGGCCCTCGGCATGATTATGCGATTGAGGCTGTCTCCGCCGGGTGTCGTTCTAGCGCTGCTTTGCGCGATGTATTTTCTCCTCTTCGTCAACCGCACCAATCTCGCGATTGCCGGCCCGCTGATGCAGGCCGATCTGAAGCTCAACAACACCGAATTCGGGCTCGCCTTTTCGGCCTTCGCCATACCGTATGCGCTGTTCCAGCTCTTCGGCGGCATGATCGGCGACAAATTCGGGCCGCGCTGGACGCTCGCTGTTTCCGCCTTTGTTGTCTTCCTGGCGACCGCATGGATCGGCGCGGTCGGGGGCTTGACCTCGCTCTTTCTTGCACGGCTGCTGCTCGGCATCGGCGAAGGCGCTGCTTTTCCCACGGCGACGCGCGCGATGGCGGCCTGGACGCCCCAGGGGCGATGGGGCTTCGCGCAAGGAATCACGCATACATTTTCGCGCATCGGCAATGGCGCAACGGCCCTGATCGTCGCGGCGCTGATCGCTTGGTTCTCATGGCGCGAGTCGTTTTATTTGCTCGCGCCGGTCAACCTGCTCTGGATGGCGCTTTGGTTCTGGTACTTCCGCGATTCTCCGCGCCAGCATCCCTCCATGACTCCCGACGTGCTGGCGACACTACCGGTGCGCGCGAGCAGCCAGGGCCGCCCGTCCATTCCGTGGCTTCGGCTCGCCCGCCGAATCATGCCGGTGACGACGGTCGACTTTTGTTATGGCTGGACGCTGTGGATTTTTCAGAACTGGATTCAGTCCTATTTTGTTCAGAATTACAGTCTCGATACGTCGACCGCCTCGTTCTATTCCGCATCCGTCCTGTTTGCGGGCGTGATCGGCGACACGATGGGAGGCGTTGCCAGCGACCTCGTTCTCCACCGCACGGGAAGCCTCGTGCTTGCGCGCCGCAGCGTCATCGCGGTGGGCTTTCTGGGTGGAGCGTTGTTCATGATCCCCGTCGTTCTGGTTCACGACCTGACCGTGTCCGCGATCTCACTCGGGCTTGCTTTCCTGTTCGCCGAATTGATCGTGGGGCCGATCTGGGCCGTGCCGATGGATATCGCGCCGCGCTATGCGGGCACAGCCAGCGGCATGATGAATTTCGGCTTCGGCGTTGCCGGCATCGTGTCGCCGTTGTTCTTCGGCACCATGATCGATCTTACCGGAACCTGGACCGTTCCCTTCATCGTCTCGATCGCGCTGCTGCTCTTGGGCGCCGTGCTGACGCTGCGCCTGCGGCCCGACCTGCCGTTTCTGGAAGAAGAGCCGCCGGGCCTCAAGGCTTCGCGACGGGAAATTTCGGAACCGCGTAGGGCCTGATGTCGGGCGGGTAGGGTGAAGAGGCGTCCGAGTCATCGCTTAACCGGATGCTGGTTTCCCCGTTCACGATCGGATTGCGGTTGTTTTCCAGGCTCGACACGTTTTCCATCCTCGGGAATTCCTCGGGCCGCTTGGTGTAGCGTCGCGTCACCTTCCACGGGCGCGTGAAGGCGATCGGATCTTCGACGGTGACGTCGGTTTGCAGCGTGCGCGCGTCCACTTTGCGGATGCGCTCGACGACGGTTGCCGCATCGCTCAACGCCGCACCCGTGCGGTCGATCGGAATCCCGCCCCTGATGCTGCGCGTTTCGATGACAAGCGTGTCGCCCTCCCAATGGCCGATCGAATAACCCTCGAAGGTCGGCCACAGTTCGTCTTTCGGCGGAAACGGCCGCCCGTCCGTATAGATGTAGCGGACGTCGGGGCGTTCATAGATGATCCAGACCTGCTCGGGCCGCAGCACGAATTGCAGTCCGCGCGCCGGCGTCATCATGCGCATCATTCCGCCGGGATAGCCGAGCGTCAAAGGATCGGAGAACTTGCCCTTCGTCACCACGTTGTCGAGGAAGTTTTTATATGCGGCCTCCCATTCGGGCTTGTAGGGCGGATGATCCCGGGCATTTGGGTTGCTGTTGACATTGACCGGGCCGCCGGTCTGTTCGAATAGATTGCCCGAGCCCATCCAGATGCCCGTCCAATCGGGCAGCGAGGCGAAATCCCGCACACTCTTGGTGACCGGAGCGGGCGCCGACCGTGCCGGGATCATCGCGGAGACGATTGCAGCAACGGCAACGCAAGCAGCCGCAAACGCAAGGCTCGCGCGATAACGCTTTCCAAGCATGCTAGCCCTCATCGCTCAATAGGCTCCGGGGCCGCGAAGGCTCAGCGTGGTGCCGTCCGCTTTCTTGATGTCGACCAGCGAACCGCCGGCGCGACCGTCCCTGAGCGGATGCGCTCGTATGGTCACCTTGTCGCCGGGCTGGAGGGCGGTCGGTTTGATACCGGCTCTTAGCAGAACGACGGGTGCCGCGGTTTCGATGCTCCACTCGACGGCATCGCCCGCGGTCTCGCCGGGAACCAGAATCTGAATCCAGGAATGCGGATTGGTGTACTGGAATTCCTTGACCGTTCCGTTCAGCACCACCTCTTTCTCCGCGGCGAACATGGCATCGGAATGGTGCGCGTAGGCGGGCGTTGCCGCAACGGCAACGAGCGCGAGAACCGGAATTGTCGCTTTCAGCACGTCATTCACCTTAGGTTCGAATTTGGCCGATTATATTTGGCTACCTGGTCCCGGCGCAAGTTAAGCCGGCGCGCCCAGACGCTTATAGGCCGCGACAATATCCGGGGTGGCTGAAGCTTTGAGCTCGACCATCATCGCCGCGACCTGGGCGCCATCAAGCGGCGCACCCGCCGGCAAATCGACCCGGCGCGCGTCGTCCTGATATTGCTTGTCGTTGCACATCGCCGTGAAGGCGTTGCGCAAAACGGCAAGGCGGTCGGGCGGGATGCCGGCGGGCCCGACGACGGGGAGGCCGAAACTTTCCAAAGCCATCACCAGATTGAGCACCGGAACATCGCTCTTGGGCAGCACGTCGCGCAACAAGGGAATGCCGGGATGGACCGGCTTGTTCTGCAGAATGATCGAAATGATTTGTTTCTCAATCAGATCTTTGCGGTGCCCGAACGTCTCCTCCACGGTGAAGTATCCGTCGGCCTCGCCTTGCTCGAGAGCGACGATGACGCGCGCGCTCGATCCGTAGCCGAAGATCACCTTGATGGGCACGCCGTGGCGGGAGAGCATCACCGGCACCATCGCGGTTGCGGTGTTGCTGGCGAGCGCACCGAAGCTCAAGGTTTTCTTCGACGCTTTGAGCTCGTCGAAATTTTTGACCCCGGTCGCCGAGCGGATGTAGACGACGGAATTCACCGCGCCCGGGCTGCCGACATAGGAAAGCTTGGTTGGATCGAAGCGCACGCCGATACCGTTGGTGACACCTTCGACGAACCAGGAGCGGCCCGGAACGGCGAGCGTAAGTCCGTCGGGCGCGGCGCGGCTCGAAAGGAAATTGGCGGCGACGATGCCGGCGGCACCTTCCATGTTCTGCACCAGCGATTTCGGCTCGCCAGGGATGAAGCGCACCAGATGCCGCGCTACCACGCGCGCCGATGTATCGACGCCGCCGCCCGGCGCGAAGCCCACGATCATGGTCAGCGTCTTGCCGCGGTAGAAATCCGCCGGCGCGGCACTCGAGGGCGAGGAGAATGCAAGCGTGCCACCCGCGATACCGCCGATGAGACTTCTGCGGGAGAGGCGGCCGCTCATTATTCCGCCGCCTGCGCCGTCGCTGCTGCGTCGGCGCTCGCGTTCATGTCCGAAAGGTCAGGCAGCCCGTAATGCAGCAGTTCGTTCGTCTCTTGCGCCTGCAGATGAGCCGTTTCGCCGCGCTCGAGGAACACGGTCGTGTAACGGAACAGGTTTTTGCCTTCGCAGGCGCCGCGCCCCGACAGCACGAGATAAATACCGCGGCCGCTTGCCTCGTAGCGCGCGTCTGCTTCCAATTTGATAAGACCCGCTCCCGCGCGGCGCTCGGTCCACACGCCGAGAAGCTTTTCCGATACGCCGGGTGCGCCCTTGACCGGTGCCCAAGCGAAATTCGCCGTATCCATGAAGATCGGCGCGTCATAGCGGCCTTTCGGATAGACCATCTCGCGCCCGTGCACGTGCTCCCAAATCGCCTGGTAGGCATCCATATTGCGCTTGCCGGGAACGCCTTCGCGGCGATGGAAGATCCCGTCCTTGAACTCGCCAAACGCCTTGAGCTCCTCCATGCCGGCTTTGACTTCCTTGGGCAGCAGATAACCGCTGCCCGACGCGCCGCCGAACTGGAGCACCGCGCCCATGATCGGAGTCTTATTGACCTGCGGACCGTAAGCCACGCCCTCGGGGTAATAGCCGAGCATTCCCGGCCCCAAGCTGCCGTCGCCGTAATCGGACTCGCCTTCGATCATGTAGCGAAACTGATCGAAATTGTGCCGATGGCGTGGTCCGGAATAATCGGTGCCGAGCCAGGAGAGCGAGAATTTGAAATTTTCCGGCGTGCCCGGCTGTCCCTCCACGAGCGTGCGCGAATGAAACGTGCCGCCGCGGTGCTCTAGACCGCGCAAGAGAGGCACTTCGTCGACGTGCACGATTTTCATGATCGCGAATGCCCGGACTTTAATACCGGCCCCAATAGGTGTTGCCGCCCGGCGCGCCATACGCGTTGCCGCCCCATCCCTGCGTTTGCCGCGGCGGCATACGGAGTTGCGCCGGCGGCGGGGCTTCTCTTGCGGTGCTCGCGCCAGATGCCTGCTGCTGACCCGGGTTCGCATTCATATTCGCACCGGCGCAGCCCGCCAGCATCAGTGCTGCGACTATCAGCAAGATTGTGCGCATTCGATCCCTCCCTGGAAGAATGCAGAAGTGTCCATTTTACGCTTCCCTGAGAGCCGGAACCAGCCGGTTCGGACAATGTCCTCGTAACGCTCAGCGGGTGGAGTATTTTTTCAGTATTGCGGCAAAAAAACCCTCTGCGCGCAGCGCGTCGGATATGCTGGTATCGATGTAATCCTCGAGTCTGCGGCTCGCGTTCTGCGGCGCCACGGCCGCGAGAACATTTTCAGCGCCCGCTCGGTCAATTTGGGCGTTCAGCGGTGTCTCGCCTTTGAAATTTGCGTAGCTCAACTCGATGATCTTCGAGTCGCGCAGTTTCAGCTCTCTGGCCAATACAGCCTTCGCGCGTCGTTCATCGACGATAGCGAGGTAATTGCCTTCGATCGTCGCCTTCATGAACCGCGTAAGCACATCGCGGTGGGCATTCAGGTACGCCCGGTCCACCGTGAGGCCGCTGAACAGCCAGGGAATGTGCTCGGCATAAAGATCGACGATCGGATTCAGTCCCGCCGCGAAGGCTTCGCTTCGGGTGGGTTCGCCGAGCATTGTCGCTGCAACTTTATGATCGCGCACGGCGGCAAAGCGGTCGACGCCGATCTCCTTCACGATGACGTCCTGACGTGTGAGACCGAGCCTCTTCAACGCCAGCGTCGTTGCCGAATCGCTTTCCGAACCCGCGCTGCTGATGCCGACAATGCCGCCTTTCAAATCCGCCGCGTTCTTGACGCCTGGCGCCGTGAACATGGTTTGGCGGATGACGTTGCTAAGCGAACCGATGGTTCTGAGATTGCCTCCGGCGAGATTGGCGCGAACAACGGAGGACATCCCGATATGCATGAGCTGGATGTTGCCGGACTTGAGCTCGGGCCCGGCCTCGCGCCCGCCAACCATGGGGACGATTTCTAGCTTCAATCCCTGGGCCTGGTAAAATCCTGCTTCGTCGGCCATCCAGATGGCGAGAAATGTGTTTGCAGGAGACGCCTCGCCGACCTTGAATGTGGCAAGCTCGGCCGCGCCGGCGCGAAAGCTGACCACGTTCAGCGCGGATAACACCAACGCGAACCCTAGCGCGCGCACCAAGCGTACGAATAAACGATTCGGCAATTTCCGCTCTTGCATCGGAGCAAACGATAACAGCCCATCAGGCGGCTAGGAAGCGGAATGCCTCACGGCTTCACGCCGATGACGGACGCGTCGTCGATGCGGACCCAAAAAATCGGCAGTTTGTGCTCGGCGACATAATCGTCGACCGCTTTGCGCGAGCCCTGCCAGCGGAAATAATCGTCGACGATGATAAGCCCGCCGCGCACCAGCTTGGGATAGAGATGGTCGAGTTCCGCCTTGGTCGAGGCGTGCCAGTCTGTGTCCAGCCGCAAGAGCGCAATCGCGCCGGCGGGCGTGGCAGCCAGCAGCGTGTCCTCGACCTTGCCCTTGACGAAATGGAGGCGCTCTTCGGGATACCCGGTCATAAGAAGATTGGCGCGCACCTCATCGAGGCCGTGCGTGATCCAATCGGCGCGCCCGGAACGGCCGCGATGCCTGCGCCAGCTATTCGCCGCCGCCTCGCCAAAACGGCCGCGGTCGACCGCTTCCGGTTCGGGCATGCCTTCGAACGTGTCATAAAGATAAAGCTCGCGGTCGCGCACCCCCAAATCCAGCAGCGTGTACACCATCGCCATGGTCGAGCCGCCCTTGGCGACGCCGCATTCCACGAACGCTCCCGGATAGTCTTGCGCGATCACGTGGCGCACGGCCGCCTCGAGCACGGCAACGCGCTCCGGCGAGGTCATGGTGTAGGGGCGCACCTTCTTCAAAAGCGACTTCTGGAAGGGAGAAAAATCCAGCGGAATCGAAGGCGCTGCGGCGCCTCGAAACGGCCGCGACAATTCCCGCTTCAGCTTGGCCACCCAATCGACCATGCGGCCGCCCCCTTTCGCCCGTCCTTCGATAGGGCCCAAGGCGTCTCTTATCAATGCTCTTTCGACCGCTCTTGCAGCCGCGCAGCGCCACGCTCATATCTCAAGCGTGAAAGGACCACGCCATGGCCGAAAACCCATCCGCCGCTCCCTTGCCGAACCAAGCCGGGACAGGGCAGCATCTGCGTTCTCTCGCGATGCTGTGCTACGTGCTGTTCCTGGTTTTATTCTTCAACGGCTTGACGGCGATCGTCGGCGTCATCATCGCATACATCAAGCGGCACGACGCCGCCGGCACCATCTGGCAGAGCCATTTCGACAATCTCATCCTCGTCTTTTGGGTGATGCTCGCCGTTTGCCTGGTGGGGCTGATTTCTTTTCCGATTTCGCTGGTTTCTCTCACCCTCTGGCTCAGCGGCGATTTCGTCTGGCCCGCGTTCTCCGGCTTATTCCCCATACTGATCTGGATGCTCGCTCTTCCGATCCTGGTGATCTGGTTTTTCTACCGCATGATCCGCGGGCTTATCCACGCCAGCGAAAACCGTCCCTATTGATCGCCCCAAAAACAAAAGCCCGCGCTCTTTCGAGCGCGGGCTTTGCGCAAAGAGAATCAAGTCCGGCTCTTACCCGAGCTTGAACCCAAACATCACGTAGAACTGTGCGTTCGTCCCGCAAAAATGTGTCGTTTGAGTAACAGAAGCAGACCTTTCCGGAGCAAAGCCAAGAAAACAGGCTAAAAACTGCATATTTATTAGGCAATCAGCCGCTTTTTTGGAACCAAAATTCAATAGCTTCAGCGCGGCCACAGAAGCAATTTCGCTGCCTTCGCTGCTGCAAAACACGCCTGCGACGAGGCAGTTGGTGAAAGCAAAAAACTTCACGCTGTTTCCGCAAATCAAAGGTTTTCTTGTGCGCGTAGCGTGCCTATTGTTTTCGCCTCGTTAAGTAGGGCAAGGCGGCTTGTCGTGGCCGCGTTAAAGACAAATCCATTCGATGACGCTTGCGGTTGAAGCAGTATCACGCGTGGCGCGAAGCACGCCGCCGCTCAAGCTCCGGGTCATTCTGGTGCGGCACGGCAGACCCGCGATAGGCAATCCGCGCACGGGCCATCACGGTTTCCGCCGCTACATCGATGATTATCAGGACGCCGGGCTCGATCCCAAAAGCGCGCCGCCCGAGGAACTACTCGATTTGGTAAAGGAATTGAATGCGGTGTTCACCAGTTTTGCTCCGCGTGCGCGCGACAGCGCACGCACACTGCTTCCCGAAGCCGAGATTATTGCCGATCCTCTCTTTGCCGAAGCTCCGCTGGCCGCGCCGCGTATTCCGCTGTTGAAAATGAAGGTGCCGATTTGGGCGGTCATGGCGCGCATTATGTGGCACGCTGGTTATCACCCCGAGATCGAGAATTATCGCCGGGCGAAAGCGCGCGCCGTTGCCGCGGCCGATATTCTTTTGCAGCGCGCCGAAACCAATGAGGGTGACGCGGTTCTCGTGGCTCACGGCTATTTCAACGCCATGATCGGACGCGTCTTGAGAAAGCGTGGGTTCAAGCGCACGGGCTCGCACCGCGTCCGTTTTTGGAACGCGGTAATCTACGAACGCGACTGAACCGCGCGTCAGAATCGCGTCGTGATGGCTTCGAGCGGAGGACGGGCGCGGTCTTCCAGCGGTTCTACCGGATGACCGATATAGATGAAGCCGGCGATGCGCTCGGTCGGCTTCAGACCTATCCGCTCCAAAACTTTGGGATGATAGGCGCACCATTCCGTGATCCAGTTGGCGACGAAGCCCATCGCGTGCGCGGCGATCACCATGGTCATACATACCGCACCCGCCGAGAGCGTCTGCTCCCAAACCGGAATCGCAATTTGCTCGCGCACGCGGCTCACCACTCCGATGACGACGGGAGCCCGCATGAAGCGCGCGCGCTCCTGTTCCACGCGCTCGGGCGACGAATCGCGCTCATTCGCCACGCAATCGGCGAGAATGTCGCCCATGCGTGCGCGCCCCTCGCCCTCGAAGACGATGAAGCGCCAGGGCGTGAGTTTGCCGTGATCGGGAACGCGCACGCCGGCGGCCAGGATACGGCGAAGCTGATCGGCATTAGGGCCGGGCCCCTTCATCGTCTTGGCCGAGCCCGAGCGGCGGCTGAGAAGAAGATCCAGCGTTTCAGGCGCGGGAAGATTCAGCGAAGCGGAATAATCGGACATTGCTGCGACCGTTCTGTCAAGAAAATGGCGAAGTGTCGGACCATATAGCTGTGCCGGCCGTTCGGCGAAAGGCGATTTATACAGTTTCCAATGCGGGGAACTCGCCGGGGCAACGGTCTTAACGCAACGGCCGTAACGCTCTTGGGCCTTTAACCTAGCCCCGCTACAATGGCGCCATGAACCGAGAGAGAAAAATCCTCGCGAAGGACAGACTGGCGAGCTACGACCCGATCTGGTCGGCGTTGCGCGAGCAGGCCGAGCAATTGGCCGAAAGCGAGGCGGAGCTGGCGAGCTTTGCCCATGCCACCATTCTGAAGCACGAGCGGCTTGAACAGGCGCTGTCTTACCACCTGGCCAAGAAAATCGGCGGCGAAGACCTGTCCTCGATGCAAGTGCGCGAAATCTTCGAGGAAGCGTTCGCGGCCGAACCTGCGATGGGCGAGGCGGTGCGCGCCGATCTTTCCGCCGTGTTCCAGCGCGATCCCGCCTGTCATTCCTATTTGCAGGCGTTCCTTTTTTTCAAAGGTTTCCATGCGCTGCAAAGCTATCGCGTCGCGCATTATCTGTGGCTGCAGGGGCGCAAGACAATGGCCCTGTTCGTGCAGAACCGGATGTCGGATTTGTTCGCGGTCGACATTCATCCTGCGGCAAGGCTCGGCCGCGGCATCATGATCGACCACGCCACGGGCGTAGTGATCGGCGAAACCGCGGTCGTGGGCGACGATGTGTCGATGCTGCACGGCGTGACGCTCGGCGGTACGGGAAAGCAAAACGAAGACCGCCACCCGAAAGTCGGCCGCGGCGTTCTGCTTTCCACCGGCGCAAAGGTGCTCGGAAATATCGAGATCGGCGAGTACAGCCGGGTAGGCGCGGGATCGGTTGTCTTGAAGCCCGTGCCGCCGCATACCACGGTTGCCGGCGTTCCGGCTCGCGTCATCGGCAAGGCGGGTTCGCCGCGTCCGTCGCAGGACATGGATCACAACCTCCCCGATGGCGATTCTCAAATTTAGCGGGACCTCAAGGGTTGCTTGACGACTGCGGGGCGGCATGCGAGGTCAATCGCGTTAACCAAGGAGCCCGGCTTTTGACTCGCAGCGAAATTTGGCGCTTGGAAAAATATCTGCGCAACCTGTTTCGGCTCGACACCATCACGTTGATCGAGCGGCCACAGGCTGATTCCGTCGAAGTTCACGTCGGCGGCGAGTTCATCGGCGTGATTTTCAAGGACGAGGAGGACGGAGAAACCTCCTATGCTTTCAATATGGCGATCCTGGAAATGGATTTGCCCGAGCCGCCGGCCTCGCGCGCCGGCTAGTTCTTATCGAAAAATCCGCTTAAGAGCCCGCGCAAGCCGGAATCGATTGTCCGCCATTGCGCCAGTTGCGCGCGCTTGAAGCGGTAGGAAAGCGCCAGGCTTTGGCCGAGAGACATGTCGCGCAAGCAGTTGGGAGACGGAGTCTCCGGGCTCACCCCGTCGCACAAAAGAACCATCGGTCCCGCTTCCGTTGAGCCAACGAACAGATCCTCGGCGTGATAGCCGGAATCGGGGCGGAAGGAATATTGTTTGAGGCCGAAGGGGCCGATTTGGCCGCCGGAATCGACCACCTGCATGAGATAGATGCGATCCAGCCGCTCCTGTTCCGGCGCCGGAATCGGGCTGCTCTTCACCATGATGGTGACGATATGGGAATCCGGCGCGTTTGCGGCGAAGTCCTGCGCCGCACTCAGCGAATAGCCTTGCAGCCCTGGCAGCACCGCCGCCATCGCCAATTCGTTCAGCGATCCCCCTCGCCGGGCGCTCGACAACAGAACGTAATTTGCCGGAATGCGGAAGCGCTGCGGGCCGAGCGTCACGGCGACGGGACGCGTGGCATCTGTCGGCGAGGGCATCTCTTCGCCGAGCCCGGGCGGACCCGGCGCGAAGTAATAGGCGAATACGATCGCCGAGAGGCCTGCGGTCACGAAAAAGACCACCAGCGGAATCAGCCAACTCGATCTTCGCTGCGCCAATCCGCTGAATTCATCGCCTGCGCGGCTCATCTGCCCACCCCATTCAAGTGTTCTTTAGCACGCCATTCCGCTTCCAAACGAGACACTCTGTTCCAATCCGGCACAGAAAAGAGGTGGGAATTCGGGCACGCAGCCTGCAAATGAGCTTATCGACCGCAAAGGAGCGGTATTGAGATGCACGCATTGGCTTGGTTTCTTATTGTGATCACGGCGGGCTTCACCGCTTCGGGAATCGTGGCCAATCTCTATCGCATTGCCGGATTCAAGCCCGACAGCCGATCGGGCAGCGTCGTGCGAGCGGCCGTGCTGGTGTTTTCCGGACCGAGCGAGATCTTCGAGAGCGCCATACACGCCCGCATGACCAAAGCCTGGAGTCCTCTGGCCTTCTGGCTGGTGGTGGCCGCCTTGAGCTACTGGAGTGTGGCGTTGGGCCTGCTCGTCCTCCAATTCGGCATGTATTTGTGAGCCATTTTTCGCCACCGTTGCGAGCGCTAAGCCTTTAGGATTAGAATTATTTTCAAGACTGGGGCGGGGGCGCATCCATCGGAAATTGGCCGCAGGGGCGTTACTGGCCGCTCGGCGACGATGCGCCGAGCACAACAAGAAATCGAAGAATCGCCCAATTTGTTCGCGCATGTGTGCGGGAATCGAAGTATGGGAGCCCAGCTTGGCGCATGAAAATTCGTCGAGGAGTGAATTGAGGGTGCGATGACGAAGTTGAACGGTCAGTCGGTGCAGGAATGGGAACTCGCGCAACTCATTGTCACGACCCTGAATCTTGAAGTCCAACCTTCGGCGGTCGATCCGGAACTGCCGCTTTATGGCGAGGGTTTGGGTTTGGACTCGATCGACATTCTCGAAATCGCGCTTGCGATTTCCAAGACCTATGGCCTCAAGCTGCGTTCCGATGACGAGAACAACACCAAGATTTTCAGTTCGTTGCGGAGCCTAAACCGGCATATCCAAGAACACCGGCCTCAATAAATGACCCGAGCAGCGGCCCCCTGGGCGAACATGGCGGCTTATGTGATCGTCGCCGCCGTTCCATTGCAAATTTTTGTGGCGTTAACCGCGGGCCGGTCATCCGTCCTCGCCGCCACGCTGATCTCCGCACAGGTCGTGATCCTGGGTACTGTCTTGCTGTGGCGTTCCGTTCACCGGCTGCGCTGGATGGCAATCGGCATTTCGGTCTTGATTGCGCTCGTGGTGCTTCTTCCGACCGAACAATACGTCCTTCTGGGCTCCGGGCTCCCCCATGCGCTGATCTACTTTGGGCTTATGGTGCTCTTTGGACGCTCGCTTCTACACGGACGAGTACCGGTGATTACGGCGTTGGCGCGAAAAATCCGTGGTTCTCTACCCGACAGCATCGAGACTTATACTCGCCTTGCGACGTTGGCTTGGGCTGTTTTTTTTGCAGCTCAGCTCATTGCTTCCCTCTGTCTCTTCCTATTCGCTCCTCCGTCCTATTGGTTGTTCTTCGTCAATGTGCTCAACGGTCCGCTGGTCGTGATCATGTTCGCGGTGGAATACGGCGCCAGGCTTGTGTGCTTTCCGCACTTTCCTCATGCAACGGTCGCTGAGGTTGTTGCCGCTTTCACGCAAAGGGACTCGGCTGTTCCGGTACCAAGAGGTCTGGCCGATCCTCACCCATGAGCGCATTGCCCTTGATACGTCACGCGAGGGCGGATGCGATCGTCGCTTATCGGGACGGGCGCGCAATCGATGCCGCGCATTATCTTGGCGACGTGGCCGCTTTGGCGGCAGTCCTTCCAAATTCCGGCCATGTGCTCAATTTCTGCGCGGACCGCTATCGCTATGCCGTCGGCTTGGGTGCGGCGCTGTCTCGCCGGCAGATCACCATGCTCTTGCCCAACCAGACGCCGGACTTGATCGAACAAATCGCGACGCTTTATCCCGATTTGTACTGCTTGAGCGACGGCGAATCGCCGCACGGCGCCATCGCGACGGTACGGTTTCGCGACGACATGCCTCACGCACCTGCGCAGTGGGCAATTCCGAGTTTTGCTGCGGACCAGATCGCTGCGTTCGCTTTCACGTCCGGTTCAACCGGTCCGCCAAAGCCGCACGTCAAAACCTGGGGATCCTTGGTGGCCGGAACGCTGGCGTTTGGCGCAAAGTACCAGATGCCTTCGCTGCCGAACGGTGTGGTTCTCGGAACCGTCGCCCACCAGCATATATTCGGATTTGAATCGACGATTATGCTGCCGTTACAGCACGGCCTGGCAACGCACACGCGCCGGCCCTTCTATCCGGCCGACATCTGCGAATGCCTCGCGAGGTTGCCGCGGCCGCGCATTCTGGTGACGACGCCGATTCACCTGCGAGCGCTGCTTGCCGATTCCGAGGCCTTGCCGCGCGCCGACCTGCTGCTTTGCGCGACAGCTCCGTTGCCCGCGCAACTCGCCGTGGAGGCCGAAATCAGATTTTCCGCACCTCTTTGCGAAATTTATGGTTGCGCCGAGGCTGGCCAAACGGCAATGAGACGCACCGCGCAAACCGAAGAGTGGACCTGCTTGGGCGGTATCAACCTCTTTCAGGATTCGCGCGGCACCTGGGCTCGTGGCGGCTCGGTCGAGACGGAAGTCTTGCTCGGCGACGTCATCGAACTTTTGGACTCGGATCGCTTCATTCTACATGGCCGGACATCGGACTTGATCAACATCGCAGGCAAGCGCACCTCTCTGTCTCATCTGAACTATCAGCTCAATGCGATTGCAGGTGTTCGCGACGGCGTGTTCGTAATGCCCGATGAAGACGAATCTTCGAGCGTCACGCGGCTGATGGCATTTGTCGTGGCACCGGGAATGACCAACGACGACATCCTCAGCGGGTTGCGCGAGCGCGTGGATTCGGCTTTTCTGCCGCGTCCGCTCTATCTCGTCGATGCGCTGCCGCGAAATTCGACGGGCAAATTGCCGCTCGAGGCGGTTAAAAAATTGGCCGCCGAGCTCGCGGAAAGGTAGCCTGTGGTCAACCGTGCCGAAATGCAGTTCGCCGTCGACCATGTGGCCGCCGCCGGTCATTTCCCGGGCAATCCTATTATCCCAGGCGCCGTTGTTTTGGACGAGGCATTGCAGGCCATCGAAGCAAAGGCGGATCGACCTTTCATGCCGTGCAAGATTCGCGCGGTGAAGTTTCTTCACCCGGTTCGGCCGGGCGATAAGATGCTGATATTCTGGAGCACGGGCGCGGATGGAGCGACGAAGTTCCATTGTGAATCTCAAGATCGAGTCGTTCTCATTGGAACGCTAAACGCGAGAGACGGACGAAATCGATGAGCGTCACCGCGCAACAGGAGTGGCTCACTCGCGCGGAGCGAAGCAATCGCGCTGCCATCAAATTCATCGTTTGGGTCGCCCAACGTTTGGGAAGGCCGATGGCAAGACTGCTTCTTTACCCGACATGCGTCTATTTTCTGCTTTTCTGTCCCGCCGCGACGGCCTCATCGCGCAAGTTTCTGACCAAGGCTCTGGATCGCCGTCCTGGATTTGCCGATGTCTTCCGCCACTATTATTTCTTTGCCGCGATTCTGCTCGATCGGGTGTTTCTGCTCGGTAACCAAAGCCACATCTTCGATATCGAAATTCACGGCGAAGACGCTGTGGCTGCCGCGTTTGCCGGCGGCCAAGGGTGTTTTATGGTGGGAGCCCATTTGGGCAGCTTCGAAGTCGTGCGGACGATCGGCCGGCGGCAGCCTGGGCTTGGCGTTCGGTTGGTGATGTACGAGGCGAACGCCCGCAAGATCAATTCGGTATTGTCGGCGATCAATCCGGCGCTTAGTACCGGCATCATCGGCTTGGGTAATTTCGATTCGATGCTCAAAGTCGAGGAAAGCCTGGGACGCGGCGAATATGTCTGTCTCTTGGCCGATCGCAGTCTGGAAGGGGAGAGTCTTTTGCGCCGTCCGTTCCTGGGCGAGCCTGCGCCTTTTCCGCTTGGTCCGTTCCGCGTCGCCGCCATGCTCAAGCGTCCCGTCGTATTGATGTTCGGCATCTATGGGGGCGGAAACCGTTATGACGTTCACTTCGAGAGACTGATTGACTTCACGGGCGTTGAGCGCGCGCGGCGAAGCCAGATGGTGGAAGAGGCGGTTAGGCGCTATGTGGATCGTCTTGAGTACTACGTCAGGGCCGCTCCCTACAATTGGCTGAACTTTTACGACTTCTGGAAGTGACATGAGATTGCGTCGCATCGCTTTCGTGCTTTTGTTCGCAGTTGCCTGCGGGACATCGTCCGGCGTGCCGGCAGAGGCGGCCGATGCGTCGCAAAATGCGCAGGCGGGCTTTGGCGTGGAGCAGCTGATGACCGCGCTTGGCCAAGTTAAGTCCGCGGAAGCGCACTTTACAGAACGCAAATACTTGGGCGTGTTGAATATGCCGCTCGAAAGTTCCGGAATCCTCGTTTACGTCGCACCGGACAGATTGGAAAAAAGAACCCTTCTGCCCAAGCCCGAATCTTTTGTCATAGATCGCGGTGAACTCACGATCGAAGGCGTTCCGGGTCAGCGCCGGCGCACAATGAAAATTCAGAATTATCCCGAGCTCGCGGCGTTCGTCGAAAGTATCCGCGCGACGCTGGCCGGCGACGTACAAACTTTGAGGCGCTTTTACGATGTGCGCCTGGAAGGCTCGGCCGAAAACTGGAAGCTGATGTTGCGCCCAATCGCTCAACGCATGCAAAGAGCGATAAAGAGCATCACGCTCAGCGGCAGCAATGCCAGGCTGCATACGGTCGAGATCGAGGAGCCAGACGGCGACCGCTCTCTCATGACCGTCGCCGCCGACGCACCATGAGCGGACGCGGCCGCTGGGCGCTTCTCGTCTGGCTGGCCGCGGTCTTGGCTTGTGTCGTGATCATCAGCCGCACCCAAATCAGCACCGATCTTTCGGCGTTCCTGCCGCGCTCGCCATCGCCCGCACAGCAGGTTCTGGTCGACCAATTGCGTGATGGCGTGGTATCCCGGCTCGTTCTGATCGCGGTCGAGGGCGACTCGCCGGAAAAACTCGCACCGCTCAGTCAGGCATTGGCCAATCGGCTCCGGCAAGAGAACAGCTTCGTCTCGGTCAGCAATGGAGACGAAGCCGCGCTTGAAAAAAGTCGAGATTTCCTTTGGCGCAACCGCTATCTGCTGAGTTCCGAGGTCACGCCGGCGCATTTTTCCGCGCCCGAATTGCGCCGCGCATTGGAGAACGATCTGCAGCTGCTCGGCTCGTCGGCCGGCATTCTGGTCAAACGAGTGTTGCCCAACGATCCAACCGGCGAACTGCTTCGCCTTCTCGATCAAATGATGGGCGATCAGCCTCCGCTCATCCGTGACGGAGTGTGGTTCTCGCCGGACGAAAAACGCATTCTGCTGGTTGCGCAGACCCGCGGCGCGGGTTTCGATTTCGATGCTCAGCAACAGGCTCTCTCGCTGATCCGAAATCACTTCGAAGCTGCGAAAGAGGAAGCGGGCGCCACCGGCGCGCGCTTGCTGGAAACCGGCCCCGGCGTCTTTTCGGTGGAGATTCGTCAGACGATCAAGGGCGACGCCTTGCGGCTTTCGCTGATCGCGGCGATTCTTGTCGCGAGCCTGCTGTTGCTCGTCTATCGCTCGGCCCTCCTCGTAGTGTTGGGGCTGTTGCCGGTTGCGACCGGCGCGCTCGCCGGCGTGACCGCGGTCAGTTTGGGATTTGGCTCGGTGAATGGCGTCACGCTCGGCTTCGGCGTGACGCTGATCGGCGAGGCCGTCGATTACGCCGTCTACCTCTTCACTCAGACGGCGCCCGGCAGCACGCCTGAAGCGACGCTGTCGCGCATTTGGCCGACTTTGCGTCTCGGCGTGCTGACGTCCATCTGCGGTTTCAGCGCCATGCTGTTTTCCGGGTTCAGCGGCCTTGCGGAATTGGGAATGCTGTCCATCGTAGGCCTGATCGGCGCCGTTAGCGTGACCAGATTTGTGTTGCCCGTCTTGCTGCCGGCGAATTTCCACGCCGTTGATGCAAGGCCATTTCGCCGAGCGACCGTGTATTTGGCGCAAAATGCGCCGCGTCTGCGTTATCCGCTCGCTGCCATCGTCTTGCTCGCCGTCGTGTTTCTTATCCGCCAGCCGGGCGGCCCTTGGGACGACGACATCGCCAATTTGAGTCCGGTTCCGCAGAACGCCCGTCTGCTGGACGAGCAATTGCGCCGCGACGTCGGCGCGCCTGATGTTCGTTTCGTTGCAATCGCCACGGCACCGACACAGGAGCAAGCTCTCGCGAAGAGCGAGACGGTGGCCGCTCAACTGCAAAATTCTGTGAGCCATGGCACGATCGCGGGCTTCGACTTTCCCGCCTTCTACGTTCCCAGCCGGGAGACACAGCAGGCGCGTCAGACCGCGCTTCCAGCGTCCGATGTTCTGGACGCAAATCTTGAGCAGGCCGTCGCCGGTTTACCATTCGCGAAAGGGCTGTTCGATCCGTTCTTGCGTGACGTCGCGGCAGCCAAGGTTCAACCCTTACTCGATCGGACTTCCGTTGGGGATAGCGATATTGCGCTGAAGCTCGATTCCCTACTGATCAGCCGCGGCGGCTTTTGGGTCGCCATGCTGCCGTTACGGGGCGTGACCGACGTCGCTCGTCTTTCAAACGAAATCGCCGAGTCAAAAGAACGCGACGTGGCACTGCTTGATTTGAAGGAGGATTTCAATCGCCTGTACCAGGGCTACCGCCAGGAGGCCCTTGTGCTGGCTTTGCTCGGAGCATTGGCGATTGTTCTGCTGTTGAGCCTGTTCCTTCGCTCGGTGCGTCGCGTCTACCTTGTGTTGACCCCGCTCGCTGCCGCGGTAACCATGACGACAGCAGTGCTTGCGGCATCCGGACAGAAACTATCGATCTTTCACCTGACGGGCCTGCTTTTGGTCGTCGCTGTAGGGTCGAATTATTCGCTGTTTTTCGAGTCCCAGAGTCGGCCTGGCGAGCACCGCGAGCGCACCATTACCTCGCTTGCGCTGGCCAATCTGTGCACGGTGATCGGTTTCGGCATCCTGTCCTTTTCACGCGTGCCCGTCTTGCACGGCATCGGTATTACCGTGGCAATCGGCACCGTCTTAAGCCTCATATTCTCGGCCGTGCTGATCGAACATGCGGCGCCGGAATCGCAGGTCCGCGCCGCAGCGCAGCGCTAGGCAAACAAGGCGCCAGCGTGCTAGTTGTGCCTTTCTACAATCCTGGGGGCCTCTACCGCTGCATCCTCTCGCACTGAGCCATATTTGCCTCGCGAATTGTCTGGGAGCCGGACTGGATGCGACGTTGGCCGCAATCATGGACGGCGAGAGCGGGCTCCGCCCGTGCGCTTTCGATACCGTCGATCTGTCTACTTATGTCGGCGAGGTCCGCGGTCTGGAGAAAGTGAGATTGCGTACTGATCTGGCGGAGTATGACTGCCGCAACAATCGTTTGGCGCAATTGGCTTTGGAGCAAGATGGTTTCATCGACGGCGTCGCAGCAGCCGTCAGCAACTACGGTTCCGACAGAATCGCGGTCGTGCTCGGCACCAGCACGTCTGGAATTCACAAGACGGAGTTGGATTATCGCACACGGGATCCGATCACTGGGGCGCTGCCGAACGAATTTTGTTACCAAAAGACTCATAGCACCTTTTCAGTCGCCGAATTCGTATCTCGGCATCTCAGTCTCACCGGAGCAGCCGTTGTTGTTTCTTCCGCGTGCTCGAGCAGTGCGCAGGCGTTTGGTGTCGCCGCCCGGATGATTGAAGCCGGTCTTTGCGATGCCGCCGTTGTGGGCGGCGCGGATTCGCTGTGTCTCACGACGCTGTACGGTTTTCACTCGCTGGAACTCGTTTCCGATGCGCCCTGTCGTCCTTTCGATGCTGCGCGCAAAGGCATATCGATCGGCGAAC
>WNFL01406559.1_pt1 | contig 21020 bp, 15 predicted proteins | sample 5400361 | NCBI WGS metagenome assembly WNFL01 (sample SAMN13153351, study PRJNA577476) | soil metagenome | isolation source: 40 cm soil on Douglas fir-dominated hillslope | place: USA:California | collected 2013-09-17
CGCCAGCATGAGCACGCACACGACATAGAACAGCACGGGGAGCTCGAGGAGATTCATATAGGTGCGCGCCGGACGCTCGATCCATTCGGCCGGATGGTCGGCGGTGAAACCCTGGAAGTAACGCAAGGATGCGGCTCCCCGGATGACTGCGGCATTCCGGTACACCACCATCAAGACACCGACGATGGCGGTGAGGACGACCAGCGCAACCACAGGCTGGAGCAGCGCCGCGGCCATGCCCTGAACAGGCGCTGTGCGTGTCACGACGGCCAGTAGTGCGACAAATGCTGCGAGCACAGCTCCGATCAGCAGGTAAATCGCACGGAGCCTATTGGTACGCATCGTCTAGAGAGAGCGTCCCAGGCGCTTCTCCACCTGGCGGCGTTCCCATTCGGCGCCGAGCAGCCAGTCGGGCCGGAACACCCGGAACCCAGCAATCCCAGTCCCCAGCCGCCGATCACCCAGAACACCCACAGGTGCCGGGGCGACACGATGAGATTGATTGCGAGCAGGCCAAGGTTGACGACGACATACTGGAAGAGATGCAGGTAGAAACCGCGCAAATGGCGGACATGGCGGAACGCATCCTCCTCCTGCTTCTCGGCTAGCGAATTCATCGTCTGCTCCGGACTCAAAGTTGCGAAATCCACCTCGAACACGGCGGCGAGGCACTTGAGCGATTCGGCGCTCGCCGGCTGGCCGGTTTCGAGCCGCTGGATGGTCCTCACGCTCAGGCCGCTGGCGTCGGCCAGTTGCTGCTGCGACCAGCCGCGCTTGAGACGCAGTTTCTGAATCAGCATGCAAGGCCCTCTTCGCCGCGGAGCGCGCAATCTCGCACAGATCGCCTCCATTCGCCACGACACCGGGGCGCCAGGATCACGACAGCGCCGGCGACGCTCACCGCAGCATCGCCACCACCTGCGCGGTCGTGCGCACCCGGCCCATGCGAGGGAAAACGCGCCGCAGGAACTGCTCGTGGTTGTCCCGCTCGGGAGAGGTGCAGGCGTCGGCGACGATGACCAGGTTGTAGTCGAGGTCGCGCGCGGCGAAGGCGGTGGAGGCGACGCCGACGTCGGTCGAGCCGCCGCAGACGACGATGGTGTCGGCGCCGCGCGCGCGCAGCGCCAGGTCGAAATAGGTACCGTGGAACGCGCTCCAGCGGTGCTTCGGGATCAGGTAATCGCCCGGACGCGGGGCCAGCTCGCGCGCTATCCGCGTCTCACGCGTGCCGCCGGTGAGAAGGCCCATCTCCCTGCTCGACTCGGCGCGGCGCAGCGGGCGCAGGCGGTTGTCGGTGTCGCGCAGCAGCGCCTTGCTCGTGCCGCGATCGGGACGATGGTCGGCGTGCGCATAAGCGATCATCGCGCCGGCCCGGCGCGCGGCGGAGACAAGGCGTTTCGCGTTGGCGAGCACGGGAGCGAAGCGGCGGCGGGTCGCCGCGTCGCGGCGCACGTGGCCCTCGAGCAGGTCGAAGACCAGCAGGCAGCTGCGCGCCGGATCGAGGCGCTCGCGGCTCACCTCGCCGCCCCGAGCACGATCTCGCCCCAGAGCTTATTCCACTTGTCGCTCTGGTCGAGCACCAGCGCCGGATCGACGAACTTGAGGGCCAGCTTTTGCGCGGGATTCGCGAGCTTCAGGTTCGCCGGCACGTAGCCGCCCTTCTCGAGGATCGCCTGTCCCTCGGGCGAGAGGATGAAATCGACGAACAGGGCGGCGGCGTTCGGGTGCGGCGGCGCGCGCGTGATGCCGACACCGTTGGCGCGGCCGATCGCCGGAGCAATCGCGAACCAGTCGAGCGGCGCGCCCTTCTGCTTCATCTTCTCCGCGCCGTGGTTGTAGACCGTCAGCGCGAACGGCACCTCGCCCGAGGCGACCAGCGCGGCGAGCAGCGTGTGGCCCTTGCGCACCGAGAAGCCGTTGACGCGCGCCATCTCGCGGAAGATGCGCAGGCCCTCGGCCTCGCCGAGCTGCGTCACCACCATCGCGAACCAGTCGTCGTCCTCGGCCTCGATGCCGAGGCGCCCTTTCCAGCGCGGGTGCGTCAGGTCGGCGAAGGACTTCGGCAGCTCGTCCTTCTTCACCAGCTTGGTGTTGTAGGCCTGGACGAACATGTTGATGCGCGTGCCGACCCAGTAGCCGTGCGGGCGCAGCGCCTGCGGCATCAGGTCCTTGAGGTGCGCCGAGCGCAGCGGCTGGAAGAGCTTCTCGCGGTACACCGCCTCCATCTCCGGGCCGTTGGTCTCGATCACGTCGGCCTCGATGCGCCCGGCGCGCGCCTCGGTGACCGCGCGCTGCAGCCCCTTCTCCGAGCCGGCGCGCCAGCCCTTTACCTTCACCCCGTACTTGCGCTCGAAGGCCGCCGATATCGCCGCCAGGTCCTCGGAGATGAGCGAGGTGTAGACCGAGACCTCGCCTTCCTTCTTCGCCGCCGCGACGTCAAGCGCCTGTGCCGAGGCGACTGGCGGAGCGAGCATGAGCGCCACCAGCGCGGCGCGCCAACCTCGAGTCAGCGGTCGCGGTTCGAGCAAGGTGCTTCCCTCATTCAATCACCTCGTCGGCCCGTAGCAGCAGCGATGCCGGGATCGTGAGGCCGAGCGCTTGAGCGGTCTTCTTGTTGATCACCAGCTCAAACCTCGTCGGCTGCTCGACCGGCAGGTCGGCGGGCTTCGCGCCCTTGAGAATCCTGTCGACATAAAATGCCGCCCGTCGCGCAAGATCGCCGTAGCTTGGTCCGTACGCCACGAGGCAACCAGCCACGACGAATTCCCTCACCTCGCACATGAGCGGCACACGCCTTTGCATGGCGAGGTCAGCGATCCGCGCACGCTGGTTGAACGTGACGCCATCCGTTACCACCACAAGCGCCGGAAGGCGTTCTTGCGTCAGCGAGGCGAAGACCTCCGTCAGCCCTTGCTCCTCGTGCACCGTCAGACGCCGAAGCTTGAGCCCGAGGATTTGCGCCGCTTCGTCCATCCTGTTCGCTCCGGCGACCGAGCCGGCATTGGTCGGGTTCACGAGCACCCCGGCCTGTGCGATGCCCGGCAGCAGGTTCTTCAGAAGCTCGAGCCGCTTGTTGTAGAGCTCGGGCGCCAGGGTCGTGAGCCCGGTGACGTTCCCGCCCGGGTGCGCCAGCGTTTTGACCAGACCATTCCCTAGTGGATCCTGCACTAGCATCATCACGATCGAGGTCGTCGGCAGGCCCCGCTTTGCAGCGATGTTCTCGGCATCGCCGGTCGCTACGACCACGTCGACCCGGCGGCTCGCGAAATCCGCGACGAGCCCCGCAAGACGATCCTGCCGCCCTCCCGCGAATCCCCGCTCAATGGAGACGTTCCGTCCCTCGACATAGCCGAGCTCTCCGAGTTGCTTGAGAAACTGAACCCAGACGGGGTTGGACTTGGCGGGATCGGTGCCTATCGAAAGGAGACCGATCTTGGGAGGCGACTGCGCGGGGGAAGCCGCCGGGACGGCGAGCAGCATCAGAGCGAGGACGAATCCCCGAGCAGCTCGCGTAATCATCAAAGCACCTCGCAGTGGTCCAGCTCGTCGGTCCGGCGAATGTCCACGATGATACGCACCCTATGGAGCGCGTGGCGGCGTCATTCCAGTCTCACATTCTTCGTGAAGTCGTAATTCTCCGCCGCCGCGCTCTCGAATTCCCATTGCACCTGCGATCCGGGCCAGCGTCCGGCGAAGACATCGGCGAGGAAGGCGAGCAGCAGCTGCCACGCCTGCTCCGCCTCCTTCGGCCGGTAGCGCCCCGGCATGGTGTCGTTCAGCCAGCCGTGCGGCATGCCGGCGAAGACCTTCATGCGGTAGCTGCGCCGGCCTTCCTCCAGCGCGTTGCGCACGCGGCGCACGTCGTCGAGCGAGATGGTGTGGTCGCGCTCGCCGAACAGGAACAGCGCCGGGGCGCCGATCGCGCGCGCCATCTCCTCCATCGGCCGGGGCTGCAGCTCCGACACCGACCAGTCGCGCTGCTGCGCGCCGCCGTAGAGCACCACGCACGCCGCGAGATCGCGCCGCCGGCTCGCGACCACGAGTGGGTAGCGCCCGCTCTGGCAGACGCCCATCAGCGCTATTTGCGAGGGCGTGACGCGCGGATGCGCCTTCAGGAAGTCGAGCGCCTGGTCGATCACGGCGGCGATCTCGGCGTCAGGCAGCGTCACGCGCGCCTCGCCGCGGCGCAACGCCTCGGCGTCGCCCCGCCAGCGCGAAAAGAGATTGGGAGCGAAGGCCACGTAGCCGTCGCCGGCCAGTCGCTGCGCGAGATCCTGCGTGTGCTGCACCAATCCGTAGCGCTCGTGCAGGACCACGACCGCCCCCGCGCGCGCCTCGGCCTGCGGCAGATAGAGATAGCCCTCGCAGCCGTCGCCGAAGCCGACCTTCACTTTCGCTCCCGCAGGAAGAGGTTGTGCCAGCGCTTCTCCCAGGTGTCCCACTCGTCGAGCATCGCCGCAAGATCGATGATGCCGAAAACCCGCTTGTCGAAGGAGCTGTCGACGACCCGATTCACCGGCACGCGGGCGCGCTGCTGGATGATGCGCTGGCCTTCCGGGGCGAGCACGAAATCCGCGAACAGCAGCGCCGCGTGCGGATGCGGCGCGCGCTTCGCCACGGCGATGCCGTCCGCGCGGCCAAATGCCGGCGGCAGCGCCTTCCACTCGATCGGCGCGCCCTTCTCCTTCATCTTGTCGACCGCCTGGTTGTAGAGCGTGAGCACCAGCGGGATCTCCCCCGCCGCCACCAGCTCGGTCATGAGCGTGTGGCCGCTGCGCACTTGCGGCCGCATCGCCGCCAGCTTCTGGAAGTACGCCAGGCCTTTCTCCTCGCCCATCGCCTTGGCGACGGCCGCGAACCAGGCGACGTTGGATGCCTCGATGCCGATCCTGCCGCTCCACTGCGGCTTGAGCAGGTCTTCATAGCTGCGCGGCACCTCGTGCGGCTTCACCAGCTTGGTGTTGTAGCCCATGACGGTGAAGAGGAAGTTGTCGGGCGCGTAATACCCGTGCCGCGGAAAAGCCTCGGGCGGAATGTCGGCGAACGCCGGGCTGTGGAATTTCTCGAGCAGGCCCTCCCGGTGCAGGATCTCGAGGCCGGGGCCGCTGCCTTCATAGACGTCCACGCCGTGCTGGCCGGCGCGCGCCTCCGCCAGCGCGCGCTGCACCAGCTTCTGGTTGACCGCGCGCCACATCGTCACCTTGATGCCGTACTTCTTCTCGAACGCCTCGAGCAGCGGCGCTGCATCCTCGAGCGTCATGGTCGAATAGAGGACGAGGCCGCCTTCCTTCTTCGCCTGCGACACCAGCCGCTGCGCGCGGTCCGGGCCCTGATACAGATAGATGTCGCGGTTTGCCGCCTGCTGCGCGCATGCCGCGGCGGAAACGGCTGCCAGCGCGAAGAGAACAATCCGCAACAGCAACTATCCCTCCACGGGCAGGACGTCGATGCGGTATTCGTGCTTGAGCTTGCGCTTGCGCACCGGGTCCTCGAGCTCCATGCGGAACACCCCGGCGGGACGGATGCCGCCTTTGGCGGCGAGGGTGCCGCAGAACATTGCCCAGCCGGCTTGCAACGGATGCCGCCCCATCAGATCTTCCGGCGAGCGCATGGTGGTGACCGGGCCTTCCTGGTAGAGCTTGTCGTCGGCCCACGCGCGCAGCACCAGCTTGTCCCAGTGCGGCTTCACCTCGTCGTAGCGCCACGAGTCGCTCGCGATCGGCTTCTGGCAGAGCTGCTTGGAGAGCGAGACGCCGATGGTCTCGGCCTTGCGATCGGTGTGATCCGAGCCGACCGTGACCCAGAGGCCGTCGGGCTTGGAGAGCAGGACAAACTCGACTTCGCCGCTGGTGTCGAGCCCCGAGACCTGAATTTTATTTTCCAAAGTCAAAAGAGAAGCTGAAACGCGATAGAAGATAGGCGTGGTGCGCGGCGGCTTCACGCCGATCTCGGCGAGCTCGAGGATGTGCTTGCGAAGCGCCGCCTCGTCCCGGCCGGTCCAGCCTGCGATGACGAGCTGCGTGACGTTCATGCGATCTTCATCAGGGGCTGTTTTTCCGGAATGTCGTAGCTCGCCATCAGGTCGTCGACGATGCCGTGGAAGCCTTCCCACGGCGCCTCGCGAAAGCTGTGGTTCCTGACGATGAACGAAGCGCCGGCATAGAACTTCTCGTACTGCAGGTGCCGGCCGGCGAACTCGGAGCCGATCAGGTCCCAGGCGAGCTTGTACAGCTTCATGCGCTCGAGCGCGGCGAGCTGCGGCGTCTGCCAGTACTTCTCGAAGAGCTCCCGGAGCCTGGCGTCGTGCATGACGCTCGCATCGGCGGGCATCTGGAACACGCCGCCGCCCACCAGCTCGCGCAGCGCGTCGATGATCGCCGAGTGGCTCTCGGTGCACCAGTTGAGCGCCGCGTACATGTAACGCCGGTTGAAAGTCTTCCAGCCCTCGGGCCAGTCCTCGGCGTCCTGGATCTGCCCGGCGATCATGCCGCCGAGCGCCGCCTCCAGCGCCGCGAAGCGGCCGAGCACTTCGCGCACCGCCGGCACCTCGTTCGCGCCCGAGGCGTGGGCGATCTTGCTCGCCAGGCCGACGATCAGCTTCAGCTTCTCGTGGAAGCGCACGTTGGACTGGTGGTTGCCGTAGCAGTGGCCCGGCGTCCTGATGTAGATCTCGCGCGCGAGGATCGCGTCCATGTGCACGAACACGCGCTCCCACGGGACCTTGACGTTCTCGCACATCACCATCGAGTCGGTCTCGTCGAAGCGCCAGGTGAGCGGGTTCTCGAACTCGCTCGGCGCGTGGCGCTCGAAGGGCTTGCGCGACCAGAGCGTGAGCCCGGGCGTGGCGACCGGCAGCGCGCAGGTGACCGACTCCGCGAGCTGCGTCGGTGCGAGCGGCAGCAGGTTGCCGATCCAGATCTCGTTGGCGAACACCGCGCCGGTGGCGAGCATCTTCATGCCGCTCACCACCAGGCCGTCGTCGTCCTCCCGCACCACGCGCAGCGACGGCACCGGCAGGGTCTTGCTCTGGTAGAAATCGGGGTTGCGCGCCGCCTGCGGCGGCAGCACCGCGTAAACACCGTACAGGTCCTCGTGTCGCATGCGCTCGTAGTAGGCGAGCAGGTTTTTCGCGAAGCCTTTGAACACCTCGGGATTCATCGCCATGCCGGTGACGAAGCTCGAGACGTGGTCGGGCGAGCGCCCGAGCAGGCCGTGGCTGAAGGCCGCGATGGCGCGATGCAGCTGAGTTCGCGCCCGAAGATCTTCTTTAGTTTTACATTTCAAAAAATAAGTGCTGTAGCGCTCCTTCCCTTCCTGGAAGCTGAAGCGCGGATCAGCACGCTTCAGGTCGTAGATCGCCGCCATCGAGCGCGCGCCGTTGCGGAAGGCGGGATGCGTGGTGACGTCGTCGACGCGCTCGGCTCCGATATAGACGACGCGGCCGTCCCGCAGCGATTCGAGATGCTCCGCGCCGGTCTTAAGCATAGTAGTGAATCTCGTGAAGGATGCAGCCGGCGCGCGAAGTGAAAGGACCGTGGTGCACGCCCGGAGGGCGGCAGGCATAGGTGGGCGCGAAGCATTGCTGGCCGCCCTTGCCCTGCTTGTCGTTGCCCACCACCAGGTCGCCCTGCACCACGTACACCTCCTCCCAGTGGTCGTGCACGAAGGGCTCGGTGGAGAAGGCGCCGGCGTCGATCTTGAGGAGCCGCGTCCTGCTTCCCTTCTTCGCTTTTTCGTCCAGGTCGGAGGCGAGGATCTTCTGCCAGAACCCCGGCGGGTAGCCCGGCGGGCGCTCCCAGCCGCTGTTGAGATCGACCTTCACAAACTCGAGATGCGATTTTGCTTTCATGGCCACGCCTCCTCGCTCTGCATCGCCTGGTGCGTCACCGTGCCTTCGAAAGTCATGAAGCGCTTGAAATCTTCCCTCGCCTCGGCGCGCTCGCGCGACGCGAACGCCTTCTGCAGGGACTGCGGATTTTCGAACACCAGCTGCGCGAGCAGCACGGCTTTCCCCCTGTTCACGGGCGCGGAATCGGTCCACTCGACTGGCGTGTGCAGCACCATTTTTTTCAGGCCCGGCCAGCGCGCCACCATCGGGACATGTACCTCTCGATAGCGCCGAAGGAACGCGTCGACATCGCCAACGGCGATGTCATAGCGCACGAAGTAGGAAATGCTCATGCGGCCTTCGCCTCGTGGCGCATGAATTCGAGCAGCGCCACGGCGCGATCGCCCGAGGCGACGAGCTCGCGCGCGAGGCGCCGCAGCTCGCGGAAGCGCTTCGCGTCCAGGCATTCGAACAGCACGTCGTTGACGCGCCGCTGGTAGGGGGCGAGCTTCTCGAGGATGTCGCGGCTGCGGTAGCGCAGCAGCACGCGGCGCCCGTCCGCCGGGTCCGAGGCCTTCTCCAGGATGCCGCGCGCGACGAGCTTGTTGGCCTCGACGGTGATGAAGGCGCCCGAGCGGTGCAGGCGCGCCGCCACCTCGCCCACCGACAGGCCGTCGGCGCGCGACACCAGCATCAGGATCTCGTACTGCACGCCGGAGAGGCCGGCGATGGCGGCGAAGGCGTCGCGGCAGGCGTCGAGCTTGTGGCCGTAGGCGATGAGGTCGTGGATCAGGCCGCGGAACTCGCCGTCCGAGCCGCCGGCGAGCAGCGCCGGGCGGGAGACGGTGGCGGGCGGGGCCTGCTTGCGACGCGGCTTGGCCATTGTCGCGGTAAATTCTCGTCGCGCAAACTAGCTTTGTCAATTAGCTTTCTGGATAAGCTTCCTGAACTCGGAGTCGAAGGCGGGCCTGGCGAAGAGATAGCCCTGCGCCTGCTCGCAGCGCAGCAGGCGCAGGAACGTCGCCTGCTCCTCGGTCTCGACGCCCTCGGCGACCACGGTGAAGCCCAGGCTGTGCGCCATCTCGATGATGGTGCGCACGATGGTGGCGCTGTTCGGGTCCTGGTTGGCCTTGGCGACGAACGAGCGGTCGATCTTCAGCGTGCCGACCGGGAAGCGGGTGAGATACGAGAGGCTCGAGTAGCCGGTGCCGAAGTCGTCGATGACGATCTTGATGCCGGCGTCGGCGAGCGAGCGCATGACCTCGATCGCGTGATCGGGATCCTGCATCAGCTGGCTCTCGGTGATCTCCATCTCGATCAGCGTCGGGCTGACGCCGCTCTTCGCGATCACCGCCTTGAGGCGCGCGTCGAGGTCCTGCTGGCGGAACTGGCGCGCCGAGAGGTTGACGGCGACCGGCCCGGCGTCGAGCCCGGCCGCCGCCCAGGCCTTGAGGTCCTCGCAGGCGCGCGCGAGCACCCATTCGCCCACCGGCACGATCAGGCCGGTCTCCTCGAGCACGGGTATGAATTCCATCGGCGAGACGATGCCGCGCTCCGGGTGCTTCCAGCGCAGCAGCGCCTCGGCGCCCTGCTGCTTGCGGTCGGTGAGGCGGTATTTCGGCTGGTAGGCGAGCGCGAACTCGCCGCGCTCGAGCGCCCGGCGCAGCTCCGTGCCCAGCTGGGCGCGCGCACGCGAGCGCTGGTTGATCTCGCTGGTGAAGAACTGGTAGCTGTTGCGGCCCGACTGCTTGGCGCGGTACATCGCCGCGTCGGCGGCGCCGATGAGCGTCTCGGCGTCGGCGCCGTCGCCGGGGAAGGCGGCGATGCCGACGCTCGCCGTGACGAACACCTCGTGGCCGTGGATCTCGCACGCCGCGCCGACGCGGTCGATGATCTTCTGCGCCACCAGCGCCGCGTCCTCGAGCTTCGCCAGGTCGGCGAGCACCACCGCGAACTCGTCGCCGCTGATGCGCGCCACCGTGTCGCCCGAGCGCACGCACGACTGCAGCCGCACCGCCGTCTCCTTGAGGAGATCGTCGCCGCCGGCGTGGCCGAGCGTGTCGTTCACCGCCTTGAACTCGTCGAGGTCGATGAACAGCACCGCGAGCAGGCTGTCGTGCCGGGTCGCCTGCACGATCATCTGCGAGAAGCGGTCGGCGAGCAGCGCCCGGTTGGGAAGCCCGGTGAGCGGGTCGAACTGCGCGAGATAGGCGAGCCGGCCCTCGCTGTCGATGCGCTGCAGGCCGGCGGAGAGCACGCTCGCCGCGGCCTCGATGAAGTTGAAGCTCTCGGCCGAGAACGCGTCGGCGTGCGCGTAGCCGACGCACAGCACGCCGCGCACTTCGCGCTCGCCGCGCACCGGCACCAGCGCGACGCTGCCCAGCCCCTTCGTCCACGACAGGCCGAGCTGCCCGCCGTCGATGACGCGCCGCTGGCCGGAGTCGAGCACGGCGAGCACCGGGCCTTCCGCGCCGGGCGCGGCGGCGGCGGCGGGATCGCGCGCCCCCACCAGGCTGCGCAGCACCAGCGCGCCCTCGCTCGTGCCGCGCTCGAAGTAGGCGACCGATTCGGCCGCCAGGCCCTCGAGCACGTTCTGCACCGCCTCCTCGATCAGCTCCGGGGGCTCGCGGCGCGCGATGGCCGACTGGCCGAAGCGCGCGATGCGCTCCTGGTGGCGCAGCAGCTGTGCCTGGCGCTGCTCGGCGAGCTTGCGCGTCAGGAACTGGCCGGCCTGGCTGCCGATCACGCCTACCGTGCGCAGCAGCCGCTCGTCGGGCTCGCGCAGCTTGCGCGTGTGGAAGGCGAACACGCCGAGCGGCTTGCCGCCGGAGTGCGCGCAGAAGAAGAACGCGCCATGCATCCCCGCCTGGCGCGCGAGGCCGGCACGCAGCCGCGGATCGGTCGCGAGATCGACCACCCAGAGCGGCTCGCCCTTCTCGTACGCCCGGCCGATCAGGCCTTCGCCGGGGCGGTAGCGCAGCTGCCGCGATTCGGCAACGAAGCGCTCCAAGTCGGGCGTGCCGACGTGCCAGGACTCGGCCAGCGCCAGCTGCGAAGTCTTGCTGTCCCAGGAGAAATAGCGCCCGCACTCCCAGTTCTGGGTCTCGCAGGTCGCCTGCAGCACGCCGATCAGCGCCGTGGCCGCCGTGTCGGCCTCGGCGAGACAACGCGTGACCGCGTGCTCGAGCCGTAGCAGCATCTCCTCGCGCTTCGCGGCGGTGATCTCCTTGCCGACGCCGCGATAGCCGATGAACTGGCCCGCGCCATCGAAGACCGGCTCGCCGCTGGTGCTGATCCAGACTTCGGCGCCCTTCTCCACCCGGCGCAGCTCGAGGTCGTGGAAGGGCTGGTGCGCCTCCAGGACCGCCCGGTGGCGAGCCCAGTCCTGCTCGGTCATGTTGAGGTAGTCGATGTCCCAGCGCCGCTTGCCGAGCAGGGCAGTCTTCGATACCCCTGGCTCCCCGGGGCGGTTCTCGGTGAAGGTCGTGAACCGCAACTGCGCGTCCTGCTCCCAGTAGACGTCGGAGGAAAGATTGGTGAGGCTGCGGAAGCGCTCCTCGCTCGCGCGCACGACTTCTTCGGTGTGCTTGCGCTGCAGGAACTGGCCGATCTGGCTGCCGATGACGCGGATCGCCTCAAGCAGCAGGGGCTCCGGTTCACGGGGTTTGCGGCTGGCGAAGCTCAATACGCCGATCGTCTTGCCGTCGGCCAGGACCGGAAAAACGAGCGTGCCGTGCATTCCCATGTCGCCGGTCGAGCCCGCCTTGGAGGAGCCGGACGAGGAACGGGCGTCCCGGGTGACGTCGGCCGACCATAACGGCTCCCCGGACTTCCACGCGAGGCCGGACAGGCCTTGGCCCGGACGATAGACGATGTTCCGGGAGCCTGCGAGGAATCGTTCCGCCGCTTCGTCGGCCACGCACCAGCCTTCGGCGAAACGCAACAGCCGGTCCTTTTCGTCGACCCGGAAATACCGGCCGCACTCCCATCCTTCCGTCTCGCAGACCGCGCGGATCGCGGCCTTGAGTCCCGCCGCGGAGCTGTCGGACTCGGCGATGCTGCGGTTGACGGCGTGCTCCAGGGCGCGCAACTGCTCCGCGCGCTTGCGCGCGGTGATGTCCTTGCCGACGCCGCGATAGCCCTTGAACGCGCCCGAAGCGTCGAAAACCGGCTCGCCGCTGACGACGGTGTACTTCAGCTTGCCGTCGGCGGTGCGCCGGTGCAGCTCCAGATCGCGAAACGGCAGGTGCGCCTCGAGCAACGCGCGATGCGCCGCCCAGTCCGACTCGGTCATGTTGAGCGCTGGCGCGTCCCAGCGCGTCTGCCCGATTCCGCTCACCGGCCCGCGCTCGCTCCTGTCGCTTTTGCCGCCGGTCGCGTTCGTCATGCGCGTAAAGCGGAAATTCTCGTCCTGCTCCCAGTACCAATCCGAGGACAGCCCGGTCAGACTGCGGAAGCGCTCCTCGCTCTCCGTCAGTTTGCTCTTCACCTTGCGGCGGCGCTTGTCGGCGCGCAGGTTTTGCAGAGCGAAGGAGACGTTGTCGGCCAGCCGCTGCAGCAGGCCGGTCAGCTCACCTGTGAAGGCATCGCGGCGCACGTGCAGCAGGCCGAACACGCCAGCCAGCTCGCCCGCCGCGCGCAGAGGAAAAACCGCCGCTGACCCCACTTCGTGGCCTCTCATCAGGGTGCGGCTGCCCTCGGTCCTCGGATCGGCCTGGTAGTCGTTGCTGATCACCGCTTCGCCGCTGCGGTAGGCATGGCCGATGAGCGCCTGGCCGCCGGCCTGCACCTCCTCGAGAGGAATAGTGCGCGGATCGACGGTGGAAGCGCCGGGACCGTGCGTCACCGCGCGGCGCAGGCCGCCCGCGTCGCGGTCGAGCACGAACACGGTGCCGAGCAGGAAGCCGCCGGCCTCGACCGCGATCTCGCACGCGCGCGCAAAGACCTCGTCGGCGGACTGCGCCCTGAGCACCGCCTCGTTCGCCGCGCCGAGGGCGGCGTACATGCGCCCCAGACCCGCCATTTCCTGCTCGGCGCGCTTGCGCTGGGTGATGTCGCGGCCGATGCCGCCATAGCCGCTGAAGCGCCCCGCCTCGTCGAACATCGGCTCGCCCGAGAGCGACAGCCAGACGCTGCCGCCGTCCTCCGCGAGACGCTGCATCTCGAAATCGTGGAACGGCTCGTGGCGCTCTAGCTGCGCGCGGTGCCGCGCCCAGTCCGCCTCGGTGAGATTGAGCGCCGGCTGCTCCCAGCGGCGCAGGCCGAGATACTTGGACGGATCGAGCCCGAGCTTGACGATGCTCGACATGAAAGTCAGCCGGAATTCCTCGTCCTGCTCCCAGTACCAGTCGGCGGACAGCGCGGTCAGGCTGCGAAAGCGCGCCTCGCTCTGCCGCAGCGCCTGCTCCGCGGCGATGCGCTCGCGGATGTCGCGCGCGATGGCGGCGATGATCCAGCCGCTCCCGGAGCGCAGCGCGCGGCGCGTCGACTCGAAAGGCAGCTGCGAGCCGTCCTTGCACCGGTAGTAGCTTTTCAGGCTGCTGGCCTGTCCGGGATTGGCGATGAACTCCTCGTACGACTTCTCCAGCTGCTCGCGGCTGAGCGGCAGCACGTCCTGCGGGCCGAGGGCGAGCAACTCCGCGCGCGTATAGCCGAGCAGCCTGCACGCCGTGCGGTTGACGTCGACGAAGCGCATCGTCTTCCGGTCGATCAGCACGATGATGTCGGCCGACTCGTCCATCGCCAGGCGGAAGCGCTGCAGCTCCTCCTCGGCTTGCTTGCGCGCCGTGATGTCGGTCGCGAGTCCCCGATAGCCGCGGAAGCGGCCGGCGCGGTCGTAGACGGGCTCGCCGCTCGCGCTCACGTAGCGCGTCGCGCCGTCCTGCGCCGGGCGGGAATATTCGAAGTCGCGGAACGGCTCGCGCGCCTCGAGCTGCCGGCGATGCTGCTCCCAGGTGCACGACAGCGGGGTCAGCCCCGCGACCTGCCAGCGGCGCTTGCCGATGAAGTCCGTGGCCTCCGCGCCGGTGCGCTCGCGCTCGCGCCCCTCGAAACGCGTGAAGCGCAACTCCTCGTCCTGCTCCCAGTACCAGTCCGACGACAGCTCGAGCAGGCGCCGGAAGCGCTCCTCGCTTTCGTGCACCAGGCGCTGGGTGTTCGCCTGGATGACGGCGAGGCGCACCAGCCGCTCGAGCGCCGAGGCGCTGAGATTGTCCTTGGAGAGAAAATCGAAGGCGCCGGAGTCCATGGCGCCGGCGCGCGTCGCCGGATTCGGGTCGCCGCTCAGCACGATCACCGGCTGGTCGCCGGCCCGGCACAGCGCGGCCAGCGTGTCGAGGCCCTTGCTGTCGGGCAGGTTGAGATCGCACAGCACAAGGCCGAAGCTCTCGCCCTCGAGCTTCGCCAGCGCCGCGCGCAGCGTGGCGACGACCTCCAGGCGCGACTGCACCCACGGCATGCGGCGCAGCTGCGCGCGCACCAGCTCTGCGAACTGCGCATCGTCCTCGACGAGCAGGATGCTCGCCGGCTCTGCGGGGCGTCGGGTAAAGGGCCGCTCTGCCAGCATGGCTTCAGGATGCCTGTACGCGGGGTCCGCGGCCATAGGGGCAACCCCTGCGCGCCCTACGGGGGTGCCCTGAGGCCTGACAAGCTCTTACAAAGGCGCCGGCCCTCAGCGTTTTTGCGACGCGGGCTTGCGGCGCCGCAGCGCGTTCTTGATGGTCTGCATCAGGCTGCGGAAATCGGCCGCCGGCATGGGGTGGGCGAAGAGGAAGCCCTGCGCCTGCTCGCAGCCGAGCTTGCGCAGGAACGCGGCCTGCGGCTCGGCCTCGACGCCTTCGGCGATCACCGTGAAGCCCAGGGTGTGCGCCATGTCGATGATGGTGCGCACGATGGTCGCGTCGGCCGCGTCGTGCAGCACGTCGGCGACGAAGGAGCGGTCGATCTTGAGCGAGGCGAGCGGGAAGCGCGTGAGGTAGGCGAGGCTCGAGTAGCCGGTGCCGAAATCGTCGATGGCGATGCGCAGGCCCGCGTCGCCGAGGGCGCGCAGGATGCGCGTCGCGTGCTCGGGGTCGTGCATCAGCTGGCTCTCGGTGATCTCGAGCTCGATCAGCGACGGATCGACGCCCGCGGCGTCGACGATGCCGCGGATGCGCGAGTCGAGGTCCTGCTGCCGGAACTGGCGCGCCGAGAGATTGACGGCGATCGGCATGATCGGCAGCCCGGCGTCCTGCCAGGCCCTGATGTCGCGGCAGGCGCGCTCGAGCACCCACTCGCCGACCGGGACGATGAGGCCGCTCTCCTCCAGCACCGGGATGAACTCGACCGGCGCCACGGCGCCGCGCTCGGGATGGCTCCAGCGCAGCAGCGCCTCGGCGCCGCAGGTCTTGCCGCTCGCGAGGTCGATCTTCGGCTGGTAGGCGAGCGTGAACTCCCGGCGCTCGTGCGCGCGGCGCAGCTCGAGGCCGAGCTGGGCGCGCGCGCGCGTGCGCTGGTTGATCTCGGCGGTGAAGAACTGGAAGGCGTTGCGTCCGGCCTGCTTGGCGCGGTACATCGCCGCATCCGCCGCGCCGAGCAGCGTCTCGGCGTTGTCGCCGTCCGAGGGGAAGGTGGCGATGCCGATGCTGGCGGTGACGAACACCTCCTGGCCTTCGATGCCGAACGGCGCGGAGAGCTGGTCGATGATCTTCTGCGCCACGAGCGCCGCGTCGTCGGGCTTCGCCAGCTCGCCGAGCACGACGGCGAACTCGTCGCCGCTGATGCGCGCCACCGTGTCGCCCTGGCGCACCGCCGCCTGCAGGCGGTGCGCGGTGGCCTTGAGCAGCTCGTCGCCGGCGGCGTGGCCTTGCGTGTCGTTCACGATCTTGAAATCGTCGAGGTCGACGAACAGCACGCCAAGCGGCGCGCCGCGCCGGCGCGCCGTCACGATCATCTGCGTGAAGCGGTCGGAGAGCAGCGCGCGGTTCGGCAGGCCGGTGAGCGCATCGAACTGCGCGAGGTAGGCGAGCCGCGCTTCGCTGTCCAGGCGATGCAGCGCCGCCGAGACCATGCTCGCCGCCGCGCCGAGGAAGCGCGATTCCTCCGGGCCGAAGGCGCGCGCCTGGTCGGAAAGCGCGCACAGCGCGCCGCGCGCGCCGCGGTCGCCGGGGACGGCGACGATCGCCGCCGCGGCATAGTTCTGCGCCCAGTCGAAGGGCAGCGGCGCGCCTGCCGTCCATGGGGCGGCGGCGATCAGCGGCTCGGAGTGCTCGAGCACGCGCGCGAGCGGGCTGTCGGCGGGGCATTGCACGCTGCCCGATTCGCCCGGCAGGACAATGCCGGCGACGCGCCGCAGCACGACCTCGTGCTCGCCGGCGCCGCGCTCGATATAGGCCACGACGCCGGCCCCGAGCCCTTCCATCACGCTCTGCACCGCCTGGTCGACGAGGTCGCCGACCTCGTGCTTGGCGAGCGCGGTCTGGCCGAGCCGCGCGATCTTCTTCTGGTAGCGCGCCTGCGCCGCGCGCCGCTTCTCGGCGGTGCGGCGCTCCGAGAGATCGCGCGAATTGACCACCAGCACGCGTCCGTGCGGCGTATCGAGGATGCTGCGCCGGCTCTCCACCGGGAAGGTGCTGCGGTCCTTGCGCCGGTACTCGGTGAACACGGTGTTGGTCTGCCCCGCCGCCTCGATGAGCTCGGCGATCTCCATCGCCATCGACTCGGGCGAGACGTCGACGCGGATGTCGCCGGCGCGAAGCTGCAGCAGCTCCTCGCGCGAGTAGCCGAGGTAGTTGCACGCGCTGTGGTTGAAGTCGAGCAGGTTGCCGTCGCGCAGCCGGAACAAAAACACCATGTCGGCCGAGGAGTCGAGCGCGGTGCGAAAGCGCTGCAGCGCCGCCTCGCGCTCCTTCGCCACCGTGATGTCCTCCATGACGCCGATCTCGTACTGCGGCTCGCCGCGCGCGTTGCGCGCCAGCGCCACGGTCAGCGCCACCCAGATCGGCGAGCCGTCCTTGCGCACATAGCGCTTCTCGAAGCGCACCGAGTCGAGCTCGCCCTTCTGCATGCGCGCGCGCTCGAGGTCGGTGGTGTCGCGGTCGTCGGCGTGCGAGATCTCCTTCACCGAGCGGCCGATCAGCTCCGCCTCCGAGTAGCCGAGCATCTCGCACAGGCGGCGGTTGACGCGCAGGAAGCGGCCGTCGAGGCCGACGTGGGTGATGCCGGAGGCGGCGAGCTCGAAGGTCTGGCGAAAGCGCGCCTCGTTCTCGGAGAGCGCCGCCTCGGCGTGCTTCCTCTCCAGGAACTGGCCGATCTGGCTGCCGATCGCGCGCAGCGCGCCGAGCAGGCGCGGGTCGGGCTCGCGGATCACGCTGCTCGACATCGACAGCACGCCGACCACGCGGCCTTCGAAGGTCACCGGGAAGAGCAGCGCGCCGTGCGGGCCTGCTTCGCGCACGCGCGCGTTCGCCGACACGTTGGGATCGCCGGTGACATCGGCGACCCACTTCGGCTCGGCCGCCTGCCAGACGTGGCCGACCAGGCCGGCGCCGCGCTTGAAGGTCAGCTCGCGCGAGGTCTCGGCGAAGCGCGCGAAGCGCCCGGAGGCCGGCGTCCATGCCTCCTCGAAGCGCATCGTGCCCGCGGCGCGATCGAGGTGGAAGTAGCGGCCGCATTCCCAGCTCTCCGACTTGCACACCGCGCGCATCACCTCGCGCAGCGCGCCCGGGACGTTGCCGGCGTCGGCGAGGATGCGCGCCACCTTGTGCTCGAGGGCGACCAACCGCTCTTCGCGCCGCAGCTCGGTGATGTCGCGCCCCACGCCGCGGTAGCCGAGGAACTCGCCAGCCGTGCCGTATACCGGTTCGCCGCTGATGAGCAGGTGGCGCCGCATGCCGTCGGGGTCGATACGCGCCATCTCGAAGTCGTGGAACGGCTGGTGCGCCGCGAGCGTCGCGCGGTGCGCCTCCCAGCCGGCCGCGTCCGGAAGGATCGCCGGGAGATCCCAGCGCGTCTTGCCGATCACCGGATTGCTCGCCGGGCGATATTTCTGGTCGTGCGTGGTGCGCGTCAGGCGATGCTCGGCGTCGGTCTCCCAGTAGAAGTCGGAGGAGAGCTCGACCAGGCTGCGGAAGCGCGCTTCGCTCTCGCGTAGCGCCTGCTCGGCGTGCTTGGCCGCGCTGATGTCGCGGCCCACGCCGCGATAGCCCTTGAAGCGGCCCTCGGCGTCGAACACCGGCTCGCCGCTGATCGACAGCCAGCGCGTCTCGCCGCTGGGCAGGGGTCGCTGCAGCTCGAGGTCGCGAAACGGCTCGTGGCGCTCGAGGCACTGCCGGTGGTGCTGCCAGTCCGCCTCGCTCATGTTGATCGCGGGCTGGTCCCAGCGGCGGCGCCCGAGCGAGTCGCCAGGGTCCAGGCCGGTGCGCTCGCCGAAGCGCGTCGACATGAAGGTGAGGCGGAACTCGCCGTCCTGCTCCCAGTACCAGTCGGAGGAGAGCTCGGTCAGCTTGCGGAAGCGCTCCTCGTTCTCGCGCAGCGAGCGGAAGGTCTTCGCCTGCAGCGTGGCGAGGCGCACCGCGCGCTCGAGGCCGCCGCTCGCCAGGTGGCGCTTGTGCACGAAATCGTAGGCGCCGAGCGCCATCGCGCCCTTCTGCAGTGCCGGGTCGTCGTCGCCGGTAGGCCGTGCGAGTCCGGCAGGTTGAGGTCGGCGATGATGAGGTCGAAGGCGCCGCGGCCGAGCTCGCCGAGCGCGTCGCGCAGGCTGCCGATGGAGACCAGCTGCGCGGCCGAGCCGGTGAGACGCTCGAGCTGCTGCGCGACGATCTGCGCGCAGGTCCGCTCGTCCTCGATCAACAGGACGCGGACCGACTCGGGCCTCTTCAGTTCGTCCGGACCGGACGGCTGCAACATTGCTCCCCTCCCGGACTGGAGGATAACCCGCTTCAGCCGCCGGGAACGGTGCCAGGCGCGAGGCGCGCGCAAAATTCAGCAATGTCGCGCGGCCGCGTCCACCAGACGCGCGGCGCCTTGACATGGCCCTGACAATGCCGCAGCGCGGCGCGCAGCCGGCGCAGGCGGAAAGGCTGGCCGAAGACGTAGGTGTGGACCGAGACGTTCATCACCAGCGGGTGGCGCTCGCACTGCTCGATCANNATCAGCAGCGTCCTGCTTGCGATGGATCACCACCTGCGAATCATTGAGCTCGATCGGATAGGGCATCGAGAGCAGCGGCCCGGCGCGCGTCTTCAGCCACACCGGCTGGTCGTCCATCGGCCAGTCCATGACGTAGCGATAGCCGAGCTCCTTGAGGAGATCGAGGGTGTGCGGCGTCTCGTAGGCGCCCGAGCCCATCCATCCCGCAGGCGGCTTGCCCTCGTGCCGCGCGATGGTCTCGGTGACCTCGCGCAGCAGCCGCTCCTCGTCGGGTTGCCACATTCCGCGCAGGTTCTCGGCGTTGGTGCGGCCGTGCGCGACCACTTCGTCGCCGCGGCTGCGGATCGCCGCCATCACCTGCGGCGCATAGTCGTAGACGAGCGTGTTGGTGTTGTGCGCCGCTGGTAATTTCAACTCGTCGAACAGCTCGAGCAGGCGCCAGACGCCGATGCGGTTGCCGTAGTCGCGCCAGGCGTAGTTGCGGTGCGTCTGCGGCTCGCCGGTCTTCGCCGGGTCGTGGCCGAGGCCCGCGCCGAAGGCGAACCACTCGACGTTGGTGGTGAGGACGAACGCAAGGCGCTTGCCGTCCGGCCAGCTGTAATCTTTTCGTTCGACCAGGGGCGAAAAATCATATCGCCCGTGCTGCGGAAGAAGCGGTTTCAATCGACCTTCGCGCCCGATGCCTTGACGACCGGTGCGAGCTTGGCGATCTCGGCCTCGGTGCGCCTCTCGAATTCCTCCGGCGACATCGCCAGCGGATCGGCGCCGATGTTCTGCCACACCGGCTGCATCTCGGCCGCGTGCACCGCTTTCGCGAACTCGGAATTGATGCGGCGGACGAGCGCGCGGTCCATCCCTTTCGGCGCGAGCACGCCGGAGTAGAGCACGACCTCGAAATTGCGCAGGCCCGACTCGATCATGGTCGGCACCTCGGGTGCGGCGCTCACGCGCCTGGGAGTCGTCACCGCGAGCGCGCGCAGCTTGCCGGCCTTGGCGTTCGAGATCGCCGGCGGCATGGTGGAGAAGACGAAGGTCACCTCGCCGCCGAGGATCGCCGCGGTGGCGGGATTGCTTCCCTTGTAGGGGACATGGAGCACCTCGACGCCCGCCGCCGAGCGCAGCATTTCCGCCGCGAGATGCACGATGGTGCCGTTGCCGGAGGAGCCGTAGGAATACTTTCCCGGGTTGCTTTTCAAAAAACTTATTAAATCCTTCACGGAATGAGCCGGCGTGGACGGATGCACCACGAGCATCAGCGGCGTCGAGGCGACCATGGCGACGAAGCTGAAGTCCTTCATCGAGTCGTACGGCAGCTTGGCGTAGAGGTTTGTGTTGATCGCGTGGGTGGTGATGTCCTGCAGCCACAGCGTGTAGCCGTCGGGCGCGGACCTGATGATGAAATCGCCGGCGATGGTGGTGCCCGCGCCGGGCTTGTTGTCGACGATCACCGGCTGGCCGAGCTGCTTCGAGAGCGGGATGGCGATGGCGCGCGCCAGCACGTCGGAGATCCCGCCGGCGGCGAAACCCACCACGAGCCTTACCGGCTTGTTCGGGTAGTCCTGCGCGCAAGCGGATGTCGCAATGAAAAGGAAAACGAAAAAAACCCTCTTCACAGCTTCATCTCCAGGGCATACACGCCGCCCGCGTGGCGGTCGACGGCGAACACCACGCCGCGGTCGTCGACGAAGACGTCGTTGATCTGGGCGGTGGGCTGCGACGAGCCTTCGGGCTTCGGCGGAATGTACCAGGCCACTTCCTTCGGCTGGTACGGATCGCGCACGTCGTAGACCCGCAAACCGGCGTTGAAGAACGTGCCGAGCACGTAGTCCTCGGAGCGCCAGGCGCCCTTCACCGGCGGGTTCTCGTGCACGTTGTGCGCGCCGCAGCGCCCGCCCGCGTGCAGCAGCGGCTTCACTCCGGTCACCGGCAGCGTCGAGATGCTCACCAGGTTCTTCTCGTCGCGCGCGTCGAGCAGCCAGACGAGCTTGGGCCAGTCGGCGCCGTCGTCCTTGATCGACTCGTCGGTCACCACCAGCAGCTCGCGGCCGAACAGCGGCAGCACGGT